>ENA-ORBV01000760-ORBV01000760.1-microbial-mat-metagenome-genome-assembly--contig:-NODE-760-length-73554-cov-18.427603_pt1 | contig 73554 bp, 66 predicted proteins | sample MGYA00237777_ERZ505514 | MGnify/ENA primary metagenome ERZ505514 (study PRJEB26160, sample SAMN06269048) | microbial mat metagenome | isolation source: Oligotrophic lake microbial mat | place...
GGGTCTGCCGGTTTGTTAGAAAGACTTTATCTTTTTCAAAAACCGAAGAAATGCATGAAATTTATCTCAAATTGTTCGTCTGGAATTATAACTTATCACTCGCTAAATGACGCTACCAAAAATTTGTAATAAGGGAACAAGAACACATTAACACACAAACACATTAACACAATTTGTGAAACGCATCGGCTTACTCTCAGACACCCACAGTTTTTTGGATTCAAAAGTTTTCGATTATTTCTCGGAATGCGATGAAATCTGGCACGCGGGCGATATTGGAAATATAGCAATTGCCGACCAATTGGAATCATTCAAACCTTTTCGCGCCGTGTACGGCAATATTGATGGTGCTCCTTTGCGCGTACGTTATCCGCTCGATTTGCGTTTTGAATGTGAAGGTATGGATGTTCTCATCACCCACATCGGTGGCTACCCAAGTAAATATCAGCAACGTGTTCGAGCTATTTTTTTAGAAAATCCACCCAAGTTATTCATCTGCGGACATTCTCATATTCTAAAAATAATACCTGATAAACAATTTCATTTACTCCATATCAATCCGGGCGCTTGTGGCAATGAGGGTTTTCATAAAGTGAAGACGCTCGTACGGTTTACACTCGAAGAAAGTAAAATTAAAGATTTGGAAGTCATTGAATTAGGACAAAGAGGCGCGTAGCATGTTGGTTCGTCGAATAAATTGGCTTATTTAATCGTAATAACTCACTTTGGGGCATTCTTATTCATTTTAAATTTGAAATAATGAGCCGATATAATATATTTTTCTTCTTGTTATTATTCACTTCGTTTATAATGACCGCACAATCTATCGAAAAACTTGATGGTAATTTTATCACAGTAGATTCATTAACGACACACATTCAACAACTTACTGAAAAAGCAAAAGTAGCAGGTTTTGCAGTTGCTATTATAAATGATAATCAAGTTGTGTATCAAAAAACGTTTGGTTGTAAAAATGCAGAAACCGGCGAGTTATTGGATACAAATACTATTTTTTACGGCGCATCATTTAGTAAAGTGGTTTTTAGTTATGTCATAATGAGGTTAGTAGAAGAAAAAAAGTTGAATTTAGATAAACCTTTAGTACAATATTTAGACAAACCATTATACGAATATACTTTTCCGAAAAAGCGGCAAGACTACCAAGATTTGAAAGACGACCCGCGGCACACCAAAATTACGGCGCGAATGTGCTTGAGCCACACAACGGGCTTTCCCAATTGGCGCTGGTTTGAAGCGGACGGAAAATTAAAAATTAAATTTGAACCCGGCACTAAATATAATTATTCAGGTGAGGGAATACATTTATTACAGTTTGTAATTGAAAAAATCACCAAAAAAGATTACCAACTGTTAGCCAATGAATTCGTTTTCAAACCATTAAATATGCCGATGAGTAGTTATGTTTGGGAAGCTCGTTTTGAAAATAATTACTGCTTAGGACATAATGCGGAAGGTAAACCTTACGAAAAAGAGAAGCGCACCCGACCCGGGGCTGCTGGTTCGATGGAGACGACTTTAAGCGATTACGCTCGTTTTATGACTGCCGTTTTAAACAAAAAAGGCTTGAAAAAAGCGTCTTTTAAAGCATTATTTAGCCCGCAAATTCGCATTCATTCTAAGCAACAATTTGGTCCGAATACACAAGTCACAACCGATGAAAATGATGATATTCAATTGAGTTATGGCTTGGGTTGGGGCTTATTGCAAACACCACATGGCAAGGCATTTTTCAAAGAAGGACACGACGACGGCTGGGGGCATTATTCTATCGCTTTTCCAGAAAAGAAAATTGCCATTATTTTAATGTCTAATAGTGATAACGGCGAAGGTATTTTCAAAGAAGTGTTGGAAGTGGCAATCAGTAATATTTACACGCCTTGGTATTGGGAAAATTATATTCCGTTTAATGAAAAATGATGTCATCGCTCAAAGTGATGACATCAGTTATTACATCACTTCTTTCGAATGTAAATATCGCCATTATAATTTTGCATCGTAAATTCCGGTCCGCCGCCGTTGATGCTACCAGTTACCCAGCCACTCACAAATAGCTGCTTTTTTCCATTATTCTCTTTCTTTTCCGGCGCAGGTGCTTTGCTTGTCTGCATATCAAAATCGGTGTAAATATCGCCTTGTTCCGATTTCATTTTCAAATTTGCTTTCGTATCAGTCGGAAATGTTACATCCACATTACCATTGAATGTAATGAAATTCATAGGCGTACCGACTGTAATTTTTGTGAATGTAATAATAATATCACCATTTAAAGTGTTAGCTACCAGCGAGCCTTCCATGTTTTTTGCCTCAATATTTCCATTCAAACTCTCAATCGCAACTTTACCGGACACATTTTCAATAGCAATATCACCATCATTCATAGATTTGACTTCCAAATCAAAGCCGCGCGGCACCTCTACATACATATCAATTTTTTTACTCCAATTCTCAGTCTGCACATATACTTTATTATTTTGCTCACCTGCCTCCAGCCCTGCCGCTCCCCCGCTGATGCGCTTCATACCCGACTTTGCAGTCATTTTGTTGTCATCGTCCTTCTCTTCTTGATTGGTATATTTCACGTACACATCTTGCCGATTTGTCCCTTTGATGGTAATGGGTCCCATTTTATTGTCAATGGAAAGCGTACCTCGTTTGCCCACTTCAGAGAGCGGTATCGTGAAATCGTTGTTCTGCGCGCCAACCCATTGTTTAACAGACATTAACAATAGTAAAAAAAATAATTGTATTTCATTTTAAAAAATTTTAATTGAATTATAATCCATTGCACTTTATTATAAAATTAATCCCTATCATCCAGTATCTAGTATCCAGCATTCAGCATCCAAACTACTGCTCCTTCACATATACATTCCCATTAAACGTTTCAAAATCCAATTTCGGACCGCCACTGCGCACTTTCACGCCCGCTTTACCGCCTACTTTGTATTTCACCCCTTCTTTCGCCTCGGCTTTTTCCACCGCTACGGGCAGTGTTTCTATGATATCGTCCGCTAAATCTGTATAAAATTCTCCATTAAAACTTTTGAAATATAAGTTAGAAGATAGCCCTTTTATAAAGTTAGCATTAATATTTCCATTCAGCGTGTAATAGTAAGAATCATCCTTCGGGTTTTGCGTATAATTCAAATCCACGTCGCCATTCACCGTACGTGCTTCCGTTGCGCCGGTGATATTTTCCAATTTAATAGAACCATTTACATTATTTACATTCAATATGCCTGTTAAGTAATCGAGCAGAATTAAACGACATTTTTATTTTAGAATAATTAATTGATTTTCAATGTTTTGCGAACTGCCAACTGCTTACTGTAAACTGCCTACTTACTTACATCTTTTATTATAATATCACCCTCATTTACCGTAGCCACAGAAAGTTGAAAAGCGCGCGGCACTTTTACCACAAAATCAAATTTCATTTCTCCATTATATTCCCATTTACAATTGTTTATATAAAGCTTATTCCAACTGTCCCATTCCTCGGGGCCAATCTCACTAATGGCAGGGTTTGTACAGAGAGATTTTGGATATAATAACACCGCATTTCCTTTTTGCACAATACCTAATTCCGTTTCTGCCCAAGCTGCTTCGAGTTTGTCGGGTGATTTCATTTTCAGGGTTTTCTTTACTTCCAGTATAATTTTGTTACCATCATAACCTTGAATATCAAGGCTACCGGTGATATTGCGAATGTATAATTTACCTTCGCTGCCAGCATCTATTTCTTTTTTAATTACCTCACTTTTCTCTGTTTGAGCGGACTGCGCCGGTAACTGACAAGCCGATAGCAAGGCTATCATAGATAGATATAGCCAATTTTTCATAGTCGAATGATTTATTTTATTTACAAAATGATTTGAATTAAAATTATATAAAATAATCCCTTATAGCGTATTTTACCGCAGAGACCGCAAAGATTTCGCAGAGGACGCGATGCCCTTGCTTATTATGTTCGAGTAAGTTCTCAATCTATCTAAAGTTTATTAATTCACAAAATTAAACATTGTATAAACTGCAATCTAAATACCAAGTACTGAATACTAAATACTACAACAATGGTTGAATACTATCTTTAATCTTTTCTTTTACTTCTTGTGGCGATTTATTACTTTTTAATAACTTTTCAAATTCTTCTACGGAACGCTTTTCTTGTAAAGAAGCCATTACTTCTGCCAACGCCATTTGTACCAGCGGCGAATTCTGATTGCGAATCGAGCGAATTAATCCTTCTCTAACACGTGGACTTTCAGAATATTGATACAAAGATTCTAAAGCTGCTAATCTTACATTTACATTTTTATCATTATTGAGCGTTTGTAATAACGCCGTAATAACTTGTGTACTTGCATCGCCCAATTCTTCACTCATTTTCACAGCTTTTAAACGTTCTGGTGTAGATTCATTTTGTAATAAAGTAAGCATCATCATTTCTTTCACATCGTTCAATTCATTAGAAATCTTTGCTAAGTCTTGTTTACCAGCCTGTTGCGAAGGACGCGTCCAATATCCAAAGCTAAATCCTACGGATAAAACAATTATTACAATCGCCGCTTGTAATGCCATTGAGAATGTCAATTGTTGTTGAAAAAACTTTTTTAACATTACATTCGGCGAGCGCTCCAATCGCGTTTTCTCCGACGTTATCATGTTTTGAAAATTATGATGCAACGCATTTTTACTTTGTAAATAACCCAACGCTTCTAAGTGATTGCCCAAGCGATTCAGCTCTTCCAATTCCTCCACTTCTACTAAACCCTGCGCGATGTAGTCCTCCAGCCGCAACTCCTCTTCCGGTGTCGCCTCTCCCCTATTGAATTTGAGAATTAGTTGTTTAATATCTTTGTTTTGAAAATTCATGACTTTACTTTTAAATGGGACACTGATTCTTATGATATTTAAGATAAATTATGATTTGATTCATACTAACATAAAAAAATCATAATCACCTTAATAATCAGTGTACTATTCACGTTTTTAGTTTAAAATAACATTCCTTCAACGCTTTCAACGCCCGAAAAACTTTTACTTTCACCGCATTTTCCTCGCAACCCAACACTGCTCCAATATCTTTGTATTTCATCCCTTGTAACTTACTCATTACCAGCACTTCACGCTTCTCGGCATCCAATAATTGCAAGGCACGTTTAAGCAATTCGAGGTCGTCTTGTTCCATGAGTTGCTGCACCTGCGAGGGCGCGTCATCCTCCAACCGTTCCTGCCAGTTTTCAATGGCTTCGAGGGCTTGTGGGCGCTTCTTTTTAAAACGGCCGTGGCTTACATTTTTTGCTATATGATACATCCATGCTTTAAATTCACCGTCGCCCCGGAATTGGGTTCGGTATTTTAAAATTCGATAAAAAACCGTCTGCACCAAATCTTCACTCTCCTCCACGCTGCGACTCAGGGTATAAAAAAGCTGTACAAGGAACGATGATACCGTTCAAACAACAGTCCCAATTGGTCTAAATTGCCCTCTTTTACTTTGAGCATCAGGTGATTATCCGATAGCGCGTTCAAATTTTTCGCGGTTTTTCGTGCACTCTAAAAAGTAAAACTCTGGCGGTTTAGGAAGGTTACCAAAAGTTGTAAAAAAATACAAAAGAATACCCCTCCCTTTATTATTGATTTTAAAATTTTTCTGCCGCAAGATCCCCATTTGGCGGAAAACGTTTTTTGAACATCAATAATCTTTTTCCGTTCTACAAACATAGACCAAAGGCGTTCGTTGGTTACGGCGCAACTGAAAATCCGTTAATACAAAAGAAAATTTAAATATGAGTAAAATAGCAATTAAATATGCTATCACCCTTTTTATAGGATTGGTAGGTTTTTTTTTAATCAGTCGTGCGATCGGTATTACAGATAACAATACTTTATTGATATTTACTGCTGTATTAGAATTGGTTGTTGTTTATTTTGCAATAAAAGAGTATCGGTTATCAGGCAAATCCAGTGTAGGAAATTATTTATCAGGTGTTGCGATGGGCGCATTTACAGTCGCATTGGGATCATTTGCATTTTCTATCTTTATGTATATCTATTTGTCAGCAGACCCAAGTTACATGAAAGCATTAGAAAGCGATGCGGATGTAAATGGTCTACAACGACAGTTTATGACTCCAATGGCGAGTAGTTCTATTTTATTTGGAATAGCAATTGTAGTGGGCATTATTGGCTCGTATATTCTTACGCGTATCATAGATATGAATATATCTGGTATCAATACGAATGTAAACTCCCCAGACTGATATAACTTCCCTAATTGAACAACTTTCTATATTTACAAGCGAGGATTTCTTAACTGAATATCATCGCTTTTTTTATGGTTGGATTGTTATATTATTATATTGTTTGTATCACTCTGGCATCTGGCATCTTTCAATCTGGCATCTCTTCACATTGTAATTACTAACCCATCATAAGCTAAAAAAACGCCTTTGGGCAGTTTAGGTGTAACATCGGCATATAATCCAATATGATGGCTCATGTGGGTGAAATAGGTTTGTTGTGCACCAATAATAGCTGCTAATTCCAGTGCTTCTTCCAGATTGATGTGCGTCCGATGCGGAGAATAATGCAGGGCATTTAATACTAATACTTTCGTGCCGCGAATCTTCTGCAATTCAATATTATCAATGGTTTTCACATCCGTCAAGTAAGTAAAATCTCCGATACGAAATCCTAAAATCGGTAAATCTCCATGTAATACTTCAATTGGAATGATGGGGATACCCGATATTTCAAAAGCATTATTTTTGTCAATTGTGTGCAATTGAAAACTCGGCGCACCGGGATATGGATTGCGATCAAAAGCGTATGCAAATCGTTGATGTAATTCTTTTTGTACTTGTAAAGAAGTGTAAATAGGCATGGAGCGGCGTTGCATAAAGTTGAACGGGCGCACGTCATCCAAACCAATAATGTGGTCATTGTGCTCATGCGTCAATAAAATAGCTTCCAAAGAAGTTACATTGGTGCGTAACATCTGCTGCCGAAAATCAGGTCCACAATCAATTGCAATATTTTTATTACCCACCGTTACCAACGCTGCTGTGCGCAGGCGCTTGTCACGCGGATCGGGCGACGTACATACCGCACATCTGCACCCGATTACCGGCACTCCTTGCGAAGTCCCCGTACCCAAAAAAGTTACTTTTATTTCGATAACGCGCTTTTTTAAAAACTAATTAAAACAAACAAACTGGTTTAAGTCTCCTCCCGATATCAAAGCGTCTCCTGACGCTTAATAGGAATATGAATTAATTTAGCCGTTCATCTTTTACTTGCTTCCCCGTTTCTTCTTCTGCCGTTGCATTTAGAATATCTTTATACCACTTTGCCGATTTTTCACTCAAGGCATTTACATCTACTTCCAGCGTATTCAATATATCCAATAAACAATTTATACGACCTTCCGTATCATAAAATTTATTAATAATGGCTATCTTTTTATCTTGTACAATACAATAACCTGCTTGAAAATTCCCTTTTTCATACCGTACTGTGTACGCCAGCTCTTCAAAAAAGGTTTCCATTTTTTTTAAATTACTCGTCGTGTATTTCATAGATTCAACTTTATCCTGCAAAATAAAACTTTAACTGAAAACAAGATGCCAGATTAAGAGATGCCAGATAAAAAGATACTAGATGCCAGACCGCTAGAAACTTAGAGGTGCCAGCCCGACCCGTGTTGGGGAGGACTGCTACGTGGACATCTCTTAACCTCAACCTTAACCTCAACCTCAACCTTAGTATTAACCGCAAATAAAAAACCTAAAACGAAAAACGTTATATGGGAAAACCTCAAACAAGAAATTAGATACCACTAATTTTTCTATTTTTGTGCCATTCTAAACGATTGCTATGCAACACATTTTAAAAATATCTTTGACCGTTTGTTTTTTAACGGTTGCTATTTCCTTGCAAGCCCAACGTTTTCAAGCGGGATTAGTGGCAGGTATAAATCTGTCCCAAATTGACGGCGACCGGCTGGCTGGCTTCAACCAACCCGGACTCAGTGCTGGTGCTAAAGTAGCGACGATTCTATCCGACCGTTGGCAGGTGAGTTTGGAATTGTTGTATTCGCAGCAGGGCGCACGCCGCAATAACAAAGATGATCCTTCGTCTGCTTATGATCGCATTCGCCTAAATTTTGTGGAAGTGCCCGTGGCTATTAATTTTAAAGAGTGGAAATTTCACTTGACGGCCGGTGTCTCTTATGCGCGCCTGATTAATTACAAAGTGATTGATTTTAGCGGCGTAGATGTGACGGATTCGGAGAATTTTAATGAAAATATTTATTCTTTAGTATTGGGTGGTATTTACTACTTTCGAGAAGATATGGGCGTAGACGTGCGCTGGATTCGCTCGCTCAACGACTTACAAGCTGCCAAGGATCGAGATTCCCTTATCGGACGCTCCCTGAGTTTTAAACTTGTTTATTTATTTTAAAATAAAAACGATGCGTATCTATATTTTTATTGCAATTTCAATATCATTATTGAGCTGTCAATCAAACGAAAAACCGAAAACGCCGATTGCGCCGCCTTCACCAATCGTACAAGCACTTCAAACAGTACCGTACCCGCCTGTACCACAGGATATTTTAACAACGATAGCCACAAAAGGAGATCATATTGATATTGTTTTTTATAAATTACCCATCAGTGTAAGCCGCGATGGACAATCCGATGTCCGGCAAGAATTGGGTCGCCTCACCACGCAGTCGCCTCAAGCCCGCGCTGGTTGTGTAGCCGATGGTAGAATTTTTTATCAAGGTGGTGGCGAGACACTCGCAGAAGCCGATCTTTATATCAACGAAGGTTGTTATTACGTCGTATTTTATAAAGATAATAAACCAACCTACGCCAATGGACTAACCCCGCAAGCTATTCAGTTTTTTAATGAGCTGACGAAACCTTACCGACAATGAGAAGGAATGACCAAGAGAAATAGAGCCCGAGTGACTTAGAGTAACGAAGAATAAAGGAATGAAAAAAGTCAAATCGTGAAATATTAGTTTTTATTATTCATTATTTGTGTACTTTATGATAGAAAAAGGCTGTAAGTGCCATAAAAAGTGCCAAGCGACCAAGTAACAAGGGAACTTCAAACTCCAAACATCCAAACTATAAACCCCTAAACCCTTCACCCTATCAACTATTATACTTAGTTTTGCACTCGTTTTTTAAAATCAACACTGAGAAGCCATTACATGTCCATTCAACCAGAAAAACGTGCTGGCCGCAATAAGCCCAATTATGTCTACTCCATTGTGAGTGTGGCACTGGTGTTGTTTTTGATTGGATTGTTCGGGCTTACGATTTTACACGCCAATCGGCTGGTTGCGGTTTTTAAAGAGCGCGTCGCGGTGATGGTAGAACTGGCGGAAGACGTGCCGCCCGATAGTTTGAAATTATTAGAAACCGCCTTGCGCAAGCGTCCTTTTGTAAAAGATAATTCACTGACTTTTGTAAGTCGGGAAGAGGCAGCCAAGCAAATGCAGGACGATTTTGGCGATGATTTTCTAAAATTGGGCTTACCCAATCCATTTTATGATGTATTTACTTTTTATGTAAATGCAAATTATATGCAAGCGGACAGCCTAAACAACATTCGTACCGCGCTCAAAGTGCAATACCCATTCGTCAGTGACGTTTTCTATCAGGAAAGCGTGGTGGAAAATGTAGGAAGTAATATCCGCCGCATCGGTTTTTTTCTGCTCGGCATCGGTATCTTCCTTATTTTAGTAGCAACTGCGCTGATTCACAACACCATTCGCTTGGCGCTTTACGCGAATCGGTTTTTGATAAAAAACATGGAACTTGTAGGTGCTTCCTGGGAATTCATCAGTAAACCGTATCTGATACGCAGTGTATTACATGGTTTTTTAAGTGGCTTACTTGCCGTAGCATTTCTGATACTGGCAATCTTTTGGTCCGAACAGCAATTGCCCGATTTAAGAGCAATGCGGAATATCCCAGGATTTATTACTTTATTTAGCGGACTGATTGTGTTGGGTATTTTAATTACACTATCAAGTACTTATTATGTAGTTCGTAAGTATTTGAAGATGCGCGTAGATGACTTGTATTGAGTGCCAGTAAAATATAGCAAAAAAAATATCACAATATCTTAATATTCTAATATCGCAATAATGAGCAAACAGAAACCGCCCAAAAAAGTAGTCGTCACCACTACGAAACCTACAACTATTCCCAATACAAATACCAGCCGTCCAACGCCGACGACTTCCACCCGTACCGTATCCACGCGCACGCGGCAAACGGTATCCACTCCCAAAGTCAAAGCTGAATTGATTTTTGGTAGACAAAACTATATTTGGATGGGCATTGGCGTAGGTTTAATCACGATTGGCTTGTTCCTCATGGCAGGTGGACGCATGCCCAGCCCCGATGTATGGGAGGCAGACCGCATCTATAGTTTCCGTCGCATCACGCTGGCACCTATCCTGATTGTAGCCGGTTTGGTAGTAGAAATATATGCGATTTTCAAAAGAGAAAGCATCATTAAAAGTGAGTAAATATCACAAACCTATAAGGTTTTTGGAAATCTTATAGGTTTCTATAAATTTTATAATCCTTAAATCGCCCCGATGAGTATTATACAAGCCGTTATCCTCGCCATTATTGAGGGTCTGACCGAGTACGTCCCCGTTTCCTCTACCGGTCACATGATTATTGCTTCTTCCCTCATGGGCATTGCACAAGAAGATTTTACCAAGTTATTTACCGTTGCGGTGCAATTGGGCGCTATTTTCTCCGTCGTCGTGCTGTATTGGAAACGTTTTTTTCAATCGTTTGATTTTTACTTCAAATTATTGATAGCTATGATTCCCGCCGTCGCATTTGGTTTATTATTAAATGATTTTATAGATGCGATGCTAGGAAATGTAATAGTAGTCGCGATTGCTTTATTAATTGGAGGAATTATTTTATTATTCATAGATAAATGGTTTGCAAAAAATGAAGTAGAAGGTGTAACCGAAGTAACGTACCCGATGGCATTTAAGATTGGCTTGTTTCAAGTCATCGCAATGCTCTTTCCCGGCACTTCGCGTTCCGCTGCAACGATTGTAGGTGGCTTGACGCAAAAACTAACGCGAAAAGCAGCCGCTGAATTCTCCTTCCTGCTCGCTGCTCCCACCATGCTTGCCGCCACCGCCAAAGAATTATACGATTTTTATAAAGAAGGACACACTTTCTCCACCGACCAAACGCAGGCATTGATTGTTGGAAATATCGTCGCATTCATTGTAGCCATGCTCGCCATTCGTTCCTTCATTCAATTTTTATCTAAAAACGGATTGAAAATCTTCGGCTGGTATCGCATTGTGGTCGGATTGATAATTTTAATTTTATATTGGATGGGCATTGAATTATCTATGCTGTAAAGTAAGGGAGGATGGGAGGATAAGAAGATTGGAAAATAGAAAAGTATTGGATTGGAATAATTAGTAGATTGTTTTGTAAAATTTCATTTTGAAACACGCAGTGGCGGCTGCCAGGCAAATCACCCGGAGGGATTTGAGTTGCCTAGCGTTTTTTGGTTACTTTTTGTGGCAATGACAAAAAGTGACAAACGACAAGCGCAAAGAACAAAAATGAATAATTTCTTCAAAAAATGCTTGAAACCAAAACAAAGTAAAAGTTACGGATTGAATAGTAATTAAGCAGCTTAAAACTATAATGACCAAAGACATCTCCCAATATAACTTCCTCGCTGGCGCTACCCTCCTCGTCAACAAACCCAAAGGCTGGACTTCCTTCGACGTCGTCAATAAAATCCGCTACCACCTCAAAAAAATAACAGGCGTCAAAAATATCAAAGTCGGGCACGCGGGTACGCTCGACCCCATGGCAACTGGACTTCTCATCATTTGCACCGGCAAAGCCACCAAACAACTTGCTGATTTTCAAGGCTTGGACAAAGAATACACCGGCACGATTACCCTCGGCGCGACTACGCCTTCTTACGATGCCGAAACCGAAATCAACGAAACTTTCCCCACCGCTCACCTCACGCCCAAACTCCTCGAACAAACGCTCCCCCAATTCCTCGGCGACCTCCAGCAAATCCCCCCCATGTACTCCGCCATCAAAGTCGGCGGACAACCCCTCTACAAAAAAGCTCGCAAAGGCGAAACGATTGAAATAAAAGCGCGTCCCGTCCATATTTTTGAATTTGAACTCACTCGCATTGAGCTACCTGATGTGGGCTTCCGCGTCCATTGTAGCAAAGGCACTTACATCCGTTCGCTGGCGTATGATTTTGGAAAAGTAGTGGGAAGTGGGGCATATCTAAGTGCGTTGTGCCGCACACAGGTGGGAGCATTTCGATTAGAAAATGCTTGGGAAGTAGAAGAATTAGTAGGCAGTTTGTCTGAACTGTGATGGATATGATTACTTTGATAATGAAGATAGCGCATCACAAAAATCATAAAAATCAAATGAATCACAGTTTACACAAAAAGAATACATTTGCAGGCAAAGCCCACGCATGAACGTTGTATTGAGAGCACCCAAAGTAGAAACAGAAATATTATCCCCCGAACGGAAGCCACCGCCGTGGAAAGGCTGGTTCTTTCTGTTATTCATAGCAGGAATAGTTGGATTGGTAGCACAATGGCAGGAAATGGATTTCTTAGAGCCGGATACCGAAGGCAAACCAAAATTAGCACAGAAGCGACAGAAGAAATTAGAGAAACTATTAAAAGAGTTCGATGAAGCGGAACAGTATGCGCTAAAAGCAGCACAAAATGGTTACTATCCTTGTTATAACTGCGGTGCTGATAAGCAAATTTATCTGTATGCCAGGCAAGTGTGGTATTATGGTTCTACTCGAAAAAAAGAAATGGGACGATATGGTACGACCTTACAGGAAAGAAATTTGTTGTATGTTGTGGAATATAAAGGTGACATAGGAGAGTGCCAAAGACGCGAACTAATACAAATATTTAATTATCCCACTCTACCGGAGAACGTCGCACGGGCAAAACCTTTGATACGACCACCCGGTAACAAAATAGACCACTAATGATGCGCCGACCTTTTGTTGTTTCTGGCATTGTATGGCATGAGGTAGAATTAAAAGTAGGGTATGTTAATACCGTTATGATGGAAGATATTTTGAACGAACATCTTCAATTGTCCCATTACGGGAATGGGTTGCAAGGAGGTTTCGCATTTATCTTCATCGCTGCAAGACCTGACCAAACCATTCAAGAAGAAAAAATTATTTACAGCCGCAAGAAAAAGGAACTCTACATTCAAACGCGGTTGCCATACGAACTCGTAGAACAATACGAGCGCCCCCAAGTGCTACAACTCATGGCAGCTACTTATCTGCGTACCATCCAACGATTTGACCAACTGAAAATAAAGGATTTTAATCACCAGCAGTTTGCGAAGGATGTGCAGGCGTTGTTTGAAGCGCAGGGTTGGCTGGTGAGCGAAAAAGCGTCCTACGGTTCGGAACCGTAGGACGCTTTTTCGCCGCTCCTTAATCCCCAAATATCACCTCCACGATGTCACTCGGCTGCCCGATCTCCACATCTTTGACAACTCCAATTAGGCGATACTCCCAATGCTCCGGCTGCGCGGGCTTTTCCAGTTGAATGCGCTCCTCGTAAGGGCTATTGTTATCGCGTGCCCGAAACTCCCAGGTGGCTTCCCCCTTCCGGCGGCGATAGACGTTCATGCCATCCACGCCCTTTTTCTGAAATTTGATGCGCACCATACCGCCCGAAACTTCCCCTTTGGGCTTGGGCTTGAAGCTAGTAGCATTAAAACTACTAGTGGTACCAACAATTCCCAACTCCTGCCCAAAAGATTCCTTGTAATTGCGATGAGCTTTGATGCGGGTTATTCCTTTGCGCAGATTGACTACAAAAGAAGCTCGTTGCTCATTTTTGAAAGTGGTGGCTCTTGCCGCTTCCTCTTTTTTGGTGTTCGCATCCTGAACAGCCTGCCTTACGATTTCGCCTTGCATGTCAATTTCAGACACATCCTCCGGGGATAAGCCAAATTCGTAACCATACTGCATCATTTTGTTGTTGAAATTGGTGAGCCAGAGGAGCAATTCGGCATCACCGTGTGGAAGGTAATCTTTCATGAGTGTGTAAATTTTTATGACTATGAAATAAGGACAAATATATGAAATCTGGGGGAACTTCCTCCATCTTATATAAAATTTTTCTAGCGGCTCAGCGCTTTCCCCAGCCCTGCTGGGAATGCCCGCTATCTTTCTGTGAATGCCGCCAGCCCTTCAGAGGCTGCCACCGCACATCGGGGAACGCCCCCAGTATGCCTGGGAATGTGCACAGACCCTCCATGCAGTCCCCCAGTGTAGCGGTGCGTGCCTCCAAGCTCCCAGCGGATTGCACCGGGTAACCGGGAATGCCCCCAGTGATGCTGGGGAGTTGTCTGAACGGTGCTTTATTTGATTTTCGTGATTTATTTGATACGAGCGTATCATGCCTATCACAATAATCATAGCCATCATGGTTCAGACAAGGGGTGGTGAGGTGCCATTCGGCGGGTAAAGCCCGCCGAATGCCATAAGGGTGCGACGACTAAAGTTCGCCGATACAAAGAAAGGCAGCAGAATCTTCCTGAAAACAGCCAGTACCAATACTACTGCCGATGCACTTTAAAGAGTGCTTTTTTGCCTCAGCATTAGCCAAGGACGGGACAATCATCTGTTCATTGGTAGCTATCCAGCTTTTCTATGAGCTACAGGGCAAGCCGAAAACCAATATTGTTGTTGCGGTTCGTCGGCGTGTTGTTGTTGCGATTGGCAGCGCGGCAGTTCTGCGCATTGTTGTTCCAACTACCACCGCGATTCACGCGATTAGAGCCCTATGATGATTGACCTAAATTAATGTGCTGATGTGCCAATTTGCTAATTTGCTGATTTTGTAAGCGCAATAACACATTTTCGCGAAATACTTTTGTATCCGCATGGGTTGTAAATGCAATAAGTGGCTGAACATGTTGTTGACAAGCTTTTTCATGCCAGTCTCCGTCTTGGTAATGTGTTTCTATATTTTGCAATTTCCGAATGAAGCGTACTTTACTCTTTTGCAATAATCGCACATAGTGCGGAAAAATGTGATAGCCCAAAAAAGATAAGCCTTGTTTTGTTCGGTTTAGCACAGCAGGTTTTAGAGTACACTGTAGTTTTGTTTCCATAAAATGGTTAATTCCTTGCAGTGCTTTTTTTAAAGTCGTTTTATCAGCAGCCCACAACACCATATCATCCATGTACCGCACATACGCCTTAATACCCGAGGTTTCCTTAATATAATGATCTAAACCCGATAGATAATGATTAGCAAAATATTGGCTAGTGAGGTTTCCGATAGGTACGCCTCGGTCGGTACGCGCTTCATAGCTGTTTATGATTTGAAAAAAGATGGCAAGCAACTCAGGCTCTTTAAATAAGTGTGCCAACTGTGTCTTTAATACATCGTGGTGGATACTTTCAAAAAACTTACGTACATCCAATTTTAAAAACCATTCATATTGTCGGGTATATCTTTTGGCACGGTCGAGCGCTGCGTACGTTCCTTTTCCTTTGCGACTGGCGTAGCTATCAAATATTTGAGCGCGCTCAAATCGCTCGTGGCATACATTCATCAAGGCGTGGTGCAACACTTGCTCCCGAAATGCGCTGGCACAAATCTGTCGCTCTTTGGGTTCATATACTTTAAAATACCGATAATCTCCTACTTCTACTTTATGATTTAAAATTTGCTGGCGCAGTTCCGCTACATTTTCTTCTAAATTCTCCTGATACGTCAGCACCGACTGCGCGTAGCGTTTACCTTTGGCTGCTTTCCAAGATGCTAACCACAGGTTATCGGACTCGGCAATGAGCGGAAGCAACTGATTAGCTCTTTTCATCCGATGATTTGGTTATAAAATGCTGCCCATATTTTTCTACTTTCTTCTCGCCTATACCTTTCACTTTTTTCATACTTACTGCGGTGAGTTGTTCGGTTTTAGCCAATTCTGCTAGTTCTTCATCCGTAAAGATGGCATAAGCTGGTACAGCTTCCTCCTGGGATACCCGCTTGCGGATGACGCGCAATTGCGAAAACCGCTCGAAACTCGCCTCATCCAGCACCTGTTTGTAGTCCACCTTTTCTTTGCTTTTGTTGAAGGGGGAATAATCTTCTACATATTTGATACAAAAGCTCCAGACGGCGCCATGCCTATCCGATATCAATTGCTGCTCCATTTGCAGCACTTTTTTAGAGCGCAGAAAGGCGTTCATCTCTTCATTGATGGCTTCGCCGCCGTGGATGGGTATGGAAAATATCTTGATTTGCATGATGGGTTGATTTGATGTTCAAGCGTCCTACGGTTCGAATCGTAGGACGCCTTGAAAAAAAAAATTGGGGGCTGCGCCCCAGTAAACTACACTTCCCTTATGCTCCGGGTAAAAGCAGCCCGCCACCGGCTTCGCTCCGCTCCGCCTGCTGCCGCGCAGCTTTACCCTTCGCGCCCTTGTTTATTTTTGCTCATAGAAAAGCCGGACGAGCAAACCATAAACTACAGGGCAAGCCGAAAACCAATATCGTCGTGGCGGATCGTCGGCGCGTAGAAGTCGCGAAAGGCAGCGCGGCAGACCTGCGCATTGCCGTACCAACTACCACCGCGAAACACGCGATAAGAGCCCGTAGCAGCACCTATAGGATTCTCTAATACACCCTTCGTTACAGTTGGATAATCGTCGTACCAGTCGCTACACCACTCCCATACGTTGCCGCTCATATCGTGTATGCCAAGCTCGTTTGCCGTTTTCTGCCCGACCGGGTGCGTTTTACTGCCGGAATTTTCATTGTACCAAGCCACTTCACCGATGGTATTGCTACCAGCGTATAAGTAATCACGACTATTTGCGCCCCCACGGGCAGCGTACTCCCACTCCGCTTCGGTAGGTAGGCGGTAGTTCTTACCCGTTTTGTCATTCAGTTTTTTCAAAAAATCTTGTATGTCATTCCACGATACGCTTTCTACCGGGCATTGGTCGCAGCCTTTGAAGTTCAACTCCGGCGGGTCGCTCCCCATCACTGCTCGCCATTGCGCTTGAGTCACTTCGTATTTGCTGATGGAGAAGTTGTTGACCTTTACTTCGTGGGGTGGTTTTTGGTCATCTTCGCAATTTCCATCTCGTTTTTCTAAGCAGCCCATAGTGAAGGTGCCGCCGCGCACGAGGACCATGTCGGGTTCAATGGCAGGCAGCGGCTCCAAAGCAATGGTAGCCTGGTTTTCCTCTACTCGCAGAGACGTGGTGCGGTTTTGGTAGCCATCGGCAGCCGCGTTCACTTCCAACAAGCTGTTTTTGAATTCACCCGGTACTTCCAAGCGAAATCCACCAATCGTCCGAGTCGCTCGCCCAATGATATTACCATTCAGTGCACGCACTACGGCACTGTTGAGGGGTTCGCCCGTTTGAGCATCCGTTATCAATACATTCCATACAAAAGGCTCCGTGATGACGGAGTCGGGTTCCACACACACCCGCTGCATCGCCAGTTTAAAGCTATAACCCACCGTGAGGGTTCTGGCGCGGGTGGTATCGGGTAGCTGCTGGTAGAGGGCGTAGCCGCGGGTGAAGTTGTCGCAGCTTTGGGCGGCGAGGGAGTCGGCTACGATTTGCAAGGAGCGATATTTATTACGCGCATTCGAAAAGCCGATGTTGTTGCTTTGTTGCTGTAAGGGCGCGTTTGCTGCTCGCTCCGACAAAGTTTGAATAGAATCTTGGAGGGGTCGCCATTGGTTGTGAAGTTTTGCACCAGCGTTGTAAAAATAAATAGCAATATTGTGTTTAGATTGTAAGCTATCAATGGGATCTGCCTCCCGAATAAGCGTTGATTTTATTTGTAAACCGCCTACGAGTGTAACAGGAAATATATCGGGTAATGATTTTTGTTGTGCAATAGTATCTCTATAATGTACTTCTTGGAGTATTAAATAATCTTTTCCAGATTCCAAACAAACCAGTTGCTCCTTATATTCCACCTGCTCCCCTTCACACGTTCCAAAATTTGGCTGATACATCCAACCCGCCACTACCATTACCACCCAAATCGGCAGGGCCCACATCCAGTCTTTCCAGCCTAAGAGCGGATTCCCCTCATTAAAAAATGCGCGTTTCCATTGCTCCGACAAGATAAAGTCGAGGCTGCTGCTTTGGCGCTCCTGCACGTAGCGGAGGCTCACCACATCGGGCTCCAGCCCAGCGGCAAGGTAGCGGTTGAGTTGGGTGCGGAGCTTACGGCGGCGCGGTCGGTGGGCGGTGAAGAGCAGTTCATTCGTGAGGGCATTCACATCGTAGTCTTCGTAAGCGATGGACTCGGTGGGCGGTTTTTGCACTTCTTCCAGCAGGCGGTGCAGGCTTTCGCGAATGCGGCTTTCCAGTCCGGCTTGGGCAAGGTAGGCGATGAGGTCTTCGCGCGCTGCATCAGGAAAGTGTCCTTCCACGAACCACGGGAGCCGCGTGAGGTGCAGCAGGTTTTCTACGGTGAGCAGCGGCGCATCTTCGGTACTTAGCTCCCGCCCAAGGTACAGCGTCACATCCCAATGCAGCGTAGGGTACACGGCGCAGGCGGCAATCCACTGCACGAGGGGTTCGGGGTAGTGCTTTTGCAAAGTAGCCAGCAGGCTGCCTTCCAACTCGATGGGTGGCCAGTGCACGTCTTCCAGTTTGGTCATCAGTTCGCTGGGCTGGCGCGGGTCGGCGCTGCCAAATTCTTCGAGCGTAGTGGTGAAGCTCTCCATCGAGGCAGGCATAAAGTAGAACAAGTCGCCGAGGGCAGCCTCTTTCCGACCCCACTGACTCAAGGGTTTCGGCGAAAACAGTGCCCGCTCCCGCCACTCGGTGAAAATCGCCGTCCATTTTGCCAGCCTGCCCGACATCGGACTCAGCAAATCATAGCCATTGCCCATCATCAGCAGCCGTGCATCCCCAAAGCGATGCTGCAATTCCTTGATACTCACGCCGTCGGGGTAGGCTTCGTTGAAGCAGGTGCGCGGGTCGCTGTTGTAATAAAACCGCTCGATGGTCACCTCGTTGGCGCGGAAGGATTCGTACAGGTGGTTGAAGAGCAGGGCGCGGTGGTCGGTGTGGCTATGCCGCTCTATCAGCAGGAGGTATTCCGGCGGGCTGGTGCTTTGTTTGTATTGAAAAGCGATGCGTCCGGCACTGCGCACGGTGGCGTTCACGGTGCGCGGCACATCGAGGCGAAAGGCTTCCCCCCGGCGGCGGCGGCGCAATTGATTGAGTAGAATGCCGACGTTCTCGCCGAGATTCACGTCTTCAGGCTGATTCAATTTAATATTCCAAATGTAGGGCGGCTTGTCTTGTGAAGCCATCGCGGCTATCAGGCGACGGCGTTTTTTGGTACGCCATTGCACGATTGCCAACAGCAGCGCGCCGAGCAGGAGACTAAGGGCTAATTTTATGAGCCAACCGTAGGTGCGGTAGAATTCGGCACGGGCTTCGAGTTTGGCATCTATTTGTAAACTGGAAATATCACGCGGGTATGGGATGGGGAGGGTGTCTAATTCGGCGATGTCAGTCGTATCCATTAGACTTTCTGAAACAGGCTTACTGTATTGGGCAATAAAATGAAGGCGATGTTGGCTACTGTCTTGCCGCAGCGCAAGGACGATGATGGTATCTTGTAACCTGTCTGGAAAAGAATCTTGGGTAATAAAAGTGAGGCAGGTATTGCTGTCTGGTTTTTCTAATATAATGGTTCCCAATATTGCACTGGTATCTTTGGTCTGCCCATTTTCAAAAGTCAGGGAGATGATGGAATCTTCTGCAATGGGCATCGGGAGGTGATGCGTGGCATTCGGCGTGACGGGAAAGGGGTGGTAGGTGACGGTGGGAAGGATTGCTTTGGGTGTAACCGGTTGATTCAAATAAATAATCAATATCAAAATGGATAGCGCTAAAGCCCCAACTAATATCCAAACGGCATTGCGCCAGCGATTTTCTTGTTTTTTTTCTTTTCCTATGATTGGAATGGTATCCGTCGCTTCCATCGCCTGCTCGAATAATTCATAAAACCGCGCTTGGTCTTGACGAGTGGTTGCGAATAGAGGGGCTAATACCGTTTTGAGGGATGCTAAAGGTAGCTCTTCTGGTAATTTTGACAACAATACTTGTAGCTGCAAATGCCGACCGGTGCCCACGTCGTAGCCGTCTGCTGCGAGCGCGTCGAGTAGATGGGTGAGGAAGCGGTATTTGGCGTAGTTCAGCATTTTGAGTGTTGTTGAAATTTTGTGACTTTCGCCTTTAAATAGAAATAATTTGAATTTTCGTTGAATCAAATCCATTAAGCGCCGAATCCGAAGGATTCAAATGTTTACAGCATCCCGTGTATCGTTTCTATTCGACCCCTACGGGGTCGCACCATTCTTCCAAATTTGCAGCTATAAACATATAATCCCTTCAGGATTCATAACCATTCGGCACTTAATTGATATAGTTTAATCAAATTTTGGGCAGTTAACAGTGATTAGCCGGCAGCCGCCACTCCGTATTTCAAAATAAAATACTGCGCTGGTGAATACGGTTTTACTTCGATTGCCCGTAATACGTGACCAGTATCTGGTATCTGGCATCTAAAAATCTGGCATCCTATTTCAAAGCGTCCTGCAACGTTATCAAATCCTCTTTCGTTTTTGCGAGTACCGAGTAACTCATTTTCAGTTGGTCGCGTTCGGCGGGAGTTAGGCGGCTGGGGTTGTCGAGTTTGGTGACATCGAAATCCAGTTTTTTCAAGAGCATCGTCCAGAAAATCAATTCGGCGGTAGCGGGCTGTTTTTTCAATTTGAAATTTCGGTTTTTGCGAATATCTTCAAAATGTTGCACGACGGGTTCCAATTGCTTGGCATCGAAGCCATCCACTTTGCTGCTCACGATTTGCAACAACGCCGCCGCATCCGGGAATGGAATGTGAAAATAAATGACGCGCCGCAGGAATGGGTCGGGCAGGTTTTTCTCGGAATTACTGGTGATGACGATGATGGGGCGGTTTTCGGTTTTGGTTTTATAGGTTTTATCAATTTCGGTGACGGTAAATTCCAGGTCTTCGATGGCAGCAAGCACGTCGTTGGGTAAGTCGCGGGGCGCTTTGTCAATTTCGTCAATCAGCACCACTTGTCGCTCCTTGGAGGTGATGGCTTTGCCGAGTGCCTGATATTTGATGAAACGAGCTTCGACCTCGTCGGGACTCAGGATTTGAGCATTGTTTTGAATAAATTGAAAATGACCGAGCGCGTCGTATTTGTAAAATAAATCCGTTGCGGCGGAAGTGGTTTGCGCATTAAAAATCAAGGACTTGCCGCGTTTGAAGGACCAAGCGAGGTGGTGCGCAAGTTGCGTTTTGCCGGTGCCGGGTTCGCCCGTGAGCAGCAAGGGTTGTCCGAGCGCGAGGGCTACGTTGGCAGCGTCCACGAGGGCGGGAGAAGGCTGGTAGAGGGAAGGGTCATTCAGCCGCGCGTTGTGCTGGAAGGCGGGGAGGTCGCGTTGACCGGATTGAGCGTAGAGGTTGAACATTGTGTTTATGTATTTATGTGTTTATGTGTTTACGTGTTTTTGTTTACCCTGGCTGCATAGGGGTATTCATGTGTTTGCTTTATTTTTGTTGACAAGGTAGCGAATCAAACCCAAAGTGAAGTTGCGTGCTTTGTCCACATGAGCGTGTAAATCTTTTATTTTTTCTGGTGGTGAATATTGCAAATCGTCCATCAGATAAAGCATACTTTTTACTTCATGCGCAGAGCTTACCGCAATTTCTAAAAACCGAACAAATTCTTTGTCACTCATTCTACCAAATCCCTCTGCAATATTATTCATCACAGAAACAGCCGCTCTTCTAAATTGAGACCGCGTGTCAAAATCTCTGCTAATATCTCCTATTTTGGTGTTTGTAAAAACTTCTTTTACCAATATCCGTGCTGCCTGCCAGCAATCCAAATCTTCAAAACGAGTCACTTTTCCCATTGTGTAAATTTTTTATTATTATAATACGAATGATTCACAAACACATTAAAACACAAACACATAAACACAATTCACTCCATAATTACCTTACAAACGACTTCCTGAAACAGCTCGATGTCGCTCATGTCCAAGGTTTTAGTGGCTTCATATTTTGCTTTTTTATCGGGGGGTAAATCGGCAACGAGTAGCCGAATTAAATTGTCAATTTTCGTGTCATTTTGCTCACCAAGCTTGCGTATCCAGTTGGCTACAAGGTCGCTGGGTACAGGCGTGAGTTGACTAATTAAGGTACAGCGGGTCTCATTTTTTTGAATAATACTTTGGATGTGATTGGTGATTTTTTCACACTGCGCTGTCAAAGGTTCGACGTGTGCGTCTTTCAAAAAGAGGACGAAAAAGAACAGAAAAGTAGGCATTTCTTCGGGCGTGTTGGCAAACACATCCATTATCCATTGCAGGTAATTTTGCATCAACTGTTCGTCCCAATCACTGGCATTCAAGTCAAAAACGGTGGAAACATATTGATAATCCAAACGCGGCAGCCCCGTGCGAATGTAATCCTCAAAACTGGCTTCTGGATTGGACATTCCAAAACGACGGGCAAAGTATTTTTTGAACTCGCGTTGGGAGTTTTGCAAATTGCGTCCCAATGGCAAGTCCTCCACCTTCACGCGGTTGCTATTAGATGGATGAACGTAATTGATGGCACTGGATGCTTCCTCTAATTCCTCTATCAAAATCTCATAAATCATGCGCTCGGCAAAGCTGGCAGGCTGCTGCGAGGGGCAAGCGACGACAAAATAAAACTGAAACGGATGGTGGCGTTGATTGTAACCTTCAAATGCGTTCCAAAAATTATTTACTTGTGGTCTGCGGTCGCAATTGACGAGATAAATTTCACCCAAGCTTTCCTCGACATCAATTTTCAAAGCTCGAATGCGCTCTTTTAGTAAATCATTCGCATCAACCATTGTAATACCATAGCCAGATTGGATGCGTTTTTTTAATGCCTCATTACTTGCCGACAGTTCTTTGATTTGAAATTCGACGGTAAACTTTTGATTGGCATCTGATAGAATGGCAAGGTCTTTCCGCAACGCGTTGAGGCGCTCGGTTTGAATTGTTAGTTGGTTCTGTAAACCTTGTGATTCGGATGCCATGCAAGATTGTGTTTGTGTATTTATATGCAAAGCTAAGATGTGGCGCATTTTAAAAATGTGCCACATCTATGAAATCCCCAATTTCCCTTTAATCTCATCTATCTCTACCTGCAATTTTTTTAGACTTTTATTCAGATTAAAGTGCTGACCCGGGTCGTTGGACAATGTTATCTCTTCTTTAAAATAATTAAATTTTTCTACCAACAGTTCTAATTGATTTTGTAAACCTTGCGCCTGCAATTGGTTAATTTTTTCTTTGAAAGCGTCGCTGGCAGGTTGAAAAAAGTCCTTTTCTAAATCTTCTTCTTTCAAACGGTCTGCTGTATCCTTCAGTGCTTCCCGAATGCGATTGCGAGTAATAGTCGCAAAACCATTATCTACGGTACCTTCCAACTGCTGGCGTTTGATGCCATTATATTGTCCTTGTAAAGAAATCAGGGTGTTGGAAGCACGCCCGTCGTCAGGAATGGCTCGGTCAAATAATTCAAAGGTTTCTTCAAATTCGTCGTTTGCCAAATGTTTTTTCAACTGCTTTTTCAAATCGCTGATGGAGTGTATCGGTTGTGCGGGTGTGGTTGTACGCGGCTTTAGACTCTCCGGCTTGGGTACGTCAGAATCATCTACAATTGGCTGTGAAACACCTCTATTTTCTTGTTCTTCTACAGTGACTGGCAAGACTTCTTCAATTTTTACATGGGCAAATTCTTTGAGTCGGAACATAAATTCACCGCCCAGATTGCCTTTAATGCGCAAGGATTCGCCCTGTGGCGTTTGCTCGGCGCGCCCGCTATCAATAGCGTGCATCACATTTCTACAAAAATCGGCTACGCTGTACCGCTCGGCGGTATTGGCATTCAACCAAGTCAAAACCGCATTGGCAAACGGGCTATGCTGACCCGGTACACCATCTGGCACGGTCTCTTTCCGACCCGCCGTGAGGAGCCAACGCGACGGAATACTCTCCAAACGGCTCCGAATGTCACCGGCACCTTTTGCTTTGAAAAGGGTGCCAGCATAACAAGAATCGGCTATAATAAAAGTATGAAACGATGGAATCGCTTCGATGTATGCCATCAAGTTTTGAAAAGAAATGTAAGAACCCATTGGATTCGCAGGGTCGCCATTATACGGAATCCAAAAGCCGACATCAATTCTGTCTCGGTATTCGCCATGACCGGAAAAGTAAATGATAAGGGAATCATCTTTTGTAATTTTCTCACATAAGTCATCCAACTGCTTGTAAATATTTGTTTCCGTTGCCGCTTCGTCATAAAGCGTTATTAGAAATTCAGGGTCATCTGAAAATTGATATTTTTCCGTCAATACCTTTACAAATTCCTGCGCATCCAACACGGGATTGGCGAGTGTGCGAATACCTTGATTCTGATAGCGGTCAATGCCAATGACGAATAAATAATTTTTCCCTTGCGGTAAGGCACTTTTTTTAGGAAAGTTAGCGGCATCTCTGCCAGCAGCTCTGGTGGTTTCTTCAGCCATGTTTGAATATTTATTGCTTGATGTTTTTTGTTGAATATTACAATAAGCTTTGAACTACTTTTTACTTCGCCAAATATAAGATTTTTATAAATTAATTATCATTACGAATGAATTTACTTAAAGTTACAAGGAAGATGCCAGATTGAAAGATGCCAGATACCAGACCAGAACGTGAAGCCTTTTAACTTAACTTCAAACTTCAAACGATAAATAATCAAACATCAAACATAAGTTTTACCTTTGCCGCCAATATTTTAAATGGTACAAATGACAGCAGCGCAATCGCTTGTTGGGGTAATCGGCACGGGTAGTTTTGGCACGGCAATCGCTAATTTGCTGGCGCACAATGTGGATGTGCTCATGTACAGCCGCAAGCCAGAAGTGGTGGACGCGATTAACAGCACCCATCGCAATTTTGAGGTGGAGATGTCGCCGCGCATTCGGGCTACGCTGGATATTGCGGAAGTGGCGGCAAATTGTACACTTATTTTTCCGATTGTACCAGCTGCTAATTTTCGGCGGATGATGCGCAATCTGGGTCCACATTTGCGCCCTTATCACATTCTCATTCATGGTACAAAAGGGTTTGATGTAAACGGTGTGGAAGACAGTCCTACCGGCGAGTTGCGTGCATTGCGACGCGAACACGTCAGCACAATGAGTGAAGTAATTTTGCAAGAAAGTGCAGTGGTACGGGTTGGATGTTTGTCGGGTCCAAATTTATCACAGGAAATTATAGATGGTCAACCTACGGCGACGGTCATCGGCAGTAAATTTGAAGAAGTCATTGATATTGGAAAAGAAGTGTTGAGCAGTCCAAAGTTTCACGTTTTTGGTACCCATGATATTTTAGGTGCAGAATTGGGCGGCGCTTTGAAAAATATTATAGCGATTGGTTCGGGCATTTTGCGGGGTAAAAAGTTGGGTAAGAATTTACAAGCGATGTTGATTACCCGCGGTTTGGTAGAAATGATTTACTTTGGCAAGGCAATGGACGCCACAGCGCAGGCGTTCTTTGGTACATCGGGCATCGGCGATTTGGTGGCAACGGCTACCAGCAAAAGCAGTCGCAATTTTACATTTGGTTTCCGTATGGGTAAAGGTGAAAAACGGGAAGATATCCTCGCTTCCATGCCGGAAACGCCCGAAGGCGTAGGAACCTTGCGCATCGCGGAGCAATTAGCCACTTATTATAAACTACACGTACCGATTACCGAAATGTTATATAAAATTGTTTTTGAAAATTATAATATTGACAGAGCAATTCAAACACTTATTACATTTCCGTATGATGTGGATGTAGATTTTTTGTAGGGGAGGATGGGAAGATAGGGTGATGGGCTGATAGGTTTATCGCTCGCAGCACATTATCAAATTAGCAAATCAGCACATTAACGATATGAATTCATTTGTAAGAAAAGCGTTGACGCACCTTGGTATTTTAGTTACATTATTGGTTATTACAGCTATTTACTTTTCGCCGCAATTGTCGGGTAAAGTATTGCCGCAAGGGGATATCGTACAGTACAAAGGAATGTCCAACGAGGTGGAACGATTTAAAGAGCGAACCGGCGAAACTTCTCTTTGGACGAACGCGATGTTCGGCGGGATGCCCACTTATCAAATCAATACGATTGATGCAGGAAATCAACTCCGGCGCGTGGAAGCTTTGGCACTGCTGGGTTTGGACGTACCCATCGGTCGTTTTTTTGTAGCCATGGTGTGTTTTTATATTTTAATGATTACGCTGGGTGTGAATCCACTTTTGGGTGCGGTCGGCTCATTCGCCTTCGCATTTGCAACGAACAACATGACGCTGCTCGAGGCAGGACACCTCACTAAATTAGCAGCTATCAGTCACCTACCACTCGTAGCAGCAGGGATGGTTTTAGCTTTTCGCAAACAATATATATTGGGCGGCTTGTTATTCGCGCTCGGTTTGGGCTTGGATATTTTCAGCAATCACATTCAAATGACGTATTACTTTTTCCTTACAGTGCTTGTTTATGGCGTTGCGCAACTGATTTATAGCATTCGTAAAGGGGAGATTGTAGATTTTGCAAAGTCGGCAGGCGTACTCGTGCTGGCAGGTGTGCTGGCACTTGGTTCAGCAGCTTCCAACCTATTAGTTACGTATGAATATTCCCGCGATACGATGCGTGGCAAACCAATTTTACAAGCAGATGCGAACACTCCGAAAGACTCCGACAGCGCAGTGGAAGGCTTAGCCTGGGACTACGCGATGCAATGGAGTAATAATACGTTGGACGTTTTTTCCTCCTTTATCCCCGGCATCGTGGGGGGTAGCGGACAAGAAAAAGTTGGGCAAAATTCGGCATTCCGGAAGGCATTGACACAAAAAGGCTATCAAGTACCGGCGGAATTGGCTGCACCGCTGTACTGGGGCGCGTTACCGTTTACCAGTGGTCCGACTTATCTTGGCATCACCATATTCTTTCTTTTTATATTGGGTTTGATTGTAGTAAAAGGTCCGGTAAAATGGTGGCTGGGCTTAGGTACTTTACTTACTGTCTTTATATCTATGGGTAAAAATATGGAATGGTTTAATGAATTATTATTTAATTACTTTCCATTGTTTAATAAATTTAGAACGCCCAATTCCGTGTTGAGTATCGCTTCCTTCTTGATGCCGTTTTTAGGTTTTTTAGCATTGAATGAAATTTTAAAAAGAGATGCCGATGCAAAAACCGCGCAACGTGCCATTTTTATAGCCGGAGGTATAGCCGGAGGTATTTGCTTATTTTTCTGGCTATTAGGACCTTCGTTTTATAATTTCACCAATCCCAGCGATGCCCAACTCGTGGCTCAATATCAAATAAGCGCCGAGGTGCTGCCCGAAGACCGTGCGAGCCTGATGCGCAGTGATTCATTTCGTTCTTTAATACTGGTGTTATTGAGCGCGGGTTTGGCATGGGCATATTCACAAAATCGCATTCAAAAAACGGTATTAATTGTCGGTATTGGCGTCTTAGTTCTTTTTGATTTATGGACGGCAGGCAGACGTTATGTAGATAATGATACGTTTGTAAATAAAAGTAATTACGCCACCAATTTCCAACCCCGCCCGGTAGACGAGATTATTCTAAAAGACCGCGACCCTAACTTTCGGGTACTGGATGTGTCCGTCAATACATTCAATGCAGCTTCTACTTCTTATTTTCATAAATCCATCGGCGGTTATCACCCTGCCAAACTGCAACGTTATCAAGACATTATAGAGCGCCATCTTTCTAAAAATAATCAGAAAGTGGTCAATATGCTCAACACCAAATATTACATCGCGCAAGGGCAAGATGGAAAGGCAGATGTGCAAATTAATATGGCTGCGATGGGCAACGCTTGGTTTGTGGACAACATCCAAATGGTGCAAACGGCAAACGCAGAAATTGACTCTTTAAACACCTTCGACCCTGCAAATACAGCAATTATACATAAAGAATTTAATAGTTATGTCAATAACTTCAATCCGCAAAAAGACTCGGTAAGTACCATTACACTTACTTCCTATGAGCCAAATCATTTGGTGTATGAAACAAATACGATCAGTGAACAACTCGCCGTTTTCTCTGAAATCTGGTACGGTTCAAACAAAGGCTGGCAGGCTACAATAGATGGCAAACCGATGGAGCACATTCGCGCCAATTACGTGCTACGTGCCATGCGCATCCCAGCCGGAAAACATACGGTTGAATTCGTTTTCGACCCAAAAACGTACAAAACCGGCATCTTGCTGTCCACTATTTTTTCGAGCATCATTGTGCTGGGAACGCTTGGATTTGTTGGCTATTCAGGCTATCAATCCTACCAGAAAGCACAAAACGAGCCAAAACCAGAACCACGACCAAAGTCAGCACCTGTAGCACCAAAACCCATAACGCGACCCGCTACGAAACCCACAAGTCGCCCGACAACACCCGTAAAACCGAAGAAAAGAAAGTAAGCAGTTGGCAGTTGGCAGTCACGTACGGGCAAAAGCTCGTAAAAAATCCGCGTAAATCCGCCAAATCCGCGTCATCCGCGTTCACATTATGTAATGAGGGACACGTAATAAGAGAGCTAATAAGTAAAGCAGTAAGGTAAATAGAATTTATTTCAATGTAAAGAATGTCAAAAATCGCCGTTATCATTCCGCATCGCTTTGTGCCGCCTGCCAACGGTGGACACGCCGCTGGTTTTGGCTTTTGCGAATTTCTGGCGAAGGAGCGCGACGTGGTCGTCATTTCCACAACGAATAATCCTGACATTCCCCTCCCCTTTCGGTTGGACCGTTTATTCAGCGACCGATTTTATAAATATTTTAGTCCAATAGTCGGCATTCGACTCTGGAAATTTCTTAAAAAAGAACAGATTACATATTTAGTAATTCAACAGCCGTTTATTGGATTATTAATGTTACCAGTTGCAAAGTTATTAAATATAAAATTATTTGTTTACGCACATAATATTGAATTTCAGCGTTTTAAAACAATTGGGAAGTGGTGGTGGCGATTGCTTTGGCTGGTAGAATGGTTTGTCTACCGGTCGGCAGATACTGTGTTATTCATTTCTAAAGATGATATGCAAGAAGCGATTCCTATTTTTAAATTAGAAGCAAGCAAATGTTTTGAAATGCCTTACGGAACGCGCTATCCCGCTGCGCCGCCCGGACGGGAAACCGCTCGTCAAGCAATTATTACCAAACATGATTTGAATGTAAATGTTTTTTTAATTTTATTTTTTGCCACGTATTCTTACAAACCCAATACCGATGCACTGGAACGAATTCTGGATGAAATAAATCCGATTTTATTACAAAAAGCAACTTTTCCATATAAAATATTAATCTGTGGCGGCGCACTGCCAGCGCGTTTCAATAAGTTACAAGCGTATCAAGATAAAAATATCCATTACATCGGTTTTGTTGAAAATATTGATGAATATGTTCAGGCTTCGGATGTAACTTTAAATCCAGTTATTACAGGTGGTGGCGTTAAGACAAAAATGGTGGAAGCGATTGCGCTTGGCACGACGGTTATCTCAGCGGCTACTGGCGCGAAGGGCGTGAATCCAACAGCTTGCGGAGAAAAATTAATTATTTTGGAAGATAATGATGTAAATGGTTTTGTAGAAAGTATTATTTATTTACAACAACAAGAAAATCATTTAACACCTGCGTTTTTTTATCAGGAATATTACTGGGCAAATGCGATTCAATCGGCTTTATCTCAGATGCCAGAAGTCACCCCGACCGCTATCGGGGAGATGCCAGACCGCTCTGCACTTAGACCTATTAAGTAACTACTGCCGATTATAGAAAAATTTTGTAAATTCTGATCCCGATGCGATTTGAAGAAAGAATACCAGAAGAACTATTCAAAGGCGACCACTACCTCGGTCGTCCGGCGGATTTTGAGGATAAAATTGTGCAGCGTCGAGTGGCGTTAGTACGCGAAATTTTGGGCTTTACCGGCAAAGATCTGAATTTATTGGATATTGGTTGTGGCAATGGCGCGTCTATGTTTTTGTTGGCGCATGAATTTAAGTATTGTCTCGGTTTGGAAGTAGAAACGGCGCATGAGTCCGCATTTGAAAGTTATAAAAATCAGCATCAAGTTGAGAATTGTGATTTCCGCATATTTGATATTGAAAATCAGGAATTAGAACAACAATTCGACCGCATTATTAGCTTCGAAGTAATAGAACATTTACGGGATGATGCGAATGTAAAATTTTATTATAATACTTTAAAACCCGGCGGCATCGCTGCTATTTCTGTACCCAATAAATGGTGGATTTTTGAGACGCACGGCGCGAAATTGCCGCTGCTACCTTGGAATCGCGTCCCGTTTTTCTCTTGGCTGCCACGCCCTATTCACGAGCGCTTTGCCAATGCGCGCATTTACACCAAAAGTAGAATCCAAAATGTATTACAAAATGCTGGTTTTCAGGTAGAAAGCATTGAATACATCACTGCACCATTGGATGTATTAAAAAATGGAAAGCTGAAAAATTGGTTGGTGAAAAATGTTTTTAAAGGGGAGACGACGAGGGTTCCGTTTTTGTCTACGTCGCTTTTTATAGTCGTCAAGCGTCCGAATCATGATTTGTAGGATTGTTAGATTTACTTGATATTATTTATTATTTCAATAATGCTGTATACACGGTCCCTACTCGCTTTGCCACTTTTTTAAACACATCAATCAGCCAGTTTTTGATGTAATAATTACCGAAAATAAAGGCGAAACTTTAAAAACGCATGGTGTGAAATTACATTTATTTATGTGGAATTAGATCCCATTTAATCAAGCCGCAGCGAAACCAGAATAAGGACGTTTGTAGGGAGCCAAAAATCCGAGTACAATATCCGATTGCAGAATGCCATTTTCTATCAACTCATCCACAATAACCGCATCCGTCCAGTCTTGCTGCACCCATACTTTTCCATCTTTAATATCAATATGAATAATGGTATGATATACGGGTGTTTTATCTTTCCAACCTACGTTCATGATCAAAAAATGATTGCGTTCTCGATCTGCTATGAATTCTGTCTCGACATCTGACTGATTATCGCCTTTAAAATGAGTATATTTTTCAAGCAATTGAATAATAATATCTTGATATTCCTTTACTCGTTCCATTGTAAAATAATTTTTTCATCCGGTTCAAATATAATAAGTTTAATATGATTGTTCCTTACAACGTGCTGAACGAAAGATTTTTGAAACAAGCTCTTGTAAGCATCTTCTGGTACTGCCACAAATAGGGTCTTTTCCTGTTCTTGCGATTGTAAAGCGGTTTGATAATTTATAAATTGCCCTACTAATTCGTGAAAAGCAGAAAGTAGCGATTTTTTAACAAAACTTTTGACTTCTACTGCTATTTTTTCTGCTCCCCGCTGCGCTGCGATCATTCGCTCAGCCCCTAAATCCACGTACAAGTATTCGTCCTCAATTTTAAGCGTATAAGGATCATGTGTTATAATCCACCCTTCTTTTTCAAGCGCTTGTTTGACAGCCTCGTGAAAAATATCTTTTGCAGGCATTTAGCTATTAGCTTTGATTCAAATTTACTACAAAAAAGGTAACTTCACAAGTTATTTTTAACACCGCGTTTTAAAAGTGCTGTATACACCGTCCCTACTCGCTTTGCCACTTTTTTAAACACATCAATCAACCAGTTTTCGATATAATAATTTTTACTCCATAATTTGGGCGTGTAAATAATCAGATGCACGAGCATCATACCAAACGCCGTCAGACTAATCAATAATAAATTTAAAGTATTTATATTCACCCCTTTTGCATCCACATTATCCCGACCGAGGGCAAAAGCGGATTGGAAAAACCAGTCAATATCAAGTTTGTAAGGGGCTACTAAATGATGAATGAATAACTCGGGGTCGTGTGCGATTTTCAATCCATCATTGCGCATCCGATGTTGTAATTCGGTTTCTTCATTATACGCAATTTTATTTCCAATCATACCTAATTTTACATCAAATCCACCGTACTGCGCCAGTGTCGCTTTGTGAATAACCATGATACAGCCAATTGCAAATTGATTGCCGTGAATGGGCGAAACCGTTTTATAAGGTAATTCATTGGTAGCCACGTATTTATCTTTGTACCAATGCGGTTTTGGATATTTGTACCAAGGAAATGCCACACCACCAAACATTTTATAATCATGATGCTGAATGGTCCATAAAGCTCTTTCTATCAAATTATTAGAAGCCAAGGCATCATCGTCGAGGTACAAAACCCAATCCGCCAGCCCTTCTTCATAACCGCGATTTCGAGCGTAACTCAAGCCTTGTCGAGTTTCTAAAATAATCCGAAAATTAGGAATTTGACTGATAAATTGTTCTACTACTGCTTGCGTTCGGTCTGTTGAATTATTATTGATGACCAATACTTCAAAAGTGCCTGGTAGAGCGGTTTGCGTAGTCAAGGATTGCAAGCATTCTTCTAAAATATCAGCGCGATTATAAGTACAAATCAAAATAGAAAGCTGCGGCTTCGTGGGCATTGGACATTCGATTTTCGAAGCGCAAAGTTCGGCAAATTCTTTCAAAAAGTGTAGCATATTTTGAAGACGCACCACACTTTGCCCACCGATTACATTTTCTTTATATCTACTTGAAATACCAATTTTCTCCGAAATTTTCCGATTTTTACCCTTGCAAACTTAAAATAATTATGAAGCGCATCTGGTGGAAAGAATCGGTCATTTATCAAATTTATCCCCGCAGTTTTAACGACAGCAATGGCGATGGCATTGGCGACTTGCGTGGTATTATTGAAAAGTTGGATTATTTAAAAGAATTGGGAATTGACATCATTTGGTTGAATCCTATTTACAAATCGCCCAATGATGATAATGGTTATGACATAAGTGATTATACGGACATCATGGATGAATTCGGCACAATGGCGGATTTTGATGAATTGTTGGAAGGTATTCATGCGCGTGGAATGCGACTGGTAATGGATTTGGTGGTGAATCACTCGTCAGATGAGCATGCTTGGTTTCAAGAATCGCGTAAATCGAAAGACAATCCGTACCGAGATTATTACTTCTGGCGACCGGAACCGATGAATAACTGGCAATCTTTTTTTGGTGGCAGTGTGTGGGAAAAGGATGACTTGACGGGTGAATATTACTTACACTTATTTTCTAAAAAACAACCCGATTTAAATTGGGAAAACCCAAAAGTGCGACAGGAAGTGTACAAACTGATGCGCTTCTGGCTCGACAAAGGAATTGATGGTTTTAGAATGGATGTGATTCCATTTATTTCTAAGCGAATGGAATTTTTGGATACGAATCAAAGTGATTTTGGAAAAGTAATAGAAGACGTGTATGCCAATGGTCCAAAAGTGCATGATTATATTCAGGAAATGTACCGCGAAGCACTCGCACCGTATGACGTGATGACCGTGGGCGAAGGCTCTGGCATTCCACCGCATCTGGCAAATTTATATGTGGGCAGCGACCGCAAGGAATTGAGCATGATTTTTCACTTCGGGCACATGGGCATTGACCACGGTGCAGGTGGCAGATTCGATCCAAAAACGTGGCAACTGGCAGATTTTAAACGCATTTTTAAGGAATGGAACGAAGCGATTGGCGAGGTCGGTTGGGTAAATGTTTTTTTGGATAATCATGATTTTCCACGCATGGTTTCGCGTTTTGCAAATGACCAAGAATATCGAACGGAATCAGCAAAATTATTGGCAACCTTGCTGCTCACGATGTGCGGAACGCCTTGTATTTATTATGGGAGTGAAATTGGAATGACGAATATTATGCTTGATAATTGGGAGGAAGTGCAAGACATTGAAGCGAAAAACGCTTACAAAGCCGCTCAAGAAAAAGGAACAGATATTACACAATTATTACAAAAAGTGAATAAAAATGGTCGGGACAACGCCCGCACACCCATGCAGTGGGACGACAGCCTTCATGGGGGTTTTACGACGGGTATGCCTTGGCTCAAAGTCAATCCAAATTATACGAAAGTAAATGTTGCAGAATCATTACAAAACCCAAATTCTATCTTTTATTATTATCAAAAATTATTACAATTACGCAAAGCGAATCCAACTTTAATTTATGGTAATTATGAAATGTTAGCAACTACAAAAGAACAACTTTTCGCTTACCGCCGCTGGGACTCGGATGGCGAATTTTATATCTTCTTGAATTTCAGTTCCAAAGCAATAGATAATATTTTCTTACCAACCGACAAAAAACTGGAAGTCTTTATTTCCAATTATCAACCCGACCCGATTTTCCTAAAACCTTGGGAAGCAAGAGTTTATAAAGTAATAAGGTGAATTGTGATGGGTGAGTAGTGATCCAGTCATACATCACCCTATGAACCCTTTGCCTTATCACCCCTTTTCCGCCAATAAAATGCCAATGCCGCGCCTGAAATTAAGTGCCATACGCCCCACCACGCCGCTATCATCGCCATACCGCCCAAGCCATTGAAAAAATTGAAAATTAAAATCAAGCCCAAACCAGAGTTGTGAATGCCCGTTTCAAACGCAATCGCTTTCGCATCATACAATGGTAAGCGATTCAATTTTGCAAACGAATAACCTAATAATAACGCCAATCCATTATTTACCAATACAATAAAAAATACAAGGTGTAAATAATTGGTAATATTATCCCAATTGCCGTAAATAGCAACGATGACAAATCCGAAAAAAATAAGTAGAGATAATACTTGCACGGGCTTGAGCAAGCGTTTGGTAAATGTGGGGAAGCGATAATTTAATAACATTCCAATAATCAATGGAATTAAAATCAATTTCACCGTCGTTCCTATCATGTCCAACGGCGATACATATATTTCTTGTTGAAACTCCTTACCGCCTGGAATTAAGGGCGTAAGTAAAGAAAATAATAAAGGAGTAGTTATTATTGCCATCAAAGTAGACATGGAAGTCATTAATACCGACAACGCGACATTTCCCTTAGCCAAGTGCGTTGCAAAATTTGACACATTCCCACCTGGACACACACTCACCAGCAGCATTCCCAGTGCGATGGAAACCGGCGGTTTGAATAGAAAAATCAGTCCAATCGTAAGTAGTGGCAACAAAATAATTTGAGAAATAAAACCCACAATTGGTATTTTCGGCTGGCGATATAACATTTTGAAATGGTCTATTTTTAAATCAAGCGCCACACCAAACATGAGAAAAGCGAGGCAGAAATTGAGCAGGGTCAATTGCTCTGGGTTAAAGTTCACTTGTACATTGTCTATCATATAATGGAGGATAGGAGGATGGGAAGATAGGAAAGCACGTTTTCCCGTTTTACCATGCTCATTTAATATCAAAAGTAAAAATTTCTTTTATAACTTCGTCGCTCTTCGCGGCAACACCAAAATTGAAAACATGAAACTACTTTTCTTATTTATTTCAAATATTGTAATTATCACTAATTTATTTACACAATCAAATTCCGATAAAATCAAAAAACTCGTCGAAGCCGACTATCCTTATCTGGAAAAACTATATCTGCATTTACACCAAAATCCAGAATTATCCTTTTATGAAATTAATACCGCCAAGCGCATGGCGGACGAGCTGCGTACCTTAGGCTTTGAAGTGACGGAAAAAATTGGAGGCAACGGCATCGTCGGCGTATTAAAAAATGGCGCAGGTCCTACCATCATGGTGCGCACCGATATGGATGCCCTGCCAATCTTGGAAGAAACGGGTTTGGCGTATGCCAGTAAAGTAAAAACGAAGGACGAACTCGGCGCGGAAGTGAGCGTAATGCACGCCTGCGGACACGATACGCACATGACCTCATGGGTAGGCGCAGCCCGCAACTTGTCGAAAATGAAAAGTGACTGGAAAGGCACGCTTGTTTTCGTCGGGCAACCCGCAGAGGAGCGCAACGGCGGCGCAAAAGCCATGCTGGACGCGGGTTTGTTTCAAAAATTTGGCAAACCGAACTACGTCCTCGCCTTACACGCAGCGCCCAACGTGCCAGCCGGAAAAATTGGCGTAAAGTCAGAATACAGCTTTGCATTTACCGATTTTATGGACATCACAGTGTACGGTCAGGGTGGGCATGGCGCATATCCGCACAACACGATTGACCCAGTGGTGTTGGCTTCCAAAATTATAATGACATTGCAAACGATTGTGAGTCGAGAAATTTCACCATTAGAACCGGCAGTCGTGACGGTCGGCTCTATTCATGGCGGTACAAAAGGCAATATTATTCCAAATGAAGTAAAAATGGAATTGACAATGCGTTGTTTCAATGACGAAGTTCGGAATGATATTATTGAAAAAATAAAACGAATCTGTACAGGTGAGGCAATGGCAGCGGGCTTGTCGGAAGATAAATATCCGAAAATGACCTTGAAAAATGAATATTGTCCTTCTGTTTATAATGAACCGCAATTGACCGCTCGCTTGAAAACCGTTTTTCAAAATACGATTGGCAAAGACAATGTCATGGATGTACCGCCGACGATGGCAGGCGAGGATTTTAGCTACTTTGGCAGAACGGCAGAAAAAATTCCAACCTGTATCTTTTGGCTTGGCGCGGTAGAACCAAAATTGCTGGAAGCCGCACAAAAAGGCGAAGTACCCATGCCGGGTTTACATACTTCTACATTCGCACCCGTACCCGAACCAACTTTGAAAACGGGTTCTATTGCAATGACCGCCGCGATTTTGGAATTATTACAAAAGAAATGAGGTTTTTAAATGATGTTTAGTAATGCTTAAAAAATAACCTCCCGATTTAAAAGGTCCTAGTAAACGGGAGAGCGGTACTTTTACATTTTACATTCAATATTTTAAATTTTGCGGTTTACTTAGTGTTTTTGTGTTAAAGTGTTTAGATAAGCCCTACAAATATATAAACACACAAACATATTGAATTATGAACAAAACTTTGACGCTGACTTTAAATCCTGCCCTCGATAAAACCACTTCTGTAGAAAAATTAGAGCCAGAAGCCAAGCTGCGCTGTGATTTGCCAAAATACGAACCCGGCGGCGGCGGCATCAATGTATCACGCGTACTCAAGCGCTTGGGCGGCGACTCCACAGCCGTATTTGCAGCAGGTGGCGAACCAGGGAAAATGTTAGAAAAGTTATTGCACGAAGCGGACGTTCGCACACAATGCTTCGCTACCAAAGGCGGGACGCGCGAGAATCTCACCGTCTCGGTAAAAGCGACCCAGCGACAATACCGTTTTGTAATGCCCGGTGCGGAATTAGAAGCTCCAGAGTATCAAGCATTTTTAGATTATTTTGAACAGAATACACCCGATTGGTTAATCGCAAGTGGCAGTTTGCCGAAAGGCGTACCTGATGATTTTTATGCACAATTATCCAAAATTGTACAAGCTAAAAACGGCAAATTCGTATTAGACACCTCCGGCGAAGCCCTCACAAAAGCAGTAGAAACTGGCGTTTTTTTAATTAAACCCAACCTCAAAGAACTCAGCGTGCTGGCTGGAAAAGAACATTTGAGCGGCATGGAACCGGAAGAATTAGCGATGGAATTAATCGAATCTGGCAAGTGTGAAATTGTAGTCGTGTCGCTCGGTCCGCGGGGCGCCTTCATGGCAACTCAAAAAGGAATTGAACACGTCATCCCACCAACCGTTATTGTGAAAAGCACAGTTGGCGCGGGGGACAGCATGGTAGCAGGCATGGTGTGGGCGCTCACGCAAGATTGGGATTATAAAAAAGTATTGCAATATGGCGTTGCTTGCGGCACCGCTACTACGATGAATGAAGGTACAGAATTGTGTCATAAAGAGGATGTGGATCGGATTTTTGAAATGATTGGTAAGAAGGGAGGATAGGAGGATAGGAGGATAGGAGGACGGGAGGATAGGAGGATGTTTGAACTATGATTTTTTTGATTTATATGATTCGCTAACAACTTTGCGCCCTCTGCGACTCTGCGGTAGAAAAAAATGCCGTGCGGGAAATGTCTTAACTGTGATTTTTTTAATTTGTATGATTTATATGATTCGCTCATACTTTGCGCCCTCTGCGAAAAGCCGCTGCGCACTCTGCGGTTAAAAAATGCTATGAGTGCCCAAGAAGCAAGCGAATCCCAAACTTTAAACTCTTTCACCCGTTCCCAAAAATAGTAGCAATCAAAAATATCTTAATATCAAAATATCTTAACACAAACACATGATCAACTGGGGCATCATCGGACTCGGTAGAATCGCGCATACCTTTGCGAAAGACCTTGCCATTGTAGAAAATACGCACTTGCAAGCCGTGGCTTCCCGCTCGCTCGGACGCTCCAAGGAATTTGCGGACCAATACAACGCACCTTATTATTATGGCAGTTATGAGGAAATCGTGACTTGCCCGGAGTTGGATATAGTCTACGTTGCTACGCCGCATCCCTCGCACCATCCTAATACGATTGCGTGTTTGCGTGCTGGCATTCCCGTGCTGTGTGAAAAGCCCTTTGCCATCAACTTGCGCGAAGCCCGCGAAATGGTGAAAGTCGCCCACGACAACCAAGTTTTTCTAATGGAAGCAATGTGGACGCGGTTTTTGCCACACCTTCAAAAAGCGGTAGAACTCATTAATCAGGGTGCAATTGGCAAATTACGCTCTGTAAAAGCAAATTTAGGTTTTCAACCACCCTTCGAGCCGGAAGGACGAATGTTCAACTTGGAACTTGGCGGCGGCGCGCTGCTCGACATAGGCGTGTATCCTACTTTTCTGTCGGTCTTGTTATTGGGCAAGCCGGATATTGTAAAAGCAGTTTCTTACATCGGAACGACGAATGTGGACGAAGACACGAGTGCATTATTTTTGTACGATGATGGTCGAATGGCGCAGATTCATTCAAGTATCCGCTACCTTACTGGAAATGATGCGATTATTTATGGTGAAAAAGGAAATATTCATTTGCAATCCGTGTGGAATGAAGCAAGTTGGTTGACGTTGAATTTGAATAATCAAGCACCACAGGAATTCAAATTTGACCTGAAAGGACAAGGTTTTTATTTACAAATCCAAGAAGTGATGAACTGCCTGCAAAACGGCAAAAAAGAAAGCGATACACTCCCCTTGGATTTTAGCCTGGCGATAATGGAAACGCTCGACCGTATTCGCAGAAGTGCCGAGATGGAATATCCACAGGATAAGGACGTATTGGTTTCGGATAAGAGGTGACATCTCCAAACCAATCCCCTATTTTTGGCAATAGCCGACAATTCCTACCAAAAAATACTCGAAAGTGCGTCGAAAAACGAGAAAATTCTTAATTTGACCCCTCGGACAGCATCAAACTAAAATACAACCCCACACACATTGAAATCACATACTTTTAAATCCATAATTTCTTACTTAAAAAAATCAACGTATGACGAATTTTACTAAAATAAGATTTAAATCATTTGTAATTGGCGTAGTAGCATTATTGGCAGCTTCTACCTGGACTACTACTCTTCAGTCACAGACCGAGTACACGCTCACTATTACAACACCAGCAAGTGTAGCAGGCAATTATGCACTCATAAATGCATCTTTTGGACCAGCAGCTTGTTCAACTGATACCGTCAGAGGCGCATTGGCATTAGGTACTGACTCTACCGGAAGTTCGCTTGCTTGCAACCGTATCTTGAATGATTTAACTGGAAAGATTGTTCTAATAGATAGAGGGGCTTGCGATTTCACTTTGAAAGTACGCAATGCGCAGGCAAGAGGAGCAGTAGCAGTTATTATCATCAACAACGCTGCCAATGGTGGTGGGATTTTCATTCCGGGTGGCGCATCCAGTTTGGTCACTATTCCTGCATTTGGCATAACGCTTGCAAATGGAAATGCGCTTAAAGCAGCATTAACAAGTGGCGTGAATGGTGTGATCTCTCGAGATGATATAGTAGATGCCGGTACAGATATTGTTGTTTGGGGAGATACGCCCGGCGAAGGTGATTTTGCAGGCGGTTTGAATGGTTGGACTTCCAATACGATTTCCTGTTTTGGTCCAGGTCCTGATACGACCAAAGTGTGGCGCTGGAGTGCTGATGGTAGTGCGCAGGGAGGTTGTACAGATGCTGTCCTTTCTTCTCCTACTCGTTGTAATGGCATCGTTGTATTTGAATCCGATTTTTATGACAATGGCGGTTCAGCTTGCGATGCTACTGTTTTTGGAAAAGGACCTTGTCCGTCTCCGCAAGTAGGAGAACTAACTTCTCCCAACATAAATGTGAGTACCTCCAATTCTCCCAATGATTTTGTACTCCGATTTTATCAATCTACGCGCAGTTTTACCGACAACCAATACTTAATTGCATGGTCAAGTGATAACGGTACGACTTGGGATACAACGGAGATAAATGCCGATATCACTGCAAACAATTCCAGCCCGGTGCCTTCCATTCAGAGAGTAGACCTCACGGGTACTGCTGGTGCAGATAGCCTGCGGGTAAAATTCATTTGGAATGCCAACTATTATTACTGGGCAATTGACGACATTCAAATCGTGGAGAAAGAAGCAAATAACCTACGCGTGAATCCATTTTTTGCGATACCGCAAAATGCAGCTACGCCACTGGCATTTGTAGAGCCCATCGGTTTCCTTGCGGATATTCAAAATGTAGGTACTGCGGCACAAACAAATGTAAATCTGAATGTAAGTATCGAGAATCAGCAAGGAGCCGAAGTTTTCTCTACGGATTTGTCTTACGGAAGTGTACCGGCAGGAGCTTTGATTGAAAATCGTCGTTTCCCACAGCAATTTACACCTACTGTTAGAGGCACTTACTTTGGCACTTATAATATTGACGCGACCGCTACTGATTCCGATACCAGCAATAATTCACAAGACTTTACATTCATTGTTACAGATACTTTATTCTCTAAAGACTTAGCAGGACCAAGCACTGCTTTACAACCAGCTGCTGATGCAAGCTGGGATGCCAATGAACCCCATAGCTGGGCTTGGGGGCAGTACTATTATGTACCCAACGCCGGTAATAATTATATCCGCAGCGTTTCTTTCGGTATTACTGCGGATAGCACTGTAGCAGGAGAGGAAATCTTGATCAATATCTACAAATGGTTGGATGACACTAATGAAGATGAGCAGGCAGATCCAGATGAACGTCTTTCCTTGGATTTCGCCACGTACACCATCAAAGGTACCGAAAGAGCGGGTACACTCATTACAGTGCCTTTCCCAGATGCTGGGGCTGCGCCTGTAAAATTGGAAAATAACACGGCTTATCTCGTCATGATTGAATACTATGCCGTTAATAATGATAACTTCTTCATTGCCGCTACGGATGAAATAGATTATGCTGCCATGATATTATTGAATAGGGATTCACTCATGCGTCCTCGCTATGCCGGTATGTTGGGTGTAAATGGCAATTTGGATGAGGAGCCATACAGCACCGTCGGTTTTGGCGATGGTACCGGTAATGTTTATCGTATACAGCCAGTGGTACGTATGTCGGTAGGCGCTGCGCTTACGGCTACCAAAGAAGTGAATCTATTAGATAACAAATTTAATGTATTCCCGAATCCAACTTCGGATATTTTGAATGTACAATTGAACTTGGATCAGCAGGCAAAAACGGCGAATGTGCGCCTCTATGACCTATCTGGTAGAATGTTGCAGCAGTGGAGCTACGACAACATCCAGAAAGAGCGTTTCCAGTACAACCTACAAAATCTGAATAGTGGTACGTACTTCCTGCAAGTCATCACGGAGGAAGGCGCAGGTACGAAGAAGTTTACGATAGCGAAGTAATAGTGAAAAAATTAATAATTAATAATGAAGTCCGTCGAATAAATTCGTAGGAATTGTCAGCTGTCGCGGTTTCATTTTTTCATTATTCATTATAGAAAATTTGGGAGAGTGGACTTTTCTGCTCTCCCTTTTTTTTAGAATAAAAATCTTCCCATGCTATTTAAAAAACTCGAAGATATTACGCCCTTCATTGCCGGTGATGCTACCCTCCTCCGCGAGTGGTTACACCCAAAAAATGACGAAGTTGAATTACCATACAGCCTTGCCTTTGCAGAAGTAGCGCCAGGTGCTGCCTCGCTACCACATACCCTCCAGACCAGTACCGAAGTTTATATCGTATTAGAAGGAGAAGGCATCGCGCATATCGGCGACCAGATACAACGCATCCACGCAGGCGAATTGATTGTCATTCCCGCCGGAGCCAAGCAATTTATTGAAAACACAGGCGTTCCTACTTTAAAATTTTTGTGCATCGTGTCCCCGCCCTGGGCAAAGAAAGATGAAATAGTTTAATTGAAATATTGAAATGTTGAAATAATTTTTCATTTTAATTTTTATAAACTACTCTAAATCAAGCAAAAAGCGGCTGGCATCTGGCATCTCCATAGCTGGCATCTCATTTACCCTTTACTTTTTCCAAATATTGAACTATCTTTATTCCACGGGCATAGTACGACATTTTCGCCAAAATCCGACATATTCAAATAAAGTTATCTGTGAATTGGGATTTGTGATTTGCGCCGCCGTTTCACCAGTCACAATTCACCAATCCCGACTCACAAATCCCAAATAACAAATCACCAATAGCCACTATGAAAATACTTCAACTCTGCAAAAAATTTCCCTATCCCTTGAAAGACGGTGAGTCCATCGCGGTCAATAGCATAAGCAAATCTTTACATGAACTGGACTGTGAAGTAACGCTATTGGCGATGAATACAATAAAGCACTATTTTGATATAAATAACTTGCCGAACAATTATAATCACTATGAAAATATTCACACGGTATCTATTGACAATCGGGTAAAACCCCTTGCCGCTTTTCTAAATCTTTTCTCTAAAAAATCTTACCACATCGCACGTTTTGAATCGGCTGCGTTTCGGAAACAATTAATTCAGCTTTTACAAACCAAGGAATTTGATTTGATTCAATTAGAATCGCCGTATCTCGCGCCTTATATTCCCACGATTCGCCAGTATTCCAAAGCAAAAATTGCGATGCGCTCGCACAATGTGGAGCATGAAATTTGGCAGCGCGTTACCGAAAATACTCGGTTTTTGCCAAAAAAATGGTATTTGAATCATTTGACTAAAAAACTGCAACGCTACGAAATCGAGCAATTGAAAAATTATGATTTGCTGGTCGCCATCACCCAACGAGATTTGAATAAACTACAATTTTTAGGTTATAATAATGCAGCAGTCGTGGCTCCTGTCGGCGTGAATAGCACGGATTATCCAAGTCATTTCAAAAGTTTTGACACAGCATTATCGCTGGGTTTCATTGGCTCGCTCGACTGGATGCCCAATCAAGAAGGCTTGCGCTGGTTTTTGGACAACGTTTGGTCAAAACTATCTAATTATTTTCCGACGCTTACATTCCACATCGCTGGTCGGAATGCACCCCCTTGGCTTCAGCAGTTACAGTTAAAAAATGTCGTCTTCCACGGAGAAGTGCCTGATGCTCCGCTATTTATAAATCAACATTCTATCATGGTCGTTCCGCTGTTTTCTGGCAGCGGTATGCGCGTGAAGATAGTGGAAGGGATGGCGTTAGGTCGCGTAGTCGTCACCACAAGTATGGGTTTGGAGGGGATTGACGCACATCACGGGCAGGAAGTATTGATTGCGGACACGGCAGAATCTTTTATAAAAGCCATTACACTTTGCCAGAATGATATTACCTTTGCCCGGCAAATCAGTGTACAGGCACGAAATTTTGTTTTGCAACAATATGACAATCAAGCGATTGCCTCGCAATTAGTACAGGCTTACGCTCAATTGTTGCCAACAGCTTCGGAAGCCCTCCAATTATTGGAAGTTTAAATGTTGAATGTTTAATTTTTAATGTGTCACATTCAACATTGAGCATTAAAAATTAAAAACTGCGTGAAACTTGTTGTAATTACCTCCCGTTTCCCTTACCCGCTCGAAAAAGGCGACAAACTCCGGTTATATCATCAAATCAAGGAATTAAGTAAAAATCATCAAATTACACTCATTGCATTAAGCGAACACTTCGTTCCATTCGAGCACATTAAACATTTACAATATTTTTGTGCAAACATTCACATCCTGCGGCTTCGTAAATGGCATATTCTTTTCAATTTGATACGCGGTTTCTTAATAAGAATGCCATTACAAGTGAGTTATTTCTATGCCCCTTATTTAAAAAAAACGATTCAAAATTTTATACAATCGGCACAGCCCGACCATGTTTATTGTCAATTGATACGCATGGCTCCTTATGTCAGCGATTTAAATAATCCGAAAACCTTAGATTTTCAAGATGCTTTTTCCGCCGGAATGCGCCGCCGTACCCAACAGTCTCCTTTTTGGTTAAAATGGTTTTTCCAATTGGAAACCAAGCGATTACAAAATTATGAACAGGCAGTTTTTGAAAAATTTACACACTGCACCATTATCTCCCAACAAGACCAAGCCGCTTTACAGATTCCAAATAAAGAGCAAATTACCATTGTTCCGAATGGCGTAGATATAAATTTTTTTCAACCCAATATAAGCACTGCAAGAAGTTATGATCTCGTCTTTGTCGGCAATATGGGCTACCATCCAAACGTAGAAGCGGTAAAATTTTTAGTACACGAAATATTACCAATTATAAAAATCCATTTACCGAATGTAAAATTGCTCATCGCAGGCGCACGTCCAACAGCAGCCGTCAAAAATTTGGCAAGCGAAAATGTATACATTTCCGGTTGGGTTGGCAATATTCTCACTGCGTATCAAAGTGCTAAATTATTCATCGCTCCGCTATTTTTGGGAAGCGGACAGCAAAATAAAATTCTCGAAGCGATGGCTTGCGGATTGCCTTGCATTACCACGCCACAAGTAAACAATGCTATTCACGCCAGTGTTAATGAGACGATATTTATTGCCGAAAAAGCGGAGGAATTTGCTACCCTTGCTGTTAATTTATTAAATGACAACGTTTTACGCGAACGCATCGGCGAACAAGCTCGACAATTTGTAGAGCAGCGTTTTGGTTGGCAGTCGGCTACCGCTATTTTGGAGCGTTTATTTAATAATAGCACTGACCTTCAGTCGGTTTAAGAACAAAATAATATTAATATGTACTTTTCTTCAAATGATACTATGGAGTACGTTGAAACAGATACGAACGATACTTTTCAATTAAATACCATCGAAGAAGCAATTGATGACATCCGTGATGGCAAGGTGATCATCGTGGTAGATGACGAGGACCGCGAAAATGAAGGTGATTTCATCTGTGCTGCCGAAAAGATAAGTCCAACCATTATCAACTTCATGGCAACCCATGGACGAGGTTTGATTTGTACGCCGATAGACGAGCGACGCGCCGATGAGTTAGAATTAAATATGATGGTTTCTTCTAATACGGCACTGCACGAGACGGCTTTCACGGTTTCGATTGACTTGATTGGACGTGGCTGCACCACCGGCATTTCGGCTTATGATCGCTCCACGGCGATTAAGGCGATGACCGATCCCAATATCAAAGCCAGTGATTTTGCACGTCCGGGACATATTTTTCCGCTGCGAGCGAAAACGGGGGGCGTGTTACGCAGAACGGGTCACACCGAAGCAGCAACTGATTTGGCACGGCTGGCAGGTTTTTCTCCGGCAGGTGTTTTAGTAGAAATTTTGAACGAAGACGGCACGATGGCGCGTTTACCAGAACTCATAGAAGTCGCCAAAAAACATGATTTAAAAATTATTTCCATCAAAGATTTAGTGGCGTATCGGATGCTCACTGAGCGCCTTATTACACGAGAGTTAAATGTTATAAAAAATACAAAACATGGCGAATTTGAAATCATTGCTTACCGTGACCACACCACACAAGATGTACACCTCGCCATTAAAAAAGGGCATTGGCACGCGGGCGAACCCGTACTCGTGCGCGTCCATTCTTCGAGCGAGACGGGCGATATCGTCGGTTATTTGTTTGAAGACTACGGTACACAGCTCGAAAAAGCGATGGAAATGATTGCCCACGAAGGTAAAGGTATCGTACTTTATATGCACCAAAGTGGTAATAGAGATTTGATTTTGAACTACTTACGATCTTTGGGGCAAGAAACGGAACGTGCCTCGGATATGTCGCAACGCGATTTTGGCATCGGCGCGCAAATACTGCGGGATTTAGGGGTGACCAAAATTCGATCCATTACCAACCATCCGCGTCGGCGTGTGGGTTTGATTGGCTATGGATTAGAAATTGTGGAGAATGTGGAGTTGTAATGGACGCACTGTTTTCTTAATAATTGTTAATATTGCAATTGTCGGATATTAGCAAATCGCGTTAACTGTATATTAAGTTTGGCTTTTTACTTGCGCTTTTCTTTTTTTGACCCTATATTTGCAATAACAATATTTGTACTACCTCTGATTACTATCTCACACACATCAATTTTCACTAATTATTAAACAATTGTAGTGATTTAGCCACTTCTGGCTAAACTGGGTATCTTTTTGTCTTTAAAGCTGTGAATTAAATATATTTTTTATGATTAGAAGTATATTGATTTTTGCTACAATTATATGTTGCAGCAAGGACTTACTCTCGCAAAAGCTATTCCCTTTTGACGAAGAGCAAGCAACATGGACATTCTACGTAGACAGAGGTTTTGGCGCACCAGATGACGCTTCAACTTATTCTCTTATTTTCAATGCTCAAGATACTATCATCAATGGAAATACTTATGCCATCGTTGAGGTTTACAGGAAAGACTTTCAAGGAATTTCTGAAGGAAATGAGTTATCTTTTTTTAGAGAAGTAAATAAAAAAATTTATGCTTATAAACAAGATGGCGAGATATTAGTATATGATTTCTCTAATTTGAGTATTGGAGATAGCATTTCAGCAAAAGGTTTTACAGGTGCATTTCCACAAGATACGATAAGCAATATTGACTCTATTCAGCTTGCTGATGGATCCAAAAGGAAACGATATGAGGTGTCTTCTATCGGATGTAATTCCTATTTAATTGAAGGAATAGGTAGTACAAAAGAATTTATACCTCAACTATACGGTTGTGCCGAATATATGGCTGGCTTGATTTGCCACTCCGTAAATGGAAAAGTGCTGTATTTGGATTCACGCTTAGCACCTCTGGGAAATTGCCCTATTATTACTTCTTCTGAGGAAATTGTAAATATAGAAAATTTTAATAGTATAATTTATCCTAATCCTACTCAAAATGGAGCCATTAATGTAAAAATATTTCCTACCCATGAGAATAATTTATTCAACCGAAAAGTAAAAGCGGTTCTCTATGCTGCAACAGGTAAAGTGATAACCACACATTTAATTAATGACTTTAATACAACTTTTTCTGTAAGCAATGTACCTAAAGGCAGCTATTTTTTGATCTTCTATATGGAAGAAAAAGGTATTTATTTCGCCTTTAAAACAGAAAAAATTATTGTAGTAAATGATTAGTTAAATGGAATTGGCATAATAAGAATTTGAGATAGTAATTACATTTAAGCTGCACCACTTCTTACACCCAGCGTGGTACAGCTATTTTTATATCTATTTTAAACCTTATAGCTATAGTATGTTTGGTATAATTCCAAACTAAAGGACTGCGAAGTTGGTTGTATGTGCGACAAGCACTACATTTGCGAACATTTTTAGTGATTTGTTATTCGTTAATTGTTATTTGGGAAGCATCTGGAGTGCCTAACAACCAATAACAAATCACCAATAACAATATTTTATGGCTACTGTGAAATTTACCTTTGAAAATAAATCCATTCCACCCAAAACCGTTGAGAATGTGGAAGTGGGCTACTCCATTCTGGAAGTGACGGAGGATAATGACGTTCACTTGAATCACAACTGCGGCGGCGTGTGCGCATGTAGTACGTGCCATGTGTACGTGGAAGCTGGCGAGGATTTGATAGAAGAAATTTCGGATAAAGAAGAGGATTTTATTGACCGGGCGATTAATCCACGCTTGGAGTCTCGCTTGGCTTGCCAATGTGTGATTTTGGAAGCCGATGCGGTGATTGAAATACAGATTCCAGACCAGTCGAGGATTATTGGACATGAGCATTAAAGGAGATGCCAGATGCCAGATTTTGAGATGCCAGACTGACGTGAACCCTTCTCAACCTCAACTTTAACCTTGATTTCAAACGAGAAACAATAAAAAATAAAAAATGGCTTTTGAAGAAATTGATAATTTACCGATACAATGGGCTGACCATGAGGATATTGCAATGAAACTGTACGAGCGGTTCGGCGATGATTTTGATGAAGGAAAGATTTATCGGATTCGGTTTACGGAGTTGATAGAATGGATTTTGGCAATTCCTAATTTTGAAGGCAAGCGCGAAGAAAGTACCGAGGGACATTTGGAACAAATACAGGCGAAATGGGTGTATGAGTGGCGGGATAATCAGTAAATAAGTAGGCAGTTGGCAGTATGCAGACCATTTAGACGTTGACTGCTTACTGCCAACTGCTTACTGCCAACTTTATAAAAATGAATCAATTGGAAAAATTTAAAGATATTCATACGTTCATTTTTGATGTGGATGGAGTGATGACGGATAGTGATGTGCTGATAACGGAAAGCGGCGAACTACTGCGCAAGATGAATATTCGGGATGGATATGCGATGAAACGCGCGATTCGAGACGGATATAGAATTGGCATTATTACTGGTGGGAGTTCGGAGGGTGTGCGCAAACGGCTGGAAGCACTGGGCATTACGGACATCTATGTGGGTAGGTTTGAAAAAATGGAAGCGTTTGAGGAATTTGTGTCAAAACACGACCTTGATCCGGATGGCATTTTGTACATGGGTGATGATGTGCCGGATTATCCGGTGATGCGCCGCGTGGGCTTGCCGACTTGTCCGAGTGATGCAATACCAGAGATTTTGGAGTTTTCTGCCTATATTTCGCCGTACAAAGGCGGTGCGGGATGTGTGCGGGATGTGATAGAAAAGGTAATGCGGCTTCAAGGGAAGTGGTCTAATGTTTGAGGTTTGAAATTGAGGTTAAGGCTAAGATTGAGATAGGTTTATGTTTAGTCTGGCATCTCTTTATCCAGCATCTATAAGTTTTGAGCGGTCTGGCATCTTATAATCTGGCATCTGGCATCTTATACCATGTAAATGTCTCTACTAAAACTCATTCGTTTTCCTAATTTATTGATTGTCGTCCTGACACAGTTTTTATTATATTATCAAGTTATTCTACCCGCGTTACAAGCGCAAAAAATCATGCCTGCTCTTACGCAAGTACAATTCTTTTTATTGACCCTCATTACTGCGTTCATCACTGCTGGAGGTTATATCATTAACGATATCATAGATTTAAAAATAGATATCATCAATAAACCTGATAAAATAATAATCGGTAGGCGCATTGCTCGTCAAACCGCGCACTGGCTTTACTTCTGTGTGAATCTTGCAGGATTTGTTTTGTCCTTATATTTAGCTTACGAAGCACAGCGAATACCTTTATTGTTTCTATTTCCGACTGCTGTGACTGGATTATTATTATATTCAATCGTTTTGAAAAGGCGACCGCTGTGGGGTAATTTGTTGGTGTCGTTTTATTGTGCAGGCGTGGCAGCCATTGTGTGGGTGGCAGAAGCAAAAGCGTTAACTCAATTACCAATTATTGATTATCAAAAAGTGATTCATTTACTCCTTTATTATGCAGTGTTTGCGTTTTTATCCACGCTTTTTCGGGAAATCGTAAAAGACCTGGAAGATGCGCAAGGCGATGCTGCGGGAGGCGCAAGAACTGCACCGGTGGTGTGGGGAGAACGTTTTGTAAAGCAAATCGCAATGGGAACAGGAATATTACTACTGCTTTTTTTAGCTTATATGGGTTATGCCTTACAGGAAATCTTGACCGTATGGGCTTATATTTTTATTGCAATACTTGCCAGTTTGATTATAATTGGTGAATGGCAGTTATTTAAAGCAACCAGGAAGTTACATTATTATCAATTGAGCCAGTTTTCTAAAATTATTATGCTGGGCGGTATATTGTTGCTGTTATTTTTTTAGATTATCTCACGCAAAGGCGCAAAGTTTTCCTACGTTACTTGATTCTTTTTACACTTTTTACCTGGTCACTTTCTACAGTTTTTATACTACTTTTTAAACCGCAGAGCGTTTTTCATTCGTTCATTTTTCATTCTTTTATTTCTCTAAGTCGCTTTGTCATTTAGTCCGTTTCCTCCTATCTTCTTATCCTCCTCTTCACCTTACCTCAAAATCCTCCTCTTCCAAAATCTTGCCATTCAAACAACGAATAATTCGCGCCGGAAAGTTTTCTAAAATCCGGTAATCATGCGTAGCAAAAAGTACAGCCGAATCATTTTTGGAAGCTAATTGCCTCATTAACAGTAAAATATCATCACTTGTTTCAGGGTCAAGATTTCCGGTAGGTTCGTCGGCGATGATGAGGGCAGGTTTGTTGAGTAAAGCGCGGGCAATGACGACGCGCTGTTGCTCTCCACCCGAAAGCTCGTGCGGCATCTTGTACAATTTATTGGATAAACCGACTTGGTCCAACACTTCCAGAATCCGTTTTTGGGTGCTGCCTTCGTCTTCCCAACCCGTAGCTTTTAGCACAAATCGCAAATTTTCCTCTATCGAACGGTCATTCAACAAGTTAAAATCTTGAAACACAATCCCCAACTTACGGCGCAATTGTGGAATGGTATGCCGATTGACTTTTGCCAAATCATAACCGACGACTTCCCCTTTGCCTTCGGTGAGTGGAAGTGCCGCATAAATCGTCTTCAACAAACTGGACTTGCCGCTACCCGTTTTTCCAATAAGATAAGTAAATTCGCCTTTCGCAATTTTCAGATTTACATTTTGTAATATCAGCACACCTTGTTGATAAATGTTGGCATCTTGCAGGCGCACAATTTGGTTGTTGTTCAATGTTTGACGTTTAAAATTTAATGCTCAAAGATACAATTTATGTTGGAATGATGGAAATGATGCAATGGGAATATTTGGAGTACCAGAGTATTCAATACCCTGTGAATTAAGTTTCTTAAGGATTTTGTATAACACCCGCAGGACGTAAATTCTCTGGCAGATTTCGCAGATCGCGCGGCTGGAATTGCCATCAGGTTTTCATCTTTGATATCAAAGGATAGCAAAGATATATATTACCAAGTAATTTCTTTTATACTATCATTTAGTTGAAATAATTTTAAAAAATCATAATAATCAGTGTCCCAATTCCCTAATCCTATTAAAAAAATTATAAATTATCATGAAAAATTCAATCTTTACACTCTCTATCTTCTTATTTTTACAAGCAGCACAAGCACAAAAGCCGCTCTACACCTTCCCATTAGGCGTACAGACCTACACCTTTCGCAATCACTTACCCAAAGATGTACCGGGTACCTTGGATAAAATAAAAGCGATGGGTTTTACAGAAATCGAAGGCGGCGCACCCAAAGATGTGACACCCGAAGCATACAAAAAAATGTGCGATGAAAGAGGTATCAAAATTCCTTCCACCGGTGCAGGCTACGAACAATTAGTCAAAAATCCACAGGAAATAGCAGATCGCGCCAAAACGCTGGGTGCTTCCTACGTCATGTGTGCGTGGATTCCTCACAAAGACCATGTTTTCACACTTGACAATGCTAAAAAAGCCGTGGAAGATTTCAACAAAATTGGCAAAGTGATGAAAGACAACGGGCTGACATTTTGCTACCACGATCATGGTTATGAATTCCAGCCTTATGGAAAAGGAACATTAATGGATTATATTATACAAAATACGAATCCTGATTATGTGTCTTTTGAAATGGACGTGCTGTGGACTATCCACGGCGGCGGCGACCCAGTGAAACTGCTCAAAAAATATAAAAGTCGCTGGAAACTCATGCACCTCAAAGACCTGAAAAAAGGCGTAAAAGGCGACCTGACCGGCGGCACCCCCGCTGAAAATGACGTGGTTTTAGGCACTGGACAAGCGGATTTCCCCAAAATTTTAAAAATTGCCAAAAAGATTGGGATTCAACATTATTTCATAGAAGATGAAAGTGATCAGGAAATGGTAAATGTGCCCAAGAGTATTGCGTATTTGAGGGGATTGAAATAACATCAACACTATCATTCATTCCTAAACTTAGCAATACTTATGCAGATATAAACACAATAGCGACTAACTAAAATGTGCATTGCGTGTTGTAGTTAGTCGCTATTGCGTTAGTGTAAGAGTTATGAGCAATTAAGAAAAAATGGAAAATCCTTACAAAATAGAGCAAGAACATATAGAAAACTTATTGGAAAAGAATAAGCCAGTAGAGGTGTTTGAGTATATCATTGGACTTTTAAAAGGAGAAAAAAAAGATGATATAAATTTAAAACTACTCTCAATTAGCTACATGGATTTCATAGCAAGTGAATATTTTCTTCCAAGAAGAGAAGAAATGGATTTTATAAAGTCAATAGGAAAATCGGAGAAATTAATAAAAGAACTAAAAACATATAAGGCAGACGAGTTAAAAGAAATGCTCTTAAATTTTGAAGCTTCTTTGAATCAGTCGAAGTTCGAATTTAAACTTTTTAAGCGTGAAAAATTCTCAGAAATATTGGAAAATCATCTGCAGCTTGCAATTTCAAATTATTGGAGAAGTTTGAAGATTTGCGAAATAGAAGATGAGAAATATAACATACGAAATAATTTGGCAAATTGCCTTGTATCAGCAGGAAGATTTATTGAAGCTATTTCTTTGTTTAATCAGAATATCAAGGAAAACCCAGATAGGTTTCAATCATTGGCATCATGGGGTCATGCTATGGAAAACCTAAAAGACGCATCTATTTTACCAGACATTCCTTCATTTTACTTTGTAGTTTGCTGAAAGGTATTTTAAGGCTAAAGAGATTGCACCGAATAGTCATACAAAGGGAAGTATAGAACGAAATTTAGAAGGTTGTAGATTCAGACTTAAAGCAATGGATCTAGAATTGAATGAAACGAATCTAACGCAAAATAGAAATGACGAACGAATTGAGTTTGAGAAATTTTCTAATTATAGAAAGTATGTTTTAACTAATGAACTTTCACTAAATGAGCATGCTTTGCATTGTCATTGTGGCAATTCTGAACATGACAATTTGAGTATTGGACTTTATAGTGGAAGTATTCACCTGAATAATCCCGAAAAGTTAAAAGAGCTTGAGAGATACTTAAACAGGATAAAATCCGAATTTGTCTTTGCAAGGATACTCTTTTATAAATATGAAACATTCGACAATTCTGGAAATCAATTTTATTCAGAAGATGACTATAAAAATACAGCAGTACAAAACGACGATGAAATATTGGGTTATAAAGTTGAACACCTTAGAACGAGTTACAGAATACTTTATGGATTGTTAGACAAAATAGCTTCTGCAATTTTAGTCAATTACAATATTCCTGAAGACGGTAAATCTGTTTACTTTGAAGATGTGTTTCATCAATTCAAAGACGATTTGTCTGATAAAGAAAACATTCATCTTCATGCATTGCAAAGCATGTCCTTAGATTTAAGTCAATCTTTAGACGGAATTAAAGTTGGGAGCTTAGGATTCTATAAGAAGATTAGAAATAAATTGGAACATGGACTTTTGATATTAAGTGACAATGAAACAGATATAGGAATAAAGGAAATAAATATTTCTGAATTCAGAGCATTTGTATTGGAATTAATGAGACTAACAAAATCAGCAATTTTTAGCCTCAATTACCTAATCCGAACAGTAACAATTGTTGAAGAATTAGAATAAAAACTGCCCATAACAATGTGTGTGTCGTTCATGTCGGCTAAACGCCGCCACGCCGCATACACAAAACGTTGAGCGGAATGAGAAGCGTAATAAACTCGTAGGAGAAAATTTGTTTTAAAATTGAATCCTTAATTGTCAGATCAAGTAAAGCATTTCATCAACTCTTCTCTTCCCAAATCATACTCAAATATACAATTGTCTCCACCGCCTTCTCCATATCCTGCACCGAAACCCATTCCTGTTTAGAATGAAACGCGTGTTCGCCAGCGAAAATATTAGGTGCGGGCAAACCTATAAACGACAGCCGCGACCCATCTGTACCACCCCGAATGCTGCCACGTATCGGCTCCAAACCCGCGCGGCGTATGGCTTCCATCGCGTACGCCATCACTTGCGGGTGTTGGTCTACCACCTTTTTCATATTTCGATATTGTTCTATTACTTCCCATTCGTAGCGGGAGCGCGGGTACTGCTGTATGACTTTTTCTACCATCGTTTTCAACTCGGCTTCGTGTCGTTTCAGTCCTTCTTCTTCAAAATCACGGACGATAAATCGGAGCATCGCTTTTTCTGCCATGCCATTCATAACTACCGGATGCACAAACCCTTCCCGCTGCTCAGTCGTCTCTGGCGAGAGGCGGTCTTTCGGTAATTGGGCAATTATCTCCCCGGCAATTTTGAGTGCGTTTTCCAACTTCCCTTTTGCAAAGCCGGGATGTGCGCTCACGCCGTGAATCGTGACGATAACCGCATCTGCCGAGAAGGTTTCATCTTCCAAAGAACCCCGTTTTTCGCCATCTACGGTGTAACAAAAGTCTGCGCCGAGCTTTTGCAAATCCACTTTATCCACGCCTCTGCCGATTTCTTCATCTGGCGTGAAGAGGATTTTTATCGTGCCGTGTTTTATTTCAGGGTGCGTTATTAAATAATTGGCAGCGTCCATAATTTCGACGAGACCGGCTTTATTATCTGCGCCAAGCAAAGTAGTACCACTTGCTGTTACAATATCATGTCCTATAAGTTCCTCCAAATCAGGATGTTCCGAACGTCTTATTATAATATTTGAATCATCTGGTAATATAATATCCGAGCCGTTATAATTTTTATGTAATAATGGCTTTACATCTTTCCCACTGCTGTCGGGCGAGGTATCCATGTGAGAACAAAAGCAAATGACCGGAATATTTTTATCGGTATTGGCTGGAATGGTCGCATAGACGTAGCCGAATTCGTCGAGGTGCGCATCACTGATACCCATTTCTAACAATTCCGCTACGAGCACTTTTCCAAGATTTTTCTGTTTTTCAGTGGAAGGAATAGTTTTTGATTCCGGGTCGGATTGGGTATCTATTTGTACATAGCGCAAGAAACGGTCAAGGACCGTGTGATTTATATTTAATCTCATGGTTATTGCTTTAAAAACGGACGCAAAGTACACTGGTTTTTTAAGATGACTTATGATATTTTAAAATTTCTCTATCATCATAACCAATCCCAAAAATCAGTCGAATCAGCGTACCATAAATTACTCAATCTCAATCTTGACCTCCACCTTTTTCTTCTTCATCGTCCAAATGAATCCAATGTAAAAAACGATGCGCTATCGGCGCAATCATGACTGCTACGGTGGATAAAAAAGCAATGCCACTAAATAAGGCGTAAAAACCAGCAAATATTTTGGCAGCATTCGTTTTCATAGGATTGATGGGTCCCATACCAGTGAGAATCATGGCAGCATTTAGGAACGCATCCACCATCGGCAAATCGGCAAAATAGGAATAGCCAGCCATACCAATGCCCAACGATATACTCAGCAACACTAAGGCGTAACCAAAAAAGCGAAATGAACGCTGCAAAAAAACTCGAAATGGAACCAGCGGCGAAGAGCGGTGTTCAAACATAGTACGACGGATTCAAATAAAATTCTAAAGTAGAAGATTTTTTATAAAAACAGACAAACTAGCGTTATAAAAACAAAAATGGTAAATTTGCAAAGTAAAAATGCTACCTGAATTATATTCAAAAAATATTTTATAAACACTAAATAAAAACCGATGCAAATTAAAGAAATTCTTTACACTATTATTCTTTTTCCTTTATTTTATACAAATATAATAGCACAGCAGCCTCAATTGACAAAAATGTGGGAAACCGACACGCTGCTCACCACTTGCGAAAGCGTCTTATACAGTGCAAAACAAAACTTACTCTACGTCTCCAATATTCAAGGTGAACCTGCTGGTAAAGATGGCAAAGGTTCTATCGGCAAAGTGGGGCTGGATGGGAAAATTATGGCAGCGAATTGGGTGAGCGGTTTGAATGCACCGAAAGGAATGGGGTTGTATAAAAATACGCTCTGGGTGACAGATTTAGATGAGTTAGTTGCGATAGACATCGCGACCGGCAAAGTGATGCAAAAAATCAAAGTCGAAGGTGCTCAATTTCTCAATGACCTCACGATTGACAAAAAGGGGGTCGTGTATGCCTCTGATTCCCGCACCAAAAAAGTGCATCAACTGAAAAAAGGTCAAGTCACGACGTACCTCGATAGTTTGCAAGGTCCGAATGGTTTGCTGATATTGGGAAAATCACTTTATGTGCTGGACAACGGACGGCTGCTACAAGTTGGTAAAGATAAAAAACCCGTCGAACTCGCTAAAGGTATGGAAGGCGGCACGGACGGCATTGAAAAGGTAAAGCCCAATGAATTTATCGTTTCCTGCTGGAGTGGCGTGGTTTATTACGTCAAAAGCGATGGTACTACCCAACAATTGCTGGACACCCGCGCCGACAAAAAAAATACCGCCGACATCGGTTATGATGCGAAAAACCGGATCGTGTACATTCCAACTTTTTTTAAAAACAGCGTGGTAGCTTATGAGTTAAAGTAAATAAGTGCGGAAGTACTTTTATTTTTAACCGTACTTGCCTATGGCTTTACTTCGTATCTAAATAATTAGAAATGGAGGAGATATTACAACTACCCAAAATATCCAAATAGAGAACTATACAGTTGGACACTTGTTTGAGATTATATTTCATTTTAAAACCACTCAAAATCAACGACATGAAACGTACTGCAAACGCCCACTGGGAGGGCACTTTGAAAGAAGGCAAAGGCAATGTAAGCACACAAAGCGGTGTGTTGAACCAACAAAATTATTCGTACAAAACGCGTTTTGAGGAAGGCGTACAAGGCACCAACCCTGAAGAATTACTTGCTGCGGCACACGCTGGTTGCTTCACGATGGCAGTAGGCGCGCAGTTGACGCAACGCAGTTTCAACCCTACTTCGCTGGATACGCAAGCGACTTTGACGATGCAAGGATTGGATATTACGGGCATTCACTTGAGCATTCAGGGGAGTGTACCGGGCTTGGATGCGGCTGAATTTGAGGAGATTGTGAAAGGTGCGGAGCAGAATTGTATCATTTCCAAAGCACTGAAAGTACCCATTACTTCGGAGGCGAATTTGATTTAAAGGGAAGGGCTTAGGAAACTTTTGAAGTTTCCTAAGCCCTTGTACATACGTTAATTCTTTCTATCTCGGCGATTTTCCTTTCGGTCGCGCTTGTTTTCAGCGCGGTCTTTCACGTTTTCTTTACGGTCACGTACATCTTCACGGTTGTCACGCACATCTTCGCGAGCATCGCGCACGTCTTCTTTTTGGTCTCTGATGCCGCCGTCTTTTGCTGCATCGCGCACATCTTCCCGAGCGTCTTTACGATCTTCTTTGCGGTCTACTTTGTTTTCTTTGCGGTCGCGCTTGTTTTCGCGGCGATCAACGCGGTTTTCCGCACGGTCTACTTTGTTTTCTATTTGGTCGGCAGTTTGAGCCTGTGCAGCCGACGGGGTAAGTACGAAAAGCATCATTACAAATGTGCTTACGGTAAAAAAACGAATTGCAAACGAATTGATTTTCATAATGATAGAATTTTTTGTTTTGAAATTTGCTGTTTTGACGAAGGCTTCATTCAAAAGTTTAATCTTCTTCCTTTATTTTAAACAATTCTTAACAAAATCACTGCGTGAACGCAAACTGCACAATATTCGCGCCCATTTGTAACGACAGGCGGCGCATGGCTTCCGTGTCATTGTGGACTTCTGTTGATTCCCAACCGTCACTAATGTTGCTTTCTTCTGCATAGATGCACACGACTCTGCCTTCGTGGAGGATGGCGTACGTCACTGGCGGTTTTTTATCGTGTTCATGTACTTTGGGAATGCCGTTTTTGAAGTCATATTTTTGGTGGTAAACGGGGTGTTGGTAGGGCAATTCGACTAATTCTTTATCTGGAAAAACTTTTTTAATAGCGACTTTGAAATACGGTCCCATGCCATAATCATCATCCGCAAAGAGGAAGCCACCGCCGAGCAGGTAATTGCGCAAGTTCGCAGCTTCTGCATCCGAAAAAACGATATTGCCATGCCCAGTCATAAACAGAAAGGGATAATTAAAAAGCTCCGCGCTGCCCACTTCTACAGTCGAATAGTTTTTATCAATATTCATATTCAACTGCTCATTGCAGTAGTTGGCGAGGTTTTGCATGGCATCTACCACGGCGTACCAGTCGCCGCCGCCGTTGTATTTGACGAGGGCAAGTTTCACGGTGCGTTGTGCAAAGGATTGGGTAGCAGCGAATAAGAATAAACAAAGGAGTATTTTTTTCATCGTTATTTTTTGTGTTCCTGTGTTCGCGTGTTCAAGTGTTCATCAAACCGCACGGACACTATGTGCAAAAACGTTTTGTTTGAGAAGTTATTTTTCTTCTTGTTTGTAAATTATTTTATGATAAAGGAACGAAACAAGTTTCGTTATTACAGTATAGCCGAACGAAACAAGTTTCGTTATTACAGCCAATTATTACGCCGAAAATAATACAAGGTAAATAAAGACGACATAATCATTAATAAAATAGCGAATGGATACCCCAATCGCCAGTCGAGTTCGGGCATAAAGCGAAAATTCATACCGTATAAACTGGCGATGAGCGTAGGCGGCATGAACACAACCGTCACAATGGTAAAGATTTTGATAATTTTATTTTGTTGAATATCAATTAAACCCAGAAAAGTATTTTGTAAATATTCTAACCGTTCGAAGTTAAAGGAAGTATGTCCCAACAAAGAATCGGCGTCTTTGATGAGCACGCGTATTTTTTCGTATTCGTCTTTTGGAAAATAATCGCTGCGCAGAATGGAGGAAAATAGGCGTTTTAATTCACTGGTACTTTCGCGGAAGAGAATCGTAGTTTCTTGTAAATTATAAATTTCAATTAAAATATCCTCATCCATGCGTTGGTCGAGGGCGAGTTTACGACCCGTGGCGTATATTTTTTTTGATAAGTTTTCCAGCACATCTGCTTCAATGTCAATGCGGGTTTCAAACATCAACAGGAAAATATTATGACCTTGAAAAGAGGCGCGACGGCTGATGCGCAGCAAGCGTTTTACATCATCAAAAGAGCGAAGCGGAATATTACGTTGTGTAATAAGTTTATTGGATTTTAAAATAAAAGACACGGGATCTACTTCATACGTATCATCTTCCCGCCGAAAAATGTAATTTAAATTAGCATTTACTTCTTCATCGCTTTCAAAATATTTGGAACTACTTTCAATCTCTTCCGCTTCCTGTCGAGTAAATAATTCGATGCCCAGCTTGCTTTCCACAAATAGCCGTTCCTCCTCCGACGAATTGAGCAAATCCATCCAGATGATATCTTCCGCCTCGATGCCAACCATTCTATTGGAGTCAGACATAGAGAGGATTTCGCCTTGTGACCGGTAGAAGCATTGCAACATACGGTTTAAAGTTTGAGGTTGAGATTAAGTTTGAGGTTTGACTGCACACTGTCAACTGCCAACTGCTAACTTTTCTTGAGTGGCGACGCGAAAATAGAGAATAAGCGCGGTTGTTACTATGGCTGTGATAAGAAAAGTTGTGGAAGGGCTAATGACTTGCCAAATCACACCTGCCAAAGTGCTTGCCAGAATTGCTGCCAGACTTTTAAATGCTTCGTACGTACCGATTGCCGTTCCGACTTCATTTTTGGTAGCGATGTTACTAATCCATGCTTTAGCAATACCTTCTGTAGCGGCGGCATAAATTCCATACAATGCAAATAAAATCCAGAAACCGAGCGGTTCATAATTATAAGCCATTCCAAAATAGACAATTGCAAAAATACCTAACCCGATGCTAAACATATTTCGCAGCCCGATTTTATCAGCTAATGCGCCGATTGGATACGCGGATAAAGCATAAATTAGATTATAAAAAATGTACACCATCAACATCGAGCTATCGGAAAATCCTTTTTGTTTTAACATTAACAATAAAAATATATCTGAACTATTAAAAAGTGCAAACAACACCAACCCGAAAAACAAACGGCGATATGCGCCTGAGCTTTTAAACGGATATTTCAAAAAAGCGAAAAAAGAATAATTGATTGTTTTTGCTGGTAATTCGCTCTTATTTTCTTTCAATAATAAAGTAGTTGCGACGGCAGCAATGCCCGGTAGAAAGGCAATCAAAAATAAAGTGCGATAATTATTTGGATAAAAGTACAAAAATGCCAACGCTATTAGGGGTCCTAAAACCGCTCCAAACGTGTCCATTGAGCGATGAAAACCAAAGACTTTTCCTTTGTTTTCGGGCGTCGCGTAGGATGATAAGAGTGCGTCGCGTGCGCCGGTGCGTATGCCTTTGCCCACGCGGTCGAGCGAGCGTGCGCCAAAAATCCAGCCCGGCGTAATCAAAATGGCCATCATCGGTTTAGAAAGTGCGCTTAAGGCGTACCCAAATTGTACAAACGGCACTCTCCTACCCCAGGCATCCGACAACTTACCAAAATAACCCTTGCTCAAACCGGCAATTGCTTCTGCAAAACCTTCCAACGTACCAATCAAAATAATTGAAAACCCGATTTCTCGCAAATAAAGCGGCATAATGGGGTACAGCATCTCACTGGCAACGTCCGTAAATAGACTTACCAAAGAGAGAATCCAGATAGAACGAGTCAAAATGCGAGCCATGTTAATGTGTTGATGTGTTGATGTGCTAATGTGCTAATGTAGTAAAATTTGTCAGCACATTAATTATTGCTTATAAAAGCTTATGTTTGTTGATAAAAACGCCTGATTGCAGTTTGAAAAATCGAATTCAATTTCTTCTTATTTTTTTTAGTTACACGCTGCTGCTTTGCGCGCAGGAGACACCTCGCACCATTAATTTCACGAAAGACCAATATCAGGCGTACAACCAGAATTGGGCGGTGAGTCAGTCACCGGAGCATTTTATGGTATTTGGCAATAATGCGGGCTTGCTAGAATTCGATGGCAGCACTTGGCGCACCTATCCGCTTCCCAATAAGCAAACGATTCGCGCAGTTGCTTGCGACAAAAACGGTAATATTTTCACAGGTGCATTTGAAGAATTAGGCTTTTGGCGGCGCAAAAACGGAATTGATTTGGAATACCAGTCGTTGCTTCCCTTGCTTACGGAAGATGATGCGCTTAACAAAGAAGAGGTTTGGCATATTGTAATAAAAGATAATCTTATTTACTTTCAGTCTTTTTCTAATGTATATTGTTATGATTATAAAACCATTCGTAAAATAGCGCCGCCAGATGCCATTATGTTTATGCAACAAGTAAATGGCAAGTTATTATTACCAGTTATTGAACGCGGTATTTTTGAATGGACGAAGCATGGGTTGAAATTTATGAAAGGTAGCGAAGCCTTGGCAAACGAACGTATCATGTGTATTTTGCCTTACGGCGACCGGAATTTTCTAATCGGTACTGCGCATAGCGGAATATTCGTATATGATGAAGGGAAATTCACACCTTGGCAAAGTGATATTCAGCCATACTTGCGTGCACATCAGCTCAATCGAGGGCTGTTATTATCGAATGGGCAATTTGTGTTTGGTACAATTCTTAACGGTTTATATATTGTAAATACGAGCGGCGAGTTATTATATCATATCAATCAAAAAAATGGTTTACAAAATAATACGGTGCTGGGCTTGTATGAAGACGATGCTCGAAACTTGTGGGTTAGCTTGGATAAAGGAATTGATTTGGTAGAATTAAGCAGTCCGTTAAATTATTTCAAAGACAAAAACGGCGTAATTGGCACGGTGTACGCGGCGGCTATTTTTAAAGATAAACTGTATATTGGCTCTAATCAAGGCGTGTTTGTAAAACCTTGGCGTGGACTACACTTTGCCACGGATGCTACTGATTTTCAATTGATTAAAGGTACACAAGGACAAGTTTGGGAATTAAATGTATTTAATAATCAGTTACTCGTCGGACATAATGATGGCACTTTTTCTATTACAAATAATCAAGCTACGCGCATTTCCGATGTCACCGGCGGCTGGGTCACACTTCGATATCCGAGCAACCGGGACGTACTCATTCAAGGGACCTATACGGGTTTAATTGTATTCAAAAAAAATCAACAAGGTAGGTGGCAGTTCTCGCACCGTATTGCGGGTTTTGATGACCCAGTAAAAAAAATTGTTATAGATAACCTACGCAATCTTTGGGTAGTGAATCCCTATCGCGGTTTGTATCGCATTCAATTAGACGAACAATTAGATCGCGCGATTCCGCACATTTTTAAAAAAGAGGACGGCTTACCTTCAGAGTTTCAATTGGATATTGAAAATATTGATAATCAAATCGTTATAAAATCGAATGAGCAATTTTTAATTTATAATGAAAAGACGAACCAATTAGAGCCATTTCAACAGAAACGCAAATATCTATTTGAAAAAGGTGATTTTCGACTTAAAAGCGGCTGGTCAGGTGACTGGTTTAAAATGTATCGAAACAAACTTTCTTATCTTGTTAACAATGAGCAAATTGATTTCAATTTAACCTTAGCACCTGATTTTGAGAGCATTATTTTATTAGATAAAAACTTATATTTATTTGGTTTAGATGATGGCTATGCAATCGCAGAGCGGATTTCTATGAGGCTATTAGCAAATACGCGCCACTTCCCCAATGTATCCATCCGAGCGATACAGGCATCCACGCAGCAAAAAAGCCGTTTTTTATCACTATCAGATACCGTATCTTCGCTGTTAGCAAAAGAAAATAACCTTCGATTCCTATTCACGCAGCCTGTCTATCAGCAAACACCAAGTTACAGTTATTTTTTAGAAGGCTATGATACCAAATGGTCGGACTGGCAAGAGACACCCGAGAAAGAGTTTACGCGGCTGCCACCGGGTTTCTACACATTCAAAGTAAAATCAAAAATAACAACTTCGATTACTTCCTACTCATTTATTATACAACCCCATTGGTATCAGACTTGGTGGGCTGCGATGCTTTACATTTTGATATTTGGATGGTGTATCTGGCTGGTAGAACGTTGGAATCAACATCGTCTAAAAAAACAGCGGAAAATATTGGAGGAGGAAAAAGAAAGGCAATTGGAGGAAGAAAGGATCAAGGTTGTGAACGAACGATTACAATTTGATGTCATTCATAAAAGCAAAGAATTAGCTAACTCAACGATGAACCTGATTCAGAAGAACGAAATTCTATTGAAGTTAAAAGAGGAGTTGCAGACCTTACGCAGCAGTTCCGACAGCCACTTTACAGGCAAGCATTATCAAAAACTTACGCATCTTATTGACACTCATATCTCTTCTGACCATGATTGGCAAGTGTTTGAATTAAATTTTAATCAAGTCCACGAGCAATTTTTTAAAAAACTGAAAGCCGCTTTTCCTGAATTAACGCCCGGTGATCTAAAGCTGGCAGCTTACCTCAAAATGAATCTTTCCTCCAAAGAAATAGCCCCGCTGCTTAATATTTCTATTCGTAGTGTAGAAAATAAACGTTACCGCCTCCGTAGAAAAATAAATTTAGGAGAGGAAGCGAATTTAATAGAATTTATGCTTCGATACTGATATGATTCGTGAGGAGTGAAAGATAAAGGTGCTAGAAAAAGCTTTTTCAATTCCTTGATGTATGCTAATATACGGCAATTGACCTCTAAGATGTTGTCATTCAATTTTCTTTGTATTACTAAAATATAAAAGTAAAGTTTTTGATGAGGTGATTTTCGTCAATGATGTGGTAATGATGAGGTGATTTGTTTTGGAAATAAGCGTTTTTTACTTAATTTTATATGGTTAGATGAGCTTTGAGAAATATTTAATTGTAAAAAGCAGAACAGCTATCTGCATAGTAATGGTATGAAACAATGGAAATTAAATATAGTAGTGCTTTGCATTTGTATAACAACAAGTATACAATCCCAAAGCGTTTATTTTTTTAGAGATAGCGACAATCCAGGCTTTTACGACACAGGTTTAGCTTTCAAGACGGCTCCAAGCACGATAGAACAAACGGGACCTTCTGGCGATAAAATACCAACTCAAACAACAGCTTACGCGGGAACCAACAGCTTGCGATTGCGCTGGACATCCCGCAGCGGCGGCGATTGGTCTGCTCTAATCATCGCTCCTGGCTTTCCTTTTCAGGATATCCGCAATACGGATACCCTCGCATTTTGGGCGTACGCACCAACCGGTTTAGCAAAAGATGTGATGCCTTTTATTTTTATGGAAGGTACTCCAGGAGCCACCAAGTCACGCAAATACAATCTTTCTAATTACACCGATGCTATTCCAGCTCAAATTTGGACGCAAATAAAAATTCCGCTTTCCGTTTTTTTCAATGATCCGAACCAGACTACCATCAGTTTTAACCAAATAAAAGCCATTATTTTCGGACAGAACGCTGCCGACGCGGTAGAACACACCTTATATATAGATGAGGTGCGCACTTTTCGCAGTGCAGGCGGCGTTCCGAATCCGCCCACCAATTTGCGCGCTTTTGGTTATGATAGTCATGTAGAATTGCGCTGGCAGAAAAGCACCGGTACAGGACTCGGCGGCTACCGTTTATATCGCTCCGTCGGTACTGGAAATTTTGAATTTGTCCGTTCACTTAATTCCAATGATACAATTGCCATTGATTTTGTGCGTCCGCTCGGCACGAATCTGACCTTGAATTATAGACTAACCGCCACCAATGATTCCGGCACTGAATCCGCGCCAACTGTTGCTGTTGAAGCAAAAACATTCGACATGACGGATGAGCAGTTGATGACGATGGTGCAGGAATATACATTTCGTTATTTTTGGGATTTTGGTCATCCGATTTCTGGTTTGGCGCGGGAGCGGAATACGTCTGACGATATCGTAACAATGGGCGGCTCTGGCTTTGGCGTAATGGCGATTTTGGTCGCAATCGAACGCGGTTTTATTACCAAACAACAAGGTCTAAGCCGACTCAATCAAATTGTAAATTTCTTAAATACCGCCGACCGTTTTCATGGCGTTTTTCCGCATTGGATGAATGGCGCGACGGGGAAAGTAGTGCCTTTTAGTACACAAGATAATGGCGGCGATTTGGTAGAAACGTCTTTTTTGATGCAAGGCTTACTCACGGTGCGTCAATATTTCAGCGGCAATTCAGCAGAAGAAATCACTCTACGTTCTAAAATCACGACCCTTTGGGAAGCGATTGAATGGAATTGGTATCGCAAGCAGAATGAGAATGTGCTGTACTGGCATTGGTCGCCCAATTTTAATTTTGCTATCAATTTTCAACTCCGAGGATTTAACGAAACGCACATCGTTTACATTTTAGCTTTGTCGTCGCCCACGCAGTCCATTCCAGCCAATCTATATGAACAAGGTTGGGCAGGCAGTAACTATCGCTACGGCGGCTTTCATTATGATATTCAATTGGAAGTTGGACCACGGTTTGGCGGACCGCTTTTCTTTTCACATTATTCGTATTTGGGTTTTGACCCGCGTTATGTGCGCGATGCGTACACCAATTATTTTGTTCGCAATCGCAATCATTCGCTCATTCATCACGCATATTCCATTGACAATCCTAAAAATTTTGTCGGCTACAGTGCCAATAATTGGGGTTTGACGGCAAGTGATAATCCGTTCGGCTACTTGGCACACGAACCCGGCGAAAGAGATAATGGCACGATTACTCCAACCGCCGCGCTTTCTTCCATGCCGTACACGCCCACCCAATCTATCGCTGCACTCAAGCATTTTTATCGAAATCTGGGCGCAAGGCTGTGGGGACCGATGGGTTTTTATGACGCATTTAATGAAACGCAAAATTGGTTTGCAACTTCTTACTTAGCCATTGACCAAGGACCGATTATTGATATGATTGAAAATTACCGAACCGAATTGTTGTGGAAAAATTTCATGTCGAATCCAGAAATTCAACAAGGATTGACCAAAGCAGGATTTGTGCGTGATTCGCTTTCTGTTGATACTGAGGAACTTCCGCTTGCTTTTGGAAAAGTAACTATTTACCCAAATCCAGCACAAGAACGAATATTTATAGCATTAGAGCAATTACAAGCTGCCGAAGTACACATTGAACTGTTAGATGGATTAGGCAAAGTACGGCGTATAATTTCAAAACAACAATTACTATCTGGTACGCATCGAATGGAATTGACAACCAATGACTTAGCAAACGGTATTTATTTTTTAAAAATTAGCACCAACGAACAGCATCTAACCCGAAAAATTATTGTAAATAGAGAAAAGTGAAACGGGAATTGTGAAATGGGATTCGCCACTTACAAATACTAATCCCACCTCATCAATAACTAATCCCATTTCATCATTAACAAATAACAATTTTACCTAACCATTTATTTAATAAAATACTTCAAACTTATGAAACGACTACTACTTAGTTTAATGTGCTTCTTCACTTTGGTAGCTGTGGGCAGCAGCCAGGTGATACTGGAAGACTTCGAGGGCGCAACGCCCAAATTACCTTGGAACAATCCGGGTGGTGATAGTGTATTGACTGTTGTCGACAAACCCGCAGGCGGCGATACGCTTGGCATCAACCCAAGTGCCAAAGTGGGTTCTTACACCAAAGTGCGGGGCAAAGGCTTCAGCCTTTTGATTGCTACCCTTGCACAGCCACTGGATTTGACTACTAATAATCAGTTCCGCATTCAAGTACGCTCAAGTGTGGCGACTTCTTTTATTTTTAAATTGGAAGGCACTGGCGGTCAGCAGATTGAAGAAAAGAGAAAAATTGGCGTAACGAATCAGTGGATAGAATACCGATTCAACTTGAGCGCTGCAAAAGGGCTAACGACGCTCAACAAAGTCATCCTATTTTTCGACCCCGGTGTGGATACCAGTAGCAATACGTACCTGATTGACAATTTGATTCAGGAAGGCGGCACTTGTTCCGGCGTTGCTAAAAACAACGACATTATTGATGATTTCGATTGCCAGCGCAATGCCGTGTATGGAAATCCAGGTTATTTGGATATTGTAGCAATCAACAATCCAGACAAAAGTGGTATTGACACCAGCGCACGCGTGGGTAGATACACGGATCAAAATGGCTCCTTTCACGCATTAGTGATTCCATTCGCAGATAATATTCCACTCACAGCGACCCTCAATCAAATAAAAATTAAAGTGTGGGCACCCAAAGCGGGAAGATTGCTCGTGAAATTAGAAGGTGGCGGCTCCCCATCTAAAGAAAAAGATGCACAAATCACGGAAACGAACAAGTGGGTAGAATACACGATTGATTTTAGCGACCAAGTAGGCGCAAGTCATAGATCGCTCGTTTTCTTTTTCAATGCAGGTACCGAAATGGCGGCTGGAGATATTTATTATATTGATGATATTCAACTTGCCGTCAAACCAGTACTCGGTCCACTGGAGGATTTTGAACCGAATCCAAAGTTAACTTGGGAACCCTTATTCGCGGCAACAGGTGGTACGTACAATGGTGGTATCAACAACCCCGACAAAACTGGCGTAAACACGAGTGATAAAGTAGGTTCTTACACCAAAGGCACGGCTGTTTTGGGTGGTTTGAAAGCGGCTATCAGCAATCTCAAATTAACGGACTTCCCACAAATAGACTTGCAAGTGTGGGCACCGGCAGGCGCGAAAAACTTTACGCTCCAGTTAGCCAGCGCAACACAGGGCATCAAAGAAGTGACGCGCCCCATCGCCGAAACCGGAAAATGGGTGCAATTATCCTTCAACTTCGATGCGTTCAAAACCATCACCGATTTTGAAACCGTCAACCTGATTTTTGATAAAGCGTTGGCTTCTTCCGGCACTTGGTATTTCGATAATCTTAGGCAGGGTGGCTCTACGGTTGACCCTTGTGAAGGCACGGTGAAAAACAACAATTTTGTAGATGATTTCGATTGCCAGCGCAATTCCACGGTTACCAATGGTGCGAGCGCTTTAAAGATCATTGTCAACCCGGATGCACGCGGTATCAATCCGAATCCATTAGATAAAGTAGGCGAATACACCGACCCGATTGGCGAGCCATTTGCAGCATTGGTACTCACCAGAGATACTGCTTTTGACCTAACCACTCGCAATTTGTTGTATGTAAAAATCTGGTCGCCAAAGGTAGTGCCGATTGGTTTTAAATTAGAAAATGGTGCTCCTTTTGTAGAAAAAGTAGTGAATATAACCCGCACTGGCGAATGGGTAGAATATGTAGTTGATTTCAGCGCGCAGTCGGCACTTAAATTCAAAAGTCTGACTATCTTCTTCAATTTTGGGGTGAGCAATACGACTGCCGATAAATATTATATTGATGATGTAGAATGGAGAAGAGCACCTTACAAAGGCTGTGTTGTGACTTTTGAAACACCAGAATTTACCCTTACCAATTGGGCTTATTTTGCAAATGGTACCGCACCTACCTTTGCTCCTGTTGTTAATCCAAATAAAACGGGCGTAAATACCAGTAACAATGTGGGTATTTTTGTAGAAAACGCAATGGGCATGGGTGTTGAGAACTTTGCCGGAGCATTTGCTGCATTGCCTGCGCCGGTAGAATTGGGTGCAAATAGAACTGTCAAAATGAAAGTATTGGGTCCAAATGCTAATTCTTTTGTTATGAAATTGGAGAGCCCCGTCGGCACGGCATTGAATTCTGGCGACGTTCGCGCAGCATATACCACTCCCGGGCAATGGCAGGAACTTTCTTGGGATTTCTCCAAAACGCAAGGTGGCGTTAATATCGCAGTCGGTTCGCAGTACAATCAAATTACACTGATTCCTGATATTGACAATACGCCAAGCGCTACCAGAACCTACTATTTTGACGATATCACACTTGGTGAAGGCACTTGCGGAACGACGGGTATTTTCGACCCAATTGTGGTAGAAGCATTAAAAGTATCTCCGAATCCGGCTTCCAGCGAACTGATTGTACAAAATGCAGACAAAATTAACTTGTTTGTAATTTATAACACAGTCGGTCAGCGTATGTCGGTCGTACAACCAAATGGCATCTCCAACCTTTCGATTCAATTAGACAATCTAAACAAAGGGATGTACATCCTGGCAGGTTATGACGAAGCAGGCACTTTGATTGCAAATGCTCGTTTCGTAAAACAATAAAACAGTGGGCAGTTAACAGTAGGCAGTAAGCAGTAGGCAGTTTTCAAAATTGCTGACTGCCTACTGCTAACTAAAAACTGCCTACTTTCCTATCCTATAGCCTAACCAAATTATACTATGAAATTCTCAATCTCAGCCTTAACCTTAATCTTACTCCTATTCTCAGCTTGCGCCAATAAGCAAGAACAAGAAAATAAATCAGACACCCAACAAGATAAACCGGCAGCAAGTGCCGAAATGAAACTCAACCTCGACGACCTCCAACGCCGCACCTTCAACTATTTTTGGGAAACGACCGACACCACCAACTGGCAAGTGCGCGACCGCTATCCGGGTGTCAATTTCTCCAGTATCGCCGCGACTGGCTTTGGACTTACCAGCTACATCGTTGGTGCAGAGCGCGGCTTTGTCACGCGCGAACAAGCGGCAGACCGCGTTTTAAAAACCCTAAAAGTATTACAACAACTCCGGCAAGGTGCTGGCAAATCTGGCATTAGCGGTTATAAAGGCTTTTTCTATCACTTTTTGACGCTTGATAAAGCACTTCGTTTTCAAGAAGTTGAATTGTCCACCATTGACACGGGCTTGCTGATGGCAGGTATTTTGAGTGCCATGAGTTATTTTGATAAAGACAATGAGACCGAAAAACAAATCCGTGATATTTCTGATTTCCTGTACCGCCGCGTAGAATGGGATTGGGCGATGGAAGACAGCACAACAATGAGTATGGGCTACCATCCAGAGCGCGGCTTTTTGAAAGATGCGCGTTGGTGGGGCTACAATGAAGCAATGGTTTTGCTCGTCATGGCAATGGGTTCTCCAACGCATCCGCTGCCCGCCGAGGCTTGGCAGGCTTGGACGAGCACGTATGAGTGGGGCACGTATTTCGGGCAGGAATTTGTACAATTCGGTTCGCTTTTTGCGCACCAGTATTCCCACATGTACATTGATTTTAAAGGCATTCAGGATGAATATATGCGAGAGAAAAATATAGATTATTTTGAAAATTCCCGGCGCGCGACGTATGCGAATCGTTCCTATTGCATTGCAAATCCGGCAGGTTACGTGGGCTACAGTGCGAATGTATGGGGTTTGACGGCTTGCGACGGTCCGGGTAATGATAATAAAGCCAATCCAAATATTGCCTTTATGGGCTACTCGGCACGCGGCGCAGGACTGTGGCACGTGACGGATGATGGCACCCTTGCGCCCACGGCGGCAGGCGGTTCTGTTCCGTTCGCACCAGAAATTTGCTTACCCGCATTAGATGCAATGTATCAACAACACGGTGATAAAATTTACAAAGAATACGGTTTTATAGATGCATTTAATTTGACTATCGAAAACAAAGACGGCTCCAAAGGCTGGTACGACCCGGATTACATCGGCATTGACCAAGGTCCAATTTTGATTCAAATCGAAAACCACCGTTCCGGCTTGATTTGGAATATCATGAAAAAGAATAAATATATCATAGAAGGTTTGAAAAAAGCGGGTTTTACAGGCGGCTGGCTGGATGAAGTAGGCAGTGGGCAGTAGGCAGCACTTATCGCTTTCTTTTGCCCTTTTTACTTAGTCTAACCACAAAGTACACAAAGGTTTCACAAGGCGCACAAAGTAATGTCATAGATAAACTTAGTGTACTTTGTGAAATTCCTTTGTGCACTTTGTAGTAAAAAGCAAGGGTTTATAAACCTATTAATTTTAAAATTATGAAACTCTTTACAAAAATAATATTTATCCTATTCATGCTGCATTCTTCCTTCCTTCATTCTCAAAAGTTGAGTGAGGCGATGATTGCCCGAAAGGTAGATTCTTTAATCAATTTAATGACGCTCGAAGAGAAAATTGGACAACTCACGCTTTTCACCAGCGACTGGGCGACGACCGGTCCGACCATACGCGACACTTACAAAGCGGACATCCAAAAAGGACTTTGTGGCAATATTTTCAATGCGTACACGGCAGCTTACACCCGCGATTTACAAAAAGTAGCAGTGGAACAGACGCGCATGAAAATTCCACTGCTTTTCGGTTATGATGTAATTCATGGCTATAAAACTATTTTTCCGATTCCATTGGGCGAGGCGGCAAGTTGGGATTTGGCAGCCATTGAAAAATCGGCGCGCGTAGCAGCTACCGAAGCAACAGCGGCGGGCTTGCACTGGACGTTCGCTCCGATGGTGGACATCGCGCGAGACCCGCGTTGGGGGCGCATCATGGAAGGTGCGGGCGAGGATACCTATTTGGGTTCGCTCATCGCGGCGGCACGTGTGAAAGGCATTCAAGGTGAAAATTTCAATGGTACGAATACGATGTTGGCTTGCGTGAAACATTTCGCGGCGTATGGTGCGGCACAAGCTGGACGCGATTATCACACCGTGGATATGTCGGAGCGCGTTTTGCGCGAAACCTTTCTCCCACCCTACAAAGCGGCGATTGACGCTGGCGCACACACGGTAATGACTTCTTTCAACGAACTCGACGGCGTACCGGCGACGGGCAATGTCCACTTGCTCCACGATATTTTGCGCGACGAATGGAAATTCAAAGGCTTGGTGGTGACAGATTATACGTCTATCAATGAAATGATTCCGCACGGTGTAGTTGCAAATGAAAAAGAGGCGGGTGAACTGGCTTTGAATGCAGGTGTGGATATGGATATGCAGGGTGCGGTTTATTATAATCACTTAGCGCAGTCGGTAAAAGAAGGAAAAGTAAATGTAGCGCAGATTGACCAATCGGTGCGTTACGTCTTGAGAATCAAGTATTTATTGGGTTTGTTTGAAGACCCTTATCGGTATAGCAATGTAGAGCGCGAAAAAAGCACGATACTTTCCAAAGAAAATCAAGATGCGGCGCGCGACGTCTCTCGCAAGTCTATTGTGTTATTAAAAAATGATAGAAATACGTTACCGATTGCAAAAACGGGCAGAACGATTGCAGTGATTGGACCATTAGCAGATAATAAGTCGGAATTAATTGGCGCTTGGTCTGGAGCTGGCGAGCCAAAAGATTGCGTTACATTATTACAAGGTATCCGAGCAAAAGCTGGCGGAGGAAAAGTAGAGTATGCCAAAGGATGTACTTTAGATACGATGGAACGCACGGGTTTTAAAGCAGCAGTTGACCTCGCCAAACGTTCTGATATTATAGTCGTAGCCGTTGGCGAAAAAGCAAATATGAGTGGAGAAGCCGCGAGTCGTTCGATGATTGGTTTGCCGGGCGTTCAAATGGAATTGGTGCAGCAATTGGTCGCAACTGGCAAACCCGTGGTAGTCGTGCTGATGAATGGCAGACCGCTTGTTTTTCCTTGGATTGCAGATAATGCGGCCGCAATTGTAGAAACTTGGTTTTTAGGTACGCAAGCCGGAAACGCGATTGCAGATGTGTTGTTTGGCGATTATAATCCAAGTGGGAAATTGCCGATTACGTTTCCACGCAACGAAGGACAGATTCCTATTTTTTACAATATGAAATATACGGGTCGCCCATTCGATGCAAACAATAAGTACACCAGCAAATATTTAGACGTGCCGAATACGCCGCAGTACCCGTTTGGTTTCGGATTGAGCTACACGACTTTCGGTTATTCTGATATTAAAATAAATAAAAATACGTTCACGCCACGAGAGGATTTGAAAATAAGTGTAACCGTGACCAATACTGGCAAGCGCGATGGCGAGGAAGTGGTACAACTTTACGTGCGCGACCTTGTGGGCAGCGTGACCCGGCCGGTAAAAGAACTCAAAGGTTTTCAAAAAATAATGCTGAAAGCCGGTGAAAGCAAAGAAGTAACTTTTACGTTGACCGCGAATGACTTGAAATTTTACAACCGACAAATGCAATGGACGTACGAGCCTGGCGACTTTGATATTTTCGTAGGAACCAATTCTGCGGATGTAAAAACGACGCGTGTTAAATTGATAGAATAAATGTTATAGGGCAAACGCATCAAAGTATTGTTAGAAAAAACCAATACTGTATATCAGGTCTTTATGGAATAAAAATTACATTAA
>ENA-ORBV01000762-ORBV01000762.1-microbial-mat-metagenome-genome-assembly--contig:-NODE-762-length-73482-cov-23.858211_pt1 | contig 73482 bp, 68 predicted proteins | sample MGYA00237777_ERZ505514 | MGnify/ENA primary metagenome ERZ505514 (study PRJEB26160, sample SAMN06269048) | microbial mat metagenome | isolation source: Oligotrophic lake microbial mat | place...
GCCGTGACGATGCCGACCGCATCGGAGCCGAGCGTGATCGGGAAGCTTTTGGGAATCTGTGCGGCCATGACGCCCGAGCGCATCTTCCAGTCGATCGGGTTGACGCCGGCCGCGATCACGCGCACCAGCAGGTCGCCGGCGCCGCAGGGGGGTACCGGTGCGTCTTCGAGCTGCATCAACTCAGGCCCGCCGTAAGCGTGAATGCGGATGACTTTCATTTGGGAGATCCTGGTTTGCGTTCGCACGGTGGGGATCGGTGTCAGCGCTGACCGAAGCCGATGCGCGAAAACAAGCCGTCGCGCCGGATGAACTGGTGGTAAAACGCCGCGGCAATGTGCAAGCCAATCGCCAGCATCAACAACTTGGCGACGATGCCGTGCACCGCGCGGGGCGGCAGTGCATCGAAGTTCATCGGCAGGGTGCCCACACCGCCGAACACGATGCCTGGCAAGCCCGCCAGCACCGACATCGCCACACCGCTGCCTGCCATCAGCAGGACCAGCAGGTACAAGGCCCAGTGCGTGGCGGGTGCCAGTCGGTCGAGCAGTGCGTTGCCAGTGGTCGCCGGCGCAGGGTGATCGGTCTTCAGGCGCATGACCAGCCGCAGTAACGTCAGCAGCAAGATCAGCCCACCGGCGATCATGTGGCCCTGAAGCGCCCCGATCTTGTCGGGCGAGCTGTTAGGTACGGTCTTGAGCGCAAACGTTCCCATTCCCAATGCCACGATCAGCATCAGGGCCAGCAGCCAGTGCAGCACGACCAAGGTCCGGTGATATCGCTTCGGTTTCATCGTGGCTCCCGGTTTCACTTGACTGGGGTGTAGATGCCAGCGCCGTCAACCGTGAAGAAGGCCGAGTTGCTGGCCATAGCCTTCTGAAACTCGGCGTTGGCAAACACCATCTCCCAGTTCTTCTGCTCGCGCCAGCGTGTCACATGGACATGGGGCGGTTTTTTTGGCTGGGTTTTTGCTTTCCATCAGCACCTCGTCGATCAGCAGACCGGGCTGCTTGCGGATCACGGCAACGATGTTCTGCATCGCCTTGACCACCTCGTCACGGCTCTTGCCGGCCGCCGCCGCGAGGGGGATGACGATGGTCACGCCGTCTGGCGCAGTGGGTTTGCTCTGGGCCTGAGCGCTGGACACGATTCCGATGGCTGCGGTAAGCGCCATCATGCTGCGGAAAAATGCATTACGTCGATTCATGGCTCCCTTCCTTCGTGGTGGATCTTCAGTAGGGCGTATTGTGCGCTTGAATTCGACGGTAGTGGCAAGAATGGACAAGACTTTTCCACCTGAGGAATAAACTATCAGCCATGGACGATCTATCGGCGCTGCGCGACATGACCTTATTCGTCGAAGTGGCGCGCACAAGCAGCTTCAGCCGTGCCAGCGTGAACCTCGGTGTGCCGGGGGCCACGCTGTCGCGGCGCATTGCCGAGATGGAGCGCAAGTTCGGCGTGCGGCTGTTCGACCGCACCACACGCCGCGTCGAGTTGACAGAGGCCGGACGGCGCTACTTCGAGCGCTGCGGTGATCTGGTCGACCAGGCGCGTCTGGCGCAGGAAGCGCTGCGCGACTCTGCCGAGGGCCCGACGGGACATGTCCGCGTGTCGATGCCGGTCGACATGGGTGTCAACCATGTGGGCCCGCTGCTGCCCGAATTCACGCGCCGTTTTCCAGGCATCACCTTCGAGTTCGATCTATCGCCCAGCCGCCGCGATCTGGTGGATGAGCATGTCGATGTGGCCCTCCGCATAGGCGCCGTGAAGGGAGATCAGCTGGTCGTGCGCCGTATCGGCACGGTCGAGATGCTGATGTTCGCTGCACCGACCTACCTGGAGCGGCATGGCGAGCCGCAGCAACCAGCCGACCTGGTCGAGCACGAGTGCTTCAACCTTCCGGCACCAGGCGCGAGGCGCGAGGCGCGATGGCGCCTGCTGCGTGACGACACCGCGATGGAAGTCACGGTGCGCGGTCGCCTGGCCACCAACAACCTCGGACTGATGCGCTTGCTCGCCGAGCGCGGATTGGGCATCGCGGTGCTGTCGCATGCGCTGGCGCGCGATGCGGTGAATGCAGGGCGGCTGGTGCAGGTGCTGCAGGGGTGGACCTTGCCGCCGTTACCCGTGCACGCCGTGATGTCGTCGCGGCTGCAGCCAGCCAGCGTGCGAGCCTTTGTCGACTTCCTCGCGGCGCGTCTGGCTTTGGCTTGATCGGAACCAAAGTTGATGTCGTGAGGTGTGAAAGCGGGAGCTTTGGAGTTAATGAATCACGCATCTGCTACACGGCAGCTTAACCACTGGCAGCTTTCTGCTGTCGCGACCACCGACTGCTGATGGCCGGATGCTGTCAGTAGCATGGGCCTCAAGTGCAATCGACTTATGACATTTAGTGCAGTCGACTTCTGAAAGTGACATCAGGTGTTAGCCCCGCTATGTTGGCAAATCGCCCATGCCAAGCGTTCACATTTTGATCCCTGTGGCTTCGACCACCGGGCGCCATTTTTCGATCTCGGCACGAATGTAGGCGGTGGCGGCCGCCGGCCCCGAATCGATGGTCGGATCGATCGCCAGTGCCGCCAGTTGCTGGTGCAGCGAAGCGTCGCTCATCACCCTGGCAGTGGCAGCGGCGAGCGTGGCGAGCACCGCAGGCGGCAATTTGGCCGGCGCCGCCACCACGTTCCACAACACCGATTCGAAGCCGCGCGTGCCGATCGCCTCGTCCACCGTTGGCACTTCGGGCACCAGGGCCGAGCGCCCGGCCCCGGCCAGCGCCACGATCCTGAGTTTTCCCGCTTTGTGAAAAGCGATCAGCGAGCCCAGGGTATCGACGGTCATGCTGACCTGGCCGCCGATCAATGCGGGCAGCGACTGCGCGCTGCCACGGTAGGGAATATGCTGAATGTCGAAATTGCCGACCTCGCGCTTGAGGCGTTCGGTCGCCAGGTGCAGGGTGGTGCCTTCCCCAGGTGAGCCGTACTGCAGTTTGCCCGGGTTGGCGCGCGCCGCATCGACCAGGGCCTTGAGCGATTGCGGCGCGCCAGGGCCGACGCCAAAGGCCGCGGGACCGCCGCCGACGATCGCGACGTGCGTGAAGTCGCGCAGCGCATCGTATTGCGGTTCCTTGGCGATCACGTTGTACAGGCCATGCGTGGTGGCGGTGCCGAACAACAGGGAGTAGCCATCCGCTTGCGCATTTTTTATGTCGACAGATCCGATGGCGCCGCTGGCGCCGCTTTTGTTCTCCACCACCACCGACTGCCCCAGCACCGTTGCCAGACGCTGCGCGTACTGGCGCGCGAAAACGTCGGTCGGCCCGCCGGGTGGAAACGGCACCACCAGGCGCAAAGGGCGGCTCGGGTAAGCGGCCTGCGCTTGCGCGGTCGACCAGGAAGATTGCGTTGCGGCCAGGAGGCCCAGTTTGAACAGATCACGTCGCAGCATGTTTGATTCCTTCTCAGAGACCGGCGTTACGCCAGTCCGGATTCGGGGTGGCGGGTTCGGTATTCAGGCCGGCATCATGCACCGCCAGGATGGCGCAGGCTTCGTCCTTGTCGGACGCATCGCCGCTGATGCCGACCGCGCCGATGGCGACCCCGGCAGCGTCGAGGATCAGGACGCCGCCGGGCACCGGTATGAAGCGGCCGCCGGAAGCCGCGGCCAGCGCACCCTGGAATGCCGGGCGCGCCGCCAGACGGTCGCGAATCAGGCGCGACGACATGCCCATGCCGAGGGCGCCATGGGCCTTGCCGAAGGCAATATCGAAACGCATCACCCCGGAGCCGTCCTCGCGCTTGAAGGCCACCAGTTGCGCCCCGGCATCGAGCACCGCCACGGCGAGAGGCATCAGCCCCTCGCGCCGCCGCATCGCAATGGCAGCATCGACGATGGCGGCCGCCTGCTCAAGGCAGAGGCTGGTGTGGAGCGCGCGCAGTTGTTCAGTCATGCGTCGGCCTGCATCGTGTAGGGTTGCCGCAGGCCAGGTTCATTTCGGCCCCAGTTGCACCACCTGGTCGGCATCGATGCGAAAAGCCATCAGGTCCTCCCCCACCACCAGCGGGCCGGCGTAGGTCTTGCGCGTGAGGTCCACCACTTCCTTTTCGGTGATTGGCGGCACCTTGGGCGAACCCAGCAGAACGAAGTGGTAATACACCGCCAGCTTTGGCTTGGTGCGCGCAAATACAGTTCCTGCTTCGTGGGGCTTGGTGTGATGATCGAGGATCACCTTGAAGCTCGTTTGTTCCAGCAGTTCGGCGCGCGCCGCCGCCACCTGATGGATCAGCAAATCGGTGCCGGTCGCATGTTTGATCAGGTTTTCGCTGAAGCGCGTGTCACCCGAAATGGTCACCGAGCGCCCCGCGTAGTCAATCCGATAACCGAAGGCGGGCTTGAGCAGTTCACCATGATCGACCTCGAAGGCCGTCACCTTGACGCCGGCCTGCTCGTAAACCACGCCCTGGCGGATCTCGATGACTTCAGGCTTGAGATTGGCCGGGTCGAGATTCTGATCGGCGATGCGCGCCTTGATATCCCAATCGAAGGCCTTCACCAGCCCTTCCATCAGGTTCTGCGTGCCAGCCGGCCCCTGCACGCGAAACGGCCCCTTGCGTTGCGCGTACCCGGCTTCCAGCCAGCCGGTGAGCCACAAATCTGGAATGCCGACGATGTGATCCGAATGCAGGTGAGTAATGAACAAGGTATCGATCGCGCCCAGCCGCAAGCCCACTTGCATCAGGCGCTGGGTGACGCCGCGGCCGCTGTCGATCAAAAGGTTGCGGCCGCCGGCCTGCACCAAAACCGCCGGGCCGAAGCGCCGCATCACCGGCGCCGGGCTTCCGGTGCCGAGCAGGGTGACGCGGAATTCGTCGGCTGCGGCGGCAACCGGTGTGGGTTGCTGGGCGAAGGCGGCGGAGCAAAGCACGGCGCAGGCGACTGCAACACGGCCTGCCAGTACACGAAGATGGTTCAAGGGCAGACTCCAGGTGATTAGTCGTTGATCGAAGAAAATTCAATTGCACCCGGACCAGTGGTTCGATGGTGCAAGCGCATGATGCGCGCTCAAGTACGAGACTGCGGCGGACTCGGGAACATCAGGGCATCGGGTACTCATCCGCATTCAAAACCCAGCCCGGTTTGAGCGAAAAATCGACCCGCGGCGGGCAGAAGATATCGACCAGCTGGTTGGCGCCGGCACTGGTCGCCTGGGTGGTGTGGATCGCCGGTGGTGGAATCACCGCGATCGAAGGCGTGCCGCACAGGGCATGCTCGTCTTCGCGCCAGTTGTTCATGTTGGTGGTCCAGGGCCAGCGGACGTGGTGTATGAACTCGCCCGACAGGGCCAGCGAGCACTGTTCGAAATCGGCATGGCTGTGCGGCGACATCTTGGTAACTTCGCGCGGGCCGACGCGCACATCCAGATAATTGACCATGAAGGTGCTGCAGCGCCAGATGCGGCCGAACCTGCCCTCCTCGGCCGGCACCTCCAACGGGTAGGCGCGCACCCGGTAGCCATCGACAGGCAGCGGCCAGGGGTTCAAGGGCGCCACGTTGGGATGCGGCGTTTGGTAAGACGAAGCGTTGCTGCATAGTGCAGCCAAGTCGGTCGCCTGATGGGTCAACAGGCGGACCAGGCGTCCGCCCGCAGGCATGCGCACCACGGATCGGCCGGGCGGAACGAACACGAGCGAGGCACCAGGCACGCCACTCACCTTGCCATCAAAGGTGATCTCCAGGGGCGCATTCGCGTCCGGCGACAGCACCGCGAACTCATCGGGTTGCGCCTCGCGCGTGAAGCTGCAGTCGCTCTCGGCCTCGCTATAGGCCAGCACAAAATTCTGCCCGCGTGCGTACCAGGTGCGAACGCCGCCGCCAACTTCGGCTGGCGGCAGATCGTGGAAGCGGGCGTATTCAACGCCGGCAAACTCGGTGGCGGCCTTGGGCGCAGCAGCAGGTGCTGCGGCCAGACTTGCTCGCGGATCGTTGGCGTCGTACATCATTTCCTCCGTTCAAGAAAAAGGCACACACGCGCACCTGGCTCGTGCCGGCAACTAACTGCCGGGTCCAAACCTGCTTGACCGGACAGTCGCATTGATGCGCAAGCCATGCCGAACCCGGCGCACCGGCTACTTTTCGTCGGCGATCGGATTCGACAGAACGCCCACCCCTTCGATATCGATCTCGCAGAGGTCGCCCGGCGCCATCCATACCGGCGGGGTACGCGCGTAGCCGACGCCGGCCGGCGTGCCGGTGATGATCACATCCCCGGGTTCGAGTGTCAGGCATTCGGTGATGATGCACAGGGATTCGATGACGTCGAACAGGAAATCCTTGGTATTGGCGTCCTGCATGACCTTGCCGTTCAGGCGCGACTGGATGCGCAAGCCCGCAGCCCCGGCCGGCAATTCGTCAGGGGTGACAAGCCACGGCCCGAAGCCGCCGGTGGCATCGAAGTTCTTGCCGATGGTCCACTGGTTGGTCTTGCGCTGGTAGTCGCGCACCGAGCCGTCGTTGTAGCAGGCATAGCCGGCCACGCATGCTAGCGCGGTGTCCTTGGTCAGGTGGCGTGCGCGGCTGCCGATGATCACCGCCAGCTCGGCCTCGTAGTCGAGTCTGGTCGAGGCCTTCGGACGAATGATCGGTTCGTTGTGCGCCACTTGCGAGGTGCCGCCACGCATGAAGAAGCTTGGATATTCAGGCCTGGCGTGGCCGCCCTCTTTCGCATGGTCGGCGTAGTTGAGACCCAGGCAAATGATTTTCGGCGGGCGCGGCACCACCGGCAGGTAACGCACGCCGGCCAGCGGCTTGATGGCGTGTGGCGCGGCTTTGTCGGCGGCGGCCTTGACCGCCGCCAGGCCACCGGGCGCGGCCAGCAGTTCGGTCATGTCGGTCGAAAATGCCAGGCCGGTTGCACCGAGGTCGACGAACTCGGTGGCGTCGGCAGATTTGATCACGCCGATGGCAGCGCGTCCGTGGTTGTCGTAGCTGATCAAGCGCATGCTGGTTCCTGTTACCTTGGAAGTGAACGGTGAGGTCGGGATGCAGGACAAACTGGTTTGCGGGTCCTGCGGCCTAAATCGGCGTAACCGTCCAGTTCTCGGTGAGTGCGGTACCGGAGGCGCGCACCACTTTCGCAATCGGGCAGTACATCGCCAACTCGTGCTGGATCTGCTCGATCTGCGCCGGCGTTGCATCGGTGGTCACATCGATATGCAGCACCATGGCCGGAAACGGCAGCGCCACATCATCGGCCAGGGTCACGCCGCGGCGGTCGAAATCGGCCTCCAGGCGGATTTTCATCGCCTTGAATTCAACCCCGTTCTTGTGCGCGATCTTGTGGCTGATCACGTTGGTGCAGCCGACCAGTGCGGCGGCGAAGGTCTCGGTCGGGCTCATGCCCAGATTGGTGCCGCCGCGTTCGACCGGCTCGTCAATGATCTTGGTCAGGCCGCGAATGCTGACGTCGGTACGCGAATGCGATTGCGCCATGCCTTCCATGCGCATCTTGATGGTGGTTTTTTCTTTGATGACTGCCATGTTGATTCTCCGATTAAGTGACTCTCAGGCAATGGCCCGATATTGCTGCGAATAGCGCACCGTGACGGTGTAGGAACCTTCGTTCAACAACCACGGGCGCACGCGAAACTTGCGGGCGCCGGATTTGTGCATCGGGTCGGCCTCGGCGATCGCCCGTGCCTCGGCCAGCGAGGATGCGCGCACGATGACCATGCCCTCGCCCTCCCAATCAGTCTCGGTATCGTCGGCGAAAGGGCCGGCGCCGAACATGATGCCGCGTGCCTCAAGATCGATCTGGTAGGCCAGATGCGCCTGCAGATTCTCCATGATCGCGTCCATGCCGCCGGTCGGACTGGTGAATACCACATACATGCGTTTGGCCAGAAGCCCTTTCGCGGCGACGTTGTCGATCATTCCCTGCCAGCTTACCGTTGCCATCAGATACTCCTCGGGTTGAAAGTCATTCAGCCTTGGCGCCAGATTCCCTGGCAACCTTGGCCCACTTCGGAACTTCGTTGCGGATCACTTCGGCGAACTCGGCCGCTGTATTGCGGGCGAAGGTAAACCCGAGCGCTGCCAGGCGCGCCTTGACATCTTCCAGATCAAGGATGCGGTTCAATTCCAGATTCAGGCGCGAGACGACATCCGGCGTCGCACCTGCAGGCAGGAAGAAGCCGAACCAGGTGACATCGTCAAAACCGGCATAACCGGATTCGGCCACCGTGGGAACGTCCGGCAGCGCCGCCGAGCGTTGCGCCCCGGTCACCGCGATCGCCTTCAGGCGGCCGGCCTTGACCTGCGGAATGGTCGGCGGCATCGAGGTTTGCACCACCTGCACATGGCCGGCAACCGCGGCACCGGTGGCCTGCGCCGGCTGGTATGGCACATGCGTCATCTCGATACCGGCGAGAAGCTTGATCCGTTCCATCGACAAATGCGCTGTGGTACCAATCCCGGACGAGGCGTAGCTCAAGGGCTGCCTGCGCGCCAGCGCGATCAATTCCGTCAGGTTGTTGGCTGCAACCGTTGGATGCACGCCGATCAGGTTGGGCGTGCGCGGCCCCTGCAGCACGGCAACGAAATCTTTCTGGGCGTCGTAACCGGCATTGGCATACAGGCTCGGGTTGATCACCAGCGAGTTGCTGTGCACGAACATGGTGTAGCCGTCCGGCGTGGCGCGCTTGACATACTGCGCAGCGATGTTGCCGCCCGCGCCGGGTCGATTCTCGACGACTGCGGCGGAAGCGAACGATTCCCCCAGTTTCTGCGCAACCAGTCGGGCAATCGTGTCCGCAGCGCTGCCTGCGGCGGTCGGCGAGACGATGGTGATGGCCTTCGCGCGCGGGTAGTCCGCGGGCTGTGCCTGAGCAGGTGCCTGCAAGACCGCGCCAATCGCGCATGCGCCCAGCAACAGCGACTGCCACTTTCGAATCCGCCAGAATTTCATCAAGACTCCCTTTGTTTGGGGCCTGCATCACGGCGCCCCTGCCACCAATGCGAGCCAAGTCGCCTGCGATTCGCACCGCGCACGGCTAGATGCCGCCACGCGCGACGGCAAAACCGCTTATTGCGAACCCACCAGCCCGAGCGCTTTCACCAGAACGGCCCATTTTTCGCGCTCACTTTTCATGTACTGGGTGATCGCAGCCGGGGTCGGCGCCTCAAACGGGATCAGGCCCAGGCTGGCAATGCGTTGCTGCACCTCGGGCGTGGCCAGGATGCGCTTCATTTCCTGCTGCAGACGGGTGACGATCTCCGGCGGCGTGGCGGCCGGTGCCAGCAGCACATGCCATGACACCGCCTCGAAATCGGGCGAGCCGGAGGCTTCGGCGAATGTCGGCACCTCAGGCAGGCTTGGCAGGCGCGTCAGGGAGGAGACTGCCAGCGCGCGCAGTTTGCCCTCGCGAATCAGCGGCAATGAGACGCCAGCCTCGGCAAAGGCCATGGTGATATGCCCGGCCATGATGTCGCCCACCGACAGCGGGCTGCTCTTGTAGGGCACATGCGTGATGTCAAGGCCGAACTTCTGCTTCATGAATTCAACCGCCAGGTGCTGGGCGGCGCCGCTGCCGGGCGTGCTGTAGCTGAGTTTTCCGCTGTTGTCCCGGGTGTACTTGATCAGTTCCTGCACATTGCGCGGGCCAAGTGCCGGGTTGATCACCAGGATGAAGGGTGACTTGACGTAGAGGGAAATCGGCACGAAATCACGGTCCACATCGTAGGCCACCTGCTTGTAGAGCGTCGGGTTGATCGCCATGGCGGGCGCGGTCGCAACCCCCAGCGTGTAGCCGTCGGGGACAGCCTTGGAAAGCGCGGTGACCCCCAGCATCAATGCCGCGCCCGGGCGGTTGTCGATCAGCACCGGCTTGCCGACCGCCTGCGACAGGCGCTCCGAATACATGCGTACCAGGGTGTCCATGCCGGTGCCGGCGGCCAAAGGCACGATGACGGTGATGTTGCGCGTCGGCCAGGCTTGCGCCAATGCATGGTTGGAAATGGTGGCCAGACTTGCCACCACGCTGATCAGCAACAAGGCAATGCCTGGTCGCGCGAAGTTCTTTCTCATGCCATGTCTCCCATTGGATTGTGATCAGGGTGCCGGACTTAAGCGGCCCCAGGCGAAACTCGAACTGCGCGATGCAAAAAGGCACTGCAAGACCGTGGCGTGCGGCGCGGTCGGAATCGCTCGTCTCGTTCCGTATTCGCAGCAGCGGTCGCTTGGCTCATGGGGGGCTTGTGTAGCTATGCACAACTATTGGGGCTTGCATGATGCATGACAAAAAAACATGCCTCTGGCGCGGATGTCATGTTTTCGGGAACGATCAATAAATCGTTGAAACCGTGATGTGCATAATAAAATCGATAAAACAAACTTGTCAATCTTTTTATCGATTGCTAAACTTGGCGGATGGAAACTTCCACCACGCTGATTGGTTCCGCCTACGAGCGCCTGCGCGCCGACGTGCTTTCCGGCCACTGGGCACCGGGTCAAAAGCTTGGTATCGAGACCTTGCGCGAGCACTACAAAACCGGTGCAACACCGGTGCGCGAAGCACTCAACCGGCTCTCGGCCGAAGGCTGGGTGCTGTACCTCGAACAGCGTGGCTTCGCGGTCGCTCCGGTGAGCGAAGAAGCCCTGCGTGAGCTCGCCCAAACCCGCATCTGGGTCGAAACCATGGCGATACGCAAGTCGATGCAGCGCAAGGACGCGGCCTGGGAAGAAACGGTGGTGCTGGCGCTGCACCGCTTGTCGAAAATGGCGCGCTCGCTCTCGGCAGAGCGTTACGACGAGAACCCGGCGTGGGAAAAACTGCATCGTGCATTTCACATGGCCTTGGTCGAACATTGCGGTTCGCGCTGGCTGCTGGCGTTTTGCGAACAACTCTACGATCAGGCCTATCGCTACCGGCAACTCGCCGTCAAGCGCGCCTACAAACAACGCAACGAACTGGCCGAGCACCGCGCGGTCGTCGATGCGATCGTGGCCGCCGATGCCGATGCCGCTTGCGCGGCGCTGGAAGCGCACTACACGCGTACCACCCGCATCATTCTTGATGGCGGAAAGAATGGCCAAAGCAATTGAGGCGATGTGCATGCCGCTGCCAAGGCACCGCATGGCTCACCAGGCGTGTAGCCGCCGATCTGCCGCCCGCGACAATCTCGTGCACCGACGCTAAACTCTCACGCGTCGGCAAAACCCCTGCGCCAGAATTTCCAAGGAAACCATGAATCTCGTCCCCCGCGACATCGTCCATACGCTGCGCCAACTCGTTGCCGGCGCCTTGACGTTCGGCGCCTGCCTTGGCTCGCTGACCGCGCAAGCGCAGGCCACCTACCCGAGCAAACCCGTGCGCTTCATCGTGTCGTTCGGGCCCGGCGGTCCGGCCGACATCATCGCGCGCATGGTTGGCCAGAAGCTCACCGAGTCGATGGGCCAGCCGGTGGTCATAGAGAACCGGGTCGGCGCCGGCGGTGCGATCGCCGCAGCGGCGGTCCACAAGATGCCGGCGGACGGCTATGCCCTGCTGGTCACCACCACCGCGTTCGCGGTGGCGCCCAGCATGGGCAAGAACCCGGGCTATGACGCCGAAAAGGACTACATCCTCGCCAGCGTGGTGGCATCCAGCCCCAACGTGCTGGTGGCAGGCCCCGCGCTCAAGGCGCGCAGCCTGCAGGAACTGGTGGCGCAGGCCAAATCGGGCAAGCTCAATTACGCCACCGCGGGCGCCGGCACCACGCCGCACCTGACTGCCGAATACCTGTTCAAAGTGCTGGCGAAGGTCGATGTCACGCACATTCCGTTTCAGAGCGGCGCCCAGGCGGTGACCGCGACCATCGGCGGCCAGACCGAGGTGGCCAGCGCAGCCTTGCCGGGCGCGGTGGAAATGCTCAAGGCCGGCAAGATCCGCGGCCTGGCGGTGACCAGCAGAAAGCGCTTTTTCGCCATCCCCGACGTACCCACGGTGGCCGAATCAGGATTCCCCGGCTTCGAGGATTACACCTGGGTCGGCGTGCTGGCCCCGGCCGGCACGCCTGCGGAAGTGATCGCGCGTCTCAACGGGGAGATCAACAAGCTCCTGGCCACCACCGACATGCAGAACCGCCTGGCCGTTGTCGGGTTCGAACCTGTGGGCGGATCGGTGAGCGAAGCCGCAAGCTACCTCAAGACAGAGCTGGCGCGCTGGGCCCGTGTGGTCAAGGAAACCGGGGTTCGCGCGGAGTAGGCTGCCCGAATGCTTGGCAACCAGTTGTTCCGTCCCCTGCTAATTTCGCTGTTGCAGGCGAGTGTTCCACCTGACCGACGGTGGAACACGTCCCGCTGTTTCAGCCAGAATAGCTTGGGTCAGAGCGGCGGATTTATCGAGGGACGGAACAGGAGCGCGTGGCATTTATTTTCCCCAATATCAGCTGTAGATTTAAGCGGTCTGCATGTGACAAGTTCGAGAATACGAGCGAGTTAATGGTGAGCATTTCGATTCTCCAGAATGTTTTACTGACAAACCACAATTCAAATTACGCCGCCGAGTAAATTTCCAACAGCATGAGACATTCACCAGGCGCGGGAGTTGGGGGCTCATCGGTGCGCCTGTTGGTGGGTTTGCGCCGAGACCGTGCGTGGTGGCATGATTCGTATCGTGCGCGTGGTAATCGACACCAATGTTCTGGTCTCCGCTCGGCTAAGCCGTTCGGGCGCTTCGAATTTGCTCGTCAGGCTTTGGCTCCGGGGCAGGGTTGATGCGGCCGTGAACCCAGCCTTGTTTCTGGAGTATGAGGAAGTGCTCAAGCGGCCGGACCTGTTTCCCGGTGAGATTGCGCATGCCGATAGGCTGCTCGATCGTATCGCCAGGGTTTCCCGGCTTGTGACCAATCTACCGAGCGGTCGTCCGCGTTTGCGCGACCCCGACGACGAGATGGTGCTTGACGCCGCGCTCGATTCGGGCGCAAGTGCTATCGTCACGTTTAACAAGGCCGATTTCCGGCCAACCGGGCCTAAGCTGGGACTTTCCTTGCTCGCGCCAGGCGAATTCCTGAGGATATTGCGATGAGCCAACTTGCGGTCGAATTGCCCACCACCCTTGCCAGCGCGGTCAAGCGACTGGCTGCGGAAAGCAAAGTTTCGATCAACGATTTCATCGCACAAACGCTGGCGCAGCGCATCGAGTTGGAGGAGTTTCGCAAGCGTTACGTCGACCGCGCGGCGCGCGCCGACCTGGACGCCGCATTGGCCGTGCTTGCGCTGGCGCCGGATATCGACCCGATGCCGGGCGACGAACTGCCGGAAGATCTTAGGCGGCGCTTCAAGGCGGAGTTCGACGAGCCAGCCGGCGCCCTCGCGGCCAAGCGAGCTTCCAAAGTAGCGCGCAGATAACGGGTTGTTTTTCAGCGTCATTGCTCTACCCGCCTGCAGGGCGTGGAGCCTGGCGCAGCGCCCTTGCGGGCGCTTGACGAGATCCGCATGGGTGCCGTCTTCGGCCACTTTCTGAATTGACGCAGTTGCGCTCCGCTTCGCAGACTACGGAAGGACTTCTGCCGGCAAGGCCGCGCGCATGCTGGGCGCACCAGGGAAACAGCCCGGAACCGTGCCGGGCTGTTGCCATCATCGGAGCCTCTTTGGCGCTGCCGACCTACAGCATCTTGGCCGCCTCATCGAACGGGAAGCGCGGCAGACGCCCCATCACCTTCGACGGGTCGCCATGACCCATGTTGCAGATGAAGTTGGTCTTGACCTTGGTGCCGGCCCAGAATTCGGCATCGACCTTGGTCGCATCGAAGCCCGACATCGGGCCGCAGTCCAGCCCGAGCATGCGCGCAGCGATCATCAGGTAGGCGCCTTGGAGGGTGCTGTTGCGAAACGCGGTGCCCTGGATCAGGCCTTCATTGCCGGCGAACACGCCGCGCGCGTTGGGGTTGTGGGCGAAGTTCTTGACCAGATGTTCGTAGAACTCGATGTCATAGCCGATGATCACCACCACTGGGGCGACCGCGGTCTTGGGCTGGTTGCCCGGCGCCATGCACGGCACCAGGCGTGCCTTGGCGTCTGCTGTGCGCAGGAACTGGAAGCGCGCCGGTTGCGTGTTCATCGAGGTCGGGCCCCACTTGGCCAGGTCATATACAGCGCGCAGTTCGGCGTCGGTAACGGCCTGGTCGGTGAAGCCGTTCTGGCTGCGTGCATTGCGAAATACCTGGTCTTGCACTGCTTCTGAAACAATACTCATGATGGTCCTGTGGATGGGTTGAACTGCGTGGTTTGCGGCCTTCAGGCCGGAATCGAGGTTGACTGCCAGGCCGCCAGTTGCCAGCGGCCATTGCGCTTGAGCCAAAGGTTGAGAAAGCGGCCATTGACCTGGCGCGTGCTGCCGTCGGGGTTTTTCAGTGTCAGGCGCACGTGGCCGCTGACCCGCGCGCAGTCGCCGAATACTTCGATTTTCTCTTCGGGTCGCTCGGCCGCCGCATAGTGCCAGCGCTTGCCGACTATGCCGTCGATATAGCTTTGCTTGGTGTCGACGACCGCGTTGGAATGGGTGTAGATCAGGTCGTCGGCCAGGAGTTCGTTCAATGCCGTGGTGTCAACTTCCACCATGGCCTTGTAGCGGCGGTTCTCCAGGGCGAGTATTTCCTGTGGTGTGCTCATCAAAATCTCCCGGTTATGGTTGGGTGTGCGATTCTACGACCAGGCATGGTGGATGGCGCGCGCGATCATCACCAGTGCCATCAGCGACAGGAAGGCGCGCAGCCAGCGCCGATACGTGGCGATGTCCGCGCCTTCGCGCATGCGGATGCCCAGCCAGAACGGCAGCGCCGCGACCAGCGCCAGCGGCGCGGCCGACAGCCAGGCCGCTGCCTGAATGCCGCCGGCGGTGAGCGCGACGATTTGCGTGATCTTGCCGGTCAGGAAGCACGTGTTGAGCACCTGGATCATGGTTACCGGTGCCAGGCCCATGACCAGGCACCAGATCAGGAGGAACGGTGCGCCCACGTTGATGGCAGCTTCGGTCAGGCCGGCCAGTGTGGCGCAAACCGCCGCCACCGGATGCATGAATCTCTGTGCACCCTCGATCCTGGCACGACCCAGCCAGTCGAGCGAGACATACAAGAGCAGCGCCGCGCCAAGCGCCAGCAGCAACCACTCCGGATCGAGTGCGAAAAAGATGCGTGCACCGACAAGCCCGCCTGCGATCATGCAAAGCGGCATGTACCAGAAGCGCCCGACGCTCGCGCGCAGGTTGCCACCGCGCAGGCTCAGATAGATGGTCAACAGCAGGATGGTCGGCACCGTCACGATCATCGCCGTGCGCAGGTCGACCACCAGCGACAGCAGCGGTGTGGCCAGCATCGGATAACCAACCCCGAGCAAGCCCTGCACATAGCCTGACAGCATGGTCACAAGCACTATCCAGGCGATGATCGGCCAACCCAGTTGCAGCCATTCCAAACGATGCCTCGCTTTCAGTTCTGCAGTGCGGCGGCGTGCCCGCTGACGCGATCGAGTACGGCACCGCAATCGATGGCGCCGCCGCTATCGCGCCAGGCCACCACCTGATCCGGGCGAATCAATGCATGATCGGCTTGATACAAGTCGCGCAGTGCGGCGCTGGCAAGCCGCAGAACCTTGAGCGGCAAGCCGCGCCGCGCAGCCGCGGCTTCGAAGCCGGCCACGCACCCGGTCGCAGCGCTCAGGCACAACAAGGTGAAGTCGAAGCCGAAGCCGTCGTACAGGGAGTCGCCATCGGCCAGCCAGGCATGCGGTGCACGCCCGCCCGGAGAAGCGCTTGGCACATATTGATTGGCTTCATCCGGTGGCGCCGCACTGCCATCGCCGAATATCACGGGCGAATCGTCGTAGCGGGCGCCGAAGGTGATGCCGGGAATATTGAACTCTGCGCGCGCATGCGCCTCGAGGTAAGCCCCGGCCGCCGCACGCAAGGCCGCGCCATGCGCCGACGCTTCCTCGATGCGCGGATCAGGAGTGAAGAGCCCTATCGAATCGGCGCAACGCCGCGCGAACGCGGTGTTGCGTTGTGCCACGGGGCGACGCTCGGCCGCATAACTGGCCAACAGCGAATCGCCGCCCCAACCCTTGACCATCGCCGCCAGCTTCCAGCCCAGGTTGACCGCGTCCTCCACCCCGGTGTTGTAACCCAGGCCACCGGTAGGCGTGAACAGATGCACCGCATCGCCCGCCATATGGATCCGGCCGCGGGAAAATTGCTCGGCTACGAGCGTGAGCCCGGCCTTCCAGGACAGGCGCGCCAGGAATTCGACTTCGATCTCGGCGCCCAGGGCCTGGCACAACATCCGCCTGGCGTAGCCGTCGCTGACCTGATCGCCATCCTCCTCGCGCAATTGCGTATGGAACACGAACTCGTCGACGCCGTTCAAGGCCGCCATGAAGGCGCGGCGTTCGGGATTGAAGGCCCAGTACATCCAGGCGCGCTGGTGCCCCAGAAATTCGTACAGCCCGGGAGCCCTTACGTGGATGGCCATCATCTGCCCACCCATGAAGTCGCGTTTGGCGCCACCCTCCCCGCCATAGACGATGCCGAGTTGCTTGCGCACCATGCTGCGCGGGCCGTCAGCGCCGACCAGATACCCCGCCTCGAAGGTGCTTAACACGCCGCTCTTCAAGTCACGAACCGCGGCGCTGACCCGCGTGCCGTGGTCGGTAAAGCTTTCGACCCGCGACCCAAAACGCACATCGATCGAAAGAAGCTGCGCCGCGCGCCGCTTGAGGATGCGCTCGATGTACATCTGCGAGCAGCGATGCGGCAACTCCGCTGCGCTAAAGGCCGCCGCTCCACTTCGCGCCAGCGCGCGCGCATCGCGCGATGCGGGAAGCTCAATGCGCGCCAGTTCGTGCCTGCAAAAGCGCGTCCAGTAAGTGACGTCGGTCGGATAATCCGGCGGCAGACCCTGGGCACGGATTTCATCGGCCAGCCCGAGACGTCGGAAGTGCTCCATGGTGCGCGCCTGCGTGGCGTTGGCTGCCGGCAGGATCGCGCTGTCCGGCTTGTCGTCGAGCAGGACCGCGCGCACCCCGCGCCGGCCCAGTTCCAGGGCCAGCACAAGCCCGGTCGGCCCGCCGCCGATGATGATGACGTCGGTCTGGATGGCGGATGTCATGGGCTCAATCGCAGCACCGGCCACTGCGGCCGGTTGCGCCTACCTGGCCGCCGGATTGAGGACGAAATCGAAATCCAGCGTATAGAAAGGCTCTGCCATCTTGCTGCCATCCGGTGCAGTGCCCGCGGGCTTCTGGATCCAGTCCGAGATCAGCGAGGAGCGCACGCCAAATACCGCATCGGAATCGAGATATTTGTCGTCGCCGCGGAACACATGGGTGACCAGCTTCTCGTAGCCCGGGGCCTGGATCATGAAGTGCAGGTGCGCCGGGCGGAACGGGTGGCGACCGGCACGGTCGATCCATGTACCCACCGGGCCATCGGTGGGAATCGAATAGAACTCCGGCAGGATGCTCTTGAACCAGTACTTGCCTTCGGCATCGGAGCGCAGGCGGCCGCGCGCGAACAGCGCGTTGTCCTTGTCGGTGTACTGCACGTCATAGACGCCGTCGCCGTCGGCCTGCCACACATCGAGCACGGCGTCGGCGACAGGCTTGCCATCGAGGCCGCGTACGGTTCCGGAAATGAAAGCAGGCTCGCCGGCCGCGCCCATCGAAAGATCGTCGCCGTTCCTGAAGTCGGCCGCCTGATCGGTATGGAAGGGGCCGAACACGGTGGCTTCGGTGCAGCCGGCGGGCTTCTTGTGGTTGAGCGCCACCACCAGCATCGACAAGCCCAGGGTGTCGGACAAGAGGATGACTTCCTGGCGCTTGTCATCGCATTTCTTGCCGACCGCAGTCAGGAATTCGATGCCCTGCATCCACTCCTCCTCGGTGAGCTTGACCTCGCGTGCGAATTCGTGCAGGTGCCGGGTCAGGCTGGTGAGTATTTGCTTGAAGCGCGGGTCCTTGCAGCCTTCAAGGCGGCGTATCGCTTCTTCGGTGATGGTGTTTTCGTCGAGGTTTTGCATGTTGACTTCCTTTGTCTATGGATTGTTGATGCCTGGACATGCCGGCTTGGCCGGCGGATGTGGAACTTTACTGTGCCTGCATTTTTGCGCGTTTGGCGATGCGCGCGGAGACTTCGATTTCCTTCTTCAGGAAAGCGTCGAATTCGCTTTGCGACATCAACATGGCTTCGGTCCCGCTCTTCAGGTAGCGCTCCTTGACCTCGGGCGTGTTGGCCGCCTTGATGATTTCCGCATGCAGGCGCTGGACGATCGCCGCCGGTGTTTTCGATGGTACGAAAGCGCCGACCCAAAGCGAAAAGTCGGAATCGGGAAAGCCGGCCTCGATCGACGTCGGCACCTCGGGCAGCAAGGGGCTGCGCCTGGTGCCGCTGGTGGCCAGCGCCGCCACCTTGCCATCCTTGATCAGCCCCAGCGCGGCGTTGATCGGCGCGCAATAGTATTCGAGGCGGCCGCCGACGATTTCTGTCACCGCTTCAGGCGTGCCCTTGAAGGGCACATGCTGCATGTCGATATCGGCCGCCAGCATGAATTTCTCGGCATTCAGGTGGGTCGCGCTGCCGATGCCGGCGGAAGCGAAGTTGAGCTGGTTGGGTTTGGCCTTGGCCGCGGCCACCAGGTCCTTCAATGTCTTGTAGCGGCCTTGCGGGGCGATGATGATGTTGGGCACCGCGCCCAAGCCCGCCACGTTGGTGAAATCGCGCAGTGTGTCGTATTGGAGATTGGTGTAGATCGCCGGGTTGACCGCGTGCGACCCCGAATGCACCAGCACGGTGTAGCCGTCGGGATCGGACTTGGCCACCGCGGTGGCGGCGATGGTACCGCCGGCGCCGGGGCGATTCTCGATCACGATCGGCTGGCCCAGCGAAAGCGTCATGCGCTCGGCGATGGTGCGCGCCATGATGTCGGTCGAGCTGCCGGCGGTGAACGGCACCACGAACTTGATCGCCTTGGTCGGATAGGCGGCTTGCGCGCGCGCGGCGGATGCGAGCATTGCAGCGGCGGCGCTGGCGATGAAGGTACGACGTTTCATGTGTGTCTCCGTGTTCTAGAAGCTGTTGTTGATCCAATGCCGGTTTGACGCATGGCGGACGGTAGTCAGAATAGCGGTTACGGCTTCATTGCGCCGGCGCTTCGGTGCTGCCTGCCAAACGCTGCATGTACCTGACCGTGGCGATGTAATCAAGTTCCCCGTCGCCTTGTGCTGCGACCGCCTGATACATCTGCCGCATCAGTGCCGTCAGGTTGAGCGGCACACCGACGCGCGCCGCCTCGCCCATGATGAGGTCGAGGTCCTTGATCATCTGCAGGCCGGAAAAGGTGGAGGCGTAGTCATGCGCCTTGAGCGGCTCCACCTTGTAGTTGACCATGGGCGAGCCGGCCGCGCTTTTGCCCATGATGTCGAGCATTTGCGCCCATTCAAGCCCGCCTTTCTCGCCCAGCACCAGAGCTTCGGCCATCAGGCCTGCGGTGCCGGCGATCATCAGGTTGATGACCAGCTTGATGACGCGTGCCTCTTCGCCCTGGCCCAGGTAGAAATGGGTCTTGCCGAAGGTATCGAGCAAGGGTTTCACAAAATCGTAGAGCGCGCGTGGGCCGGAGGCCATCACCGTCAGGTTGGCCGCGCGCGCCACCACCGGGTTTCCCGATACGGTAACGCGCAAATAGTCGATGCCACTTGCGGCCAAGGACGCGGCAAACTCGGCGGAGACTCCCGGCGACACCGTGCTGGTATCGACATAGCACAAGCCACTTCGGCCGCTGGCAGCGAGCGCCCGCGCCACCGCGGCGAATGCCGCATCGTTGGGCAGCGAACTCAGGAGCAAGTCGACCTCTGCGGCACATGCGGCCACGTCGGTGGCGATCTCGCAGCCCGCCATGCGCGCTGCCGCAAGCCCTGCCGGCGCAGCGTCACAGGCGATCACCCGATAGCCGGCGCTGCGCAAGTGCTGGATCATCGGCAGGCCCATCTTGCCGACGCCGACAAAGCCCAATACCGTCTTCGCCGGGGTCGCGATATCCATCATGGCGCCTGTTTGAGCTTGAGTGCGGTGAGAATGCGCTCAGCGGATGCCGCCAGCGCGCTCTGGCGTTGCGCCAGGCCGCCGTACAGCAGCTTGCCGTGACGTTTCTTCCAGCGGCCTGCGATCATCACCGAATCGATATTGGCAAGACTGGTCTGCATCACCACGCTGGCCACCGCGTCGTGCACCGGGTGCATGTTGAGCGCGCGCGCATCGATCAACACCAGGTCGGCCTGTTTGCCGAGCGCAAGCGAGCCGATGCGGTCCTGCATGCGCAGCATTTGCGCACCGCGAATGGTGATCCAGGCGAGTGCCTCGCGCACCGGCACGGTCGAGGTGTCGGGGATGGTGCCATGCGCGGCACGATAATCGGCGTTGTCCAGCGCGCGCTGCATCGCAAGGCCAATGCGCGCCACGCCGAACATGTCGCCCGACAGCACCGACTCCAGGTCGACTCCGAGGCTTGGTGCGCTACCCAGCTTGCGCAGGCGCCCGGTGATCGGATGGCCATGACCCTGCGCCATCTCGTTCTCGGGCGTGATCGAGAAGCTCATGCCGAGATCGACGAACTTCGCCAACTGCGCGTCCGACAGGTTGTTGCCGTGCACGATGTTGACGTTGTCGCCCAGGAGCCCGGCAGCTTCGAGGCGCGCCCAGCCTTCGGGGGTGCGGGCCACCCCACCACCCTGGTGCATGCTGGCGATCAGGCCGAACTCGCGCGCCAGGGCGAAATCCGCCAGTGCCACCTCGAGTGTCGAGTAATGCGGCCCGAGGATCGCCAGGCCCAGGGTCACCAGGCCGTGATTGGCCGGCAGCCGATGCTTGAGCAATCGCTCCACTTCAAGGCGCGGATGCGCCACTTCCCAGAAGGGTTTTTCGCCTGGCTTCGGGTCGGGCTTGGGGCTGCCGTGAAAAAACGCCGCGCGGATGCCTGACTCGATCAGGGCGTCGATGGCGGCATCGGTGTATGCGGGGGTCGGGTTGTTGTGGCACCAGTCCACCAGGGTGGTGGTGCCGCAATTGATCTGGTTCAAGGCGCCGGCTAGCGTCGCGATACCGATGTCCTCCGGCCGAAACACCGTGGCCAGGCCCGCATGCACATGCTTGAAATACTCCTGCAGGGTCCAGTTGGCGGCAACGCCGCGCAAGGCGGTCTGCCAGGTATGCATGTGGGCATTGATCAGGCCCGGAATGACGATGCAGCCGGTGGCGTCCACGACTTCGGCATCGCCCGCCGGCAGGCGCGGGCCGATGGCCGCAATGCGCTCGCCTTCGATCAGCAAGTCGCCTGTGAAGTCGCCGACGCCGTCGTCCATCGAGACGATCGCCGCATTGCGGATCAGGATGCGCGTCATTGGCGGATCAGGATTCCAGGCCGTCGCTCATCTCGACGTTGTCCGGTGTCAGTTCCATGCCGGCGTTGCGCGCCAATTCCAGCAGCAGCACTGCAAAGTCGACATTGTCATGGCCGCGGCCGACCAGGCCGGCGATAAATTCGCGCGTGGCCGCGGCCGCCGGCATGGTGACCCCGTGGGCCTTGGCGGCGCTCATGCCCAGGTCCATGTCCTTCAACAGCAGCTTGGGGGTGAAGGTGACCTTGTCGAAGGTCAAGTTGGCCAAGGTCGGCGTCTTGTACTTGGTGTACATCGAGCCCAGCACCGAGTTGTTGATCGACTCCAGGAACACGTGGCGCGGAATGCCGGCTTTCTCGGCCAGGACCGCCACTTCGCAAAAGGTCTGGATGATCACGCCGAACATGGTGTTGTGCGCGATCTTCCAGACCCGCGCCAGTTCGCCCTCGCCCAGCCACATCTCCGAGCGCCCCAGCATGGCCAGGTACGGCCGCACCGCGTCGTACGAGGCCTTGGGTCCCGAGGCCACCACCGACAACTTGCCGGCCTTGGCCACCTTGGCGTTGCCCGACACCGGCGCGCACAGGTAGGCGATGCCGCGTTGTTCCAGCGCCTGCCGCACTTCGGCCGAACCCTCCTGTGAAATCGACGAACAGTCCACCACCATCTGCGGCTTGGCCGCACCCGACAACAGGCCGCCGGCCTCGAACAGCACCTGCTTCAAGTCTGCGGTGGTCGATACCATGGTGAAGACGATATCGCAGCTTCCCAGGTCCGGCTTGGCGGCAACGATTTTCGCGCCGTAGGGCTTGAGCGGTAGGGCCTTGGCGGCGGTGCGGTTCCACACTGCAACGTCGCAGTTGTTCTTGAGCAGGCGCATCGCCATGGCTTCGCCCATGCGCCCCAGCCCGATCCAGCCGATCTTGTGATTCGTGGTCATGTGTCCATTACCCGGGAAGGTTCAGTTTCAATGCTGTGATCGAGGTGTGCGGCAGCAGGTCAGCCAATGTTTCAGGGACGCACGATCGGTACGCCCGACAGGCGCAGCAGTTCGTCAAATTCCAGGCCTTCGACCCAGTCGACCGCGCTCAAGCCGGCGGGTGTCACTTCGAGCGTGGCCAGATCGGTATAGATGCGGCTGACGCAGCCGATTCCGGTCAGCGGATAGGTGCAGCGTTCAACCAGCTTGGATGCGCCGCCCTTGGTCAGGTGCTCCATCATGACAAAGGTGCGTTTGGCGCCGACCGCCAGGTCCATCGCTCCGCCGACCGCCGGAATCGCGTCGGCGCCGCCGGTATGCCAGTTGGCGAGGTCGCCATTGACCGCCACCTGGAAGGCGCCCAGTACGCAGATGTCGAGATGGCCGCCGCGCATCATGCCGAACGAATCGGCATGGTGGAAGAAGGCGCCGCCGGCCAGCAAGGTGACAGGCTGCTTGCCGGCGTTGATCAGGTCCCAGTCCTCGAAGCCTTGCAGCGGCGCCGGCCCCATGCCGAGGATACCGTTCTCGCTGTGCAGGAAAATCTCGCGCTCGCGCGGCAGGTGGTTGGCCACCAGGGTCGGCAGGCCGATGCCCAGGTTGACGTAGGCGCCTTCGGGTATATCGACGGCGACGCGCGCGGCCATCTGGTCCCGCGTTCTGCGAACATAGCTCATGCTGCCCCCGCGGCTGCGCCGCGTTCAACCAGTACCACGCGCTTGACGAAAATGCCCGGCGTCACGATGGTTTCGGGATCCAGGCCGCCAAGCTCCACAGTCTCGTACACCTGCGCCACGGTGCAGCGGGCGGCGGTGGCCATCACGGGGCCGAAGTTGCGCGCGGCCTTGCGGTAGGTGAGGTTGCCCCAGCGATCGCCACGCTCCGCCTTGACAAGCGCCAGCTCGGCATGGAGCGGATGTTCAAGTACATACATGCGGCCGCCGATCTCGCGCGTTTCCTTGCCGGTGCCTAATTCGGTGCCGTAGCCGGTGGGCGTGAAAAAGGCGCCGATGCCCGCGCCGGCGGCGCGGATGCGCTCGGCCAGGTTGCCCTGCGGCACCAGTTCAAGCTCCAGTTTGCCGGCACGGTAGAGGCCGTCGAACACATGGGAGTCTGCCTGCCGCGGAAATGAACAAATGATTTTCCTGACCCTGCCCGCCTTGAGCAATGCCGCCATCCCGGTTTCGCCGTTGCCGGCATTGTTGGCCACCAGGGTCAGGTCTTTCGCTCCTAGCGCGATCAGCCCATCGATCAGCTCATTGGGCATGCCGGCACCGCCAAATCCGCCCAGCATCACCACCGAGCCGTCGCGCACATCGGCAAGCGCGTCCGCCATCGAATTCACGATCTTGTTGATCATCGACTAGCCCTTTTGCGTAGCCGGCATGCGGCCATGAAACGCATCGTCGAGCAATGCGCGGATCGAGGCGCGGTCGAGCGGCCGCGGGTTCGGGTACGGTGCAGCCACCGCAAGCTCGGCGACCCGCTCCAGACCGTCTTCCGGCATGCCGATGGCCTTGAGCGACAGTGGTGTGCCCAGGCGCTGCTCCAGTGCGTAGAGGCCGCCGGGGGCATCGTCGCTGCCGAGCGCGCGAGCGATGCGCGCCATCGCTTCTGGCGCGGCCAGCGCGTTGTAGGCCACCGCATGCGGCAATATCACTGTGTGGGTTTCGGCATGCGCCAGGTTGAAGCTGCCGCCCAGGGTGTGGCACAGCTTGTGATGCAGGGCCATGGCGCAGCCGTTGAGCGCCATGCCGCACAGCCAGGCACCATACAGGGCGTTTGAGCGCGCCGCGACATCGCCGGGTGCCGCCATCACCGCCGGCAGCCCGGTGGCAAGCGCGCGGATGCCTTCTTCGGCCATCAGGGAGGTCACCGGGTTGGCATCGACCGCGTAAAGCGCCTCGACCGCGTGCGCAATCGCGTTCATGCCGCTTGTGGCCGACATGCCGGGAGGCAAGCCCAGCGTCAGCTCAGGGTCGTAGATCACCGTGCGCGGCAACACGCGCGCATCGCGCCCGGTCTTTTTCACGCCGTCTTCGGTGATGCCGTAGATGCTGGTCATCTCCGAACCGGCGTAGGTGGTGGGAATGGCAAGAATCGGCAGCGCCGACTCCAATGCGATCGCCTTGCCAAGCCCTGTGGTGGAGCCGCCGCCAATGGCGATCGCGCAATCGGCACCCAGCCGCGCGGCTTCGGCGCGGGCCTGGCGCGCGGTTTCGATCGGCACATGCATGACTGCCTGCGCGAATATGCCTGCGCAGCGTGCGCCGATGCGCTGCGCCACCATTTCGGCCTGCGCCTTTTGTTCGGGGGTTGCCAGCACCAGCGCGCGGCGCGCGCCCAGGAGTTCGATTTCGCGCTCGAGGTGCGCCAGGGAACCCGCGCCGAACACCACGCGCACCGGCTGCGCTGAATAGATGAATTGCATCACGAAGCTATAGGCGCCTAAGTCAAAAAAAGTTCGAATCAAGAACAAATGTTCGTATCCCGCATTAGAATGCGAAACTCGCAAAGCTTTGTCAATCAGATTCTTGTTCGCAATCAGAACCCGCGATGAATCAAGGAACTACGGACCCATGAAGCCGATGCTTGCTGCAACGCACCCTAAAAAACCGGACCGCGTCGCGCCCGGCGACAGCTACGTGCAATCCTTCGCACGCGGCCTGTCGGTGATCCGCTCCTTCGGCCACGCTGCGAAGACCCAGTCCTTGACCGAGGTCGCGCGGCGCACCGGTCTCGACCGCGCCGGTGCGCGCCGCATTCTACTCACGCTCCAGACACTCGGGTATGTGGTGCAAGACGCCCGGCAGTTTCGCCTGACCGCGCGCATTCTCGATCTCGGCTATGCCTATCTGTCGACCACGCCGCTATGGAATCTGGCTGAGCCGGTGATGGAGGAATTGGTGCGCGAGGTGCACGAATCGTGTTCGATCTCGGTTCTGGAAGGCACCGAGATCGTCTACATCCTGCGCGTACCAACCTCCAAGATCATGGCCATCAATCTGGCGATCGGCAGCCGCCTGCCGGCCTGGTGCACCTCCATGGGCCGCGTGCTGCTTGCCGGCTTGGACCCGGAGCGCCTGCAAACCGTGCTGGATGCGTCCGACATCAAGCCGCTTACACGTCACAGCGAAACCTCGCGCGACAAGCTTGTGCGTGCGGTGGCGCGGGCGCGGACCGATGGCTACGCGCTGGTGAACCAGGAACTTGAAGAGGGACTGTGTTCGATCGCCGTGCCGCTCCACGATCGCACTGGCGCTGTGATCGCGGCGATGAACCTCTCCTGCAATTCAACCCGCATATCGGTTGCACAGTTGACGAAGAATTTCCTGCCTGCGTTGAAGGCTGCCGCGATGCGCATCAACCAGGCGCTGCGCATGCGCGCCTGAATGGCGACGGCTCGGTCTACAATCGAACACTCCTTCGACTTGATAGCGTCCGTCACCGCATCATGAACAGCAGCCAGTCGTCCCCAGCCAAGCTGCTGGTCAGCATCCTGTTCACCTCTGGAATCCTGTTCGGCGCATTCGTGGTGCTGTCGCCCTTCGTGCTGGCGATCCTGTGGGCGGCGATCCTGGCGGTCGCCAGTTGGCCAATGCACGAAAAGTTGCTGGCCAGGTTCGACAACCGCTCCGGCCTTGCAGCCGCGGTTTCCACCACGCTGGTGCTGATCTTTCTGGTGGGCCCGATGGCGCTTTTGCTGGTGTTTCTCAGCCAGGATGTCTACACCGCCGCCTCTTACCTGATCGAAGCCGATACCTATGGCAAGCCGGCCCCCGAGGTGATAGCCAAGCTGCCGGTAGGCAGCGAATACCTCACGCAACTCTGGGAGAAGTATCTGGCCCAGCCCAAACGCCTGTCCGGCATCCTTGAGGCGCAGCTTGACCTCATTCGCAACGCGGCGCAAACCGTGTTCCTCGATCTCACCTCGCGCGTCGCCACTCTGCTGTTTGCGCTTTGGGTGCTGTATTTTTTCTATCAGGATGGCCGCGCCATCAGCGCCTGGGTCAACCAGCTGGGCTACAAGTGGCTGGAATACCGCTGGCCATCGTATGTGTTCCAGCTGCCGGACGCGATGCGCGCCGCGGTCAACGGCATTGTCATCGTCGGTTTTGTCGAAGCCATGGTGCTGGCCGTCTTGCTGTGGGCTTGCGATGTGCCCTCGGCGGTGACCCTGGGCGTGATCATCGCGGTGATCGCCTTCATTCCGATGGCCGCACCCCTGTTGCTGGGTATCATCGGCTTCGTGCTGTTCGCCAGCGGCTCGCCTGCAGCCGGCATTGTGGTGTTCACCGTTGGCACCATCATCGTGATGGTTGCCGACTATGTGGTGCGGCCGATTTTGATTCAGGGCGGCACCGCGCTGCCATTCCTGGCCATCCTGTTTGGCATTTTCGGCGGCGTCGGCACCATGGGCATCGTAGGTCTCATCATCGGCCCGGTGTTGCTGGTGTTGCTGCTGGTGCTGTTCCGTGAAGCGGCGATCGACAAGGACGGCATCGATCTGGACCTGACGCAGTCGATCAAGGCTTACGATCCCGGCCCGCGTTGAAGCCGCTGCGGTGGCAACACAAGGGGCGCCTCCGGGCGCCCTTTGTTCATGCCTGATCGCGCGGCCACGCCTGGCCTGCAAGCCCTGCAGACGCCCTAAGCCAGATGCACGCCGCCATCCATGAACACCACCTCGCCGGTCATCGCCGTGGCGCTGGTCAAAAGCAGCACGCACATCTCGGCGATTTCGGCCGCAGTCGCGACCTTCTGCAATGCGGCCTTGGCAATCATCGCGGCGCGGGCCTTGTCCGCATGTTCGCGGCCGCGACCGCGAATATGCCAGTCGGTATCGACATAGCCGGGCGCGACGCAGTTGACGCGTATTTCGGGGCCCAGCACGCGCGCCAGCGACTTGGTCAAGGTATGCACGGCCGCCTTGGTGGCCGCATAGGCAGTCGACGTGCCGCCGCCGGTAACCCCGGCACGCGAGCCCAGGTTGACCACACTGCCGGACCCGCTGGCCGTAAGCGCCGCCGCAGCGGCGCGCGTCATCTGGTACACCGAGACCACGTTATTGCGATACAGGCGCAGGAAATCATCACCCGACAAGGCGTCGAGATCGGTGGCAGGCGCCACCTTGGTGTCGCCGGCATTGTTCATCAGCGCATCGATGCGCCCGTACTGCTCCAGGGCCGCCTGCACCAGGGCGCGACAGGCGGCGTCCTCGCCCACATCGGCCTGCAGCGCGATCGCTTGCCCACCGAGGCCGATGCAATCGGCCACCACGGCTTCGGCGGCGGCGCGGCTGGAACGATAGTTGACCACCACGCGCCAACCTTTTGCGGCCAGTTGTCGCGCGCTCGCAGCGCCGATGCCGCTGGCAGCACCGGTAATGATCGCTACCCGCGCTGCGGCCGTCATGCGGCTTTCGGCGGGCGCAATTGCAGCGATTTGTACTCGAGGAACTCTTCGAGGCCGTAAAGTCCGCCCTCGCGACCGCGACCGGATTGCTTGAATCCGCCGAACGGCGCGGCCGGGTTGAACGGGCCACCGTTGATGTCGATCTGACCGGCGCGAATGCGCCGCGCCACGCGCTTGGCGCGCTCTTCGTCCTTCGACCAGATGGTGCCGGCCAGGCCGTACACCGAGTCGTTGGCGATGCGCACCGCATCGGCTTCGTCCTTGTAGGTGATGATCGACAGCACGGGCCCGAAAATTTCCTCCTTGGCAATCGTCATCGACGACTGTACCTTGCCAAAAACGGTGGGCTTGACGAAGTAGCCCTTGGCCTGACCTTCCGGCGCGTCGGCGCCACCGGTGAGAAGTTGTGCGCCTTCGGCCACGCCCTGGTTGATGTAGGCGCGCACCCGTTCGCGCTGCACCTCGGAGATCAAGGGCCCCAGGCGGGCATCGCCCATCGGGTCGCCGACGCTGTAGCCGCTGGCGACTTCGACGGCGATCGTCGCCGCCTCCTCATAGCGCGATTCCGGCACCAGCATGCGGGTGGTGGCCGCGCAAGTCTGGCCGGAATTGAGGTAGCAGTAGGCGACCGTAGCCTTGACCGCGAGCGGCAGATCCGCATCGTCGAGAATCAGGGCGGCTGACTTGCCACCCAGTTCCAGGGCGACCCGCTTGACGGTTTGCGCGCCCAGTTCGGTGACCCGCTTGCCGGCACGGGTGGAACCGGTGAAGGAGATCATGTCGACCTCGGGTGATTTGGCCATGGCCTCGCCCACCACCGGGCCGTAGCCCGACACCAGGTTGAACACGCCCTTGGGCACACCTGCGTCGTGAATGATCTGCGCGAGCATGAAGGCATTGAGCGGTGCTACTTCCGAGGGCTTCAACACCACCGTGCAGCCAGCCGCCAGCGCCGCCGCGACCTTCAGCGCGATCTGGTGCAGGGGAAAGTTCCACGGCGTGATTGCCGCCACCACACCGACCGGTTCGCGCACGATCAGCGAATTGCCGACGCTTGATTCGAACTCGAACTCGGCTGCCAGCTTGGCATACATGCCGAAGGTGTTGAGTGGATTGCCGACCATCACGCGCTGCGCCAGCTTGAACGGCACACCGACCTCGCCGGTGATGGTGCGCGCGAACTCGTCGGCCTGGGCCTTGATGCCGGCCTGGATGGCGCTCAGGTACTCGGCGCGCTTGGGCGCGGGCGTGGCAGCCCAGCCTTCGAAGGCGGCGCGCGCGGCGGCGATCGCCGCTTCGGCATCGGCTTCAACGCCTTCGGGTATCCGCCCCATCACTTCTTCGGTGGCGGCGTTGATGACGTCGATGCTCCCGGTGCCCACTGGCGCGACCCAGGCACCGTTGATGTACAGCTTGTCGTAGTTTTTCATGCGCTTTTCCAATCCGAGACAAGGGAAAACCCGAGGGAAGCGCATTTTAGCGCAGCGCTCCGGCGCCGGCGATGCCGAGTCTGAGGAAACTCCTGCAGCCATCGTCATTCTGATGTGGCCGGGCGCCGGCTTTTGAGCGCAAGCGCGCGCACCCGCGGCGGACCCGCAGTTGCGTGTTGCGCGCGCCTCGATTGGTCAAGTCGTCAGCGCAGGATCGCCAGCGCCGCCACCCGCCGTTCGATTTCCGCCATCATTTTCTTGGTCTCGGCGCCGCCAATCCCGCCATAACGGCGCTTGAACTCGGCCTCCTGCATGAATTCCGGCAGGTCCTTCAACTCCGGCAGGATGTCGGCGGCGCTCAGGCGCGCGGCCGCTGCCCGCTGCACCCTCTGGGCCGCAGCCATGCCGGCAGTGGCGGCTTGCCCCAACCTGACGCCGGCGCGGTCGGCGGCGATATCGTTGAACGAGAAGCCGCTGCCACCACGGGAATCGTCGACCTCCTTGTACAGGCCGATCGCGTCGGCCAGCGGGCTGCCCGCGCTGGCGGCGATGGCCGCCGAGATCGAGTAATGCTGGGCAAAATCATGGCGCCCACCGAGGGTGACATTGCGGGGTCGCGGTCGCGGCCAGTCTTTTGCGGCAGGGATTATTGCTGCCAGCCCCTTGCCATTGACAAAGAACGCGAGCGCGATGAGCGCGGCGCGATTCTCGGCGGCTGCATCGCCCGCGCGCTCCTCGGCTAAGCGCAGCAGGGCGCGCAACATCTCCTCCATCGGCAATGCGCCGGCACCGCCCGCAGCAGCCACCTGGACTGTGCGCGCCTGGTAGGCCTGAAGCCTTGCTTGATCGTCCACCGAAAGCAAGACCGCCCTGATGGCGGCGGGCAGTTGCTCATTCCATTCATACTCCAGCAGCAAGACGCCGCCTCGCATGGCCACGCGCTTGACGGCATCGGCAGCCGCATTGACGGCGGCCCGGTCTTGCGCCTTCTCCAGCGCCCATCGCAAGAGCCGATTCGCGACAAATGATGGTACCGCCAATCGGCCGATCATCAATTGGTCGAGAACCGGCAGGCCCGCACTCTCGACCAGCACTGCCTCGATGTTGACGAAGTTGCCTAGCGGATTGGCGGGCAGTGCCAGACTGGCGCGCACGCGTGCACTGCCTTCCTGCAACACCACGCTCGCACTGCCGCCTGCATGACGATTGGCGAGGTAGTTGAGCGCCAGGTCGAGGTCCTCCGCAGCCACCTGGATCGTGCGCAAGGCACCAGGGCGCAGGTTTCTCGGGTCGTTGCGTTCAACGATGCGCTTGGCGCGGGCGATGTTTTCAGGTTTGATCTCGGCGCTGCGGCTCAAGAGCGGCGCCGTGTCGATCGCCAGATACGCGACGCCAAGCACCAGTACCGGTATGGCGAATATCAGGACCAGCAGGAAAATCGCTGTCAACTTGAACAGGAAGCGCATCAGGCGGGTGCCGCGAACGGCCGCAGGTGGGTGATGCGCAAGTGTATTGGATCGCCGGCAAGGCTCGCCTGGCGTAGCCGGGCAACATCGCCGGCCCTTGCGTTCAAATTCATTAACGTATACATTACCGCATCCTTCAACGCATTCTGTACATGCCGCTCAAGCCCCATCCGCTGCTGCAATCGGCCACGCCCGCCTGGCTTGGCCACGCCCTGGTACGCCCCGAATGCGTGCTGGCCACACGTGCCGGCGATCTCTACAGCGCCGACTGGCGCGGTGGTGTGGCGCACCTGCATGGCGACGGTTCGCAGTCGCTCTATGCCGGCGCCCTGCCGGCCGCCGCCGGCCGCCCGACGCGCCCCAACGGCATCGCATTGCGCCGCGACGGCAGTTTTCTGATGGCCGATCTTGGCGAACAATTCGGCGGTGTGTATGCGCTCGATCGTCAAGGCCGGGTGAGCGCGGTATTGACGCAGGTCGACGGCATCGACCTGCCGCCGTCCAACTTCGTCACCGAAGATTCCCAAGGGCGCCTGTGGCTCACGGTATCGACCCGCCACAAGCCGCGCGCCCTTGCCTACAACCAGCGCGTGGCCGATGGCTTTATCGTGCTGATGGACGAACGCGGCGCGCGCATCGTGGCCGACAGTCTGGGCTTCACCAACGAGGCGCTGGTGTCCCCCGATGGCCACTGGCTTTACGTCAACGAGACCTATCACCGCAAGATGTCGCGCTACCCGCTCAAAGCCGATGGCTCGTTGGGAGCCAAGCAGGTGGTGACCGAGTTCGGCCGCGGCGCATTCCCGGACGGTTTCGCCTTCGATTCGGAAGGCTGCCCCTGGGTGGCCTGCGTGATCGGCAACCAGGTGATACGGGTCCTGCCGGACGGCGCGCAACAACTGGTGCTGGACGACGGCGATGCCGACTACGTTGACTGGGTCGAGCAAGCCTGGGAGCGCGCAGAACTGGGGCGGGCGCAGATGGATCGTCCGCACCAGACGCTGCTCAAGAACATCTCCAGCATCGCTTTCGGCGGCGCCGATCTGAAGACCATGTACCTGGGGTGCCTCGCTGGCGATTCGATCGCGGCGTTTCGGCTGGCGGATGCCTCGAACCTGTGCGGCCATGCGCCGGTGCACTGGAACTATTGAGATGGCAACCCGGACCGAGCGGCGCCCGAAAGCGGTGATTGCCGTAGCGCGCGACTCGTCGGTCGAAATGGCCTACAAGGCGATTCGCCAGCGCATCCTCGACAACGTCTACCCCGCCGGTCATCGCGCGCTCGAACAGGAATACGCCGATGAACTCGGCCTGTCGCGCACGCCGGTACGCGAGGCTTTGCTCAAGCTGGCTGGAGAAGGCCTGGTTGAAGTGATTCCGCGCCACGGCACACGCGTGTTGCCGGTCTCGACCGAGGACATGCGCGAGATCTACCAGATGCTGACCGCGCTCGAGCCGATGGCCGCCGAGCTGGTGGCAAACAAGAAGCTGCCGGCCGCGGATTTGCAGCCCCTGATCAAAGCGTCGCGCGACATGAGCGCGGCGCTCAAGGCCGACAATCTCGACGCTTGGGCGGAGGCAGACGAGCGCTATCACCGCCTGTTGATCGCGCTGGCCGGCAACCGCCTGATGGCCGATACGGTGCAGGGCCTGTGGGATCGCGCGCACCGCGCGCGCATGGTGACGCTGCGTCTGCGCCCCAAGCCCATGCATTCGACCGCCGAGCACAACGCGATCGTCGAAGCGATCCGCGCCGGCGACGCCAAGCAAGCCGCGCGCCTGTACCGCGCCCATCGCGAGCGCGGCAGTTCCGAACTTCTGGCAATTCTCGAGCGCGCACGCATCAGTGCGCTATGACCGACAAGGACCTTCAATGAGCAGCGAATTGAACATCGTCGTATTGCCGGGTGACGGCATCGGCATCGAAGTCATCGACGCGGCACTGGCAGTCCTGGCGCCGCTGCAGGCACGCCACGGCTTCAAGCTGCGCTATGACATGAGGCCGGGAGGTGCCCATTGCTACAAGGACACCGGCGAGGCATTCCCCGCATCTTCGATGGAAGCCAGCCGCAAGGCCGATGCCATCCTGTTCGGCGCCATGGGCTGGCCGGATATCCGCTACGCCGATGGCACCGAAATCGCACCGCAACTCGAGTTGCGCGTGGAACTCGACCTGTATGCCGGAGTGCGCCCGATCCGCGCCATCCCGGGCCTGCCCATGCCGCTGGCATCGCCGCGCGCGAAAGACATCGATTTCGTCATCGTGCGTGAGTCGACCGAAGGCTGGTTCCACGCGCGCGGCACCAGCACCAGGGGGGTGAGCGCGAGCGGTGACGAAGCGGTGCACGACACCTCGGAAATCAGCCGCAAGGGTTGCGAGCGCCTGTTCGACTTTTCCTTCCGATTGGCGCGTGCGCGCAGGGCGCGCAATGCGGCCAAGGGGCGTGTGACCTGCATCGACAAGTCCAATGTGTTTCTGGGCATGGCCTTCATGAACCAGGTGTTTCACGAGCGCGCCAGGCTCAATCCGGATATCGCCGCCGACCACTGCTACATCGACGCCTACTGCCTGAACCTGATACGCAAGCCCTGGGATTACGACGTCTGCCCGATGGAAAACCAGTTCGGCGACATCACCTCCGATTTGGGTGCCGGCCTGATCTGCGGCATGGGCTACGCGCCCTCGGCCGACCTGGGCGACGATCACGGCCTGTTTCAGCCCTCGCACGGCAGTGCACCCGATATCGCCGGGCGCGGCATCGCCAATCCCACTGCCACCATCCTCTCGGCGGCGATGATGCTGGACTGGCTGGCCGAACGCCACGCGCGCCCGAACCTGGCGCAAGCGGCGCGTTCGATCGAGACGGCGATCGACGCCGCGTTCTCCCAGGGCAAGGTGCGGCCTGCCGATATCGGCGGCAGCGACGGTACCTCCGCCATTACGCGCGCCGTGATCGGCCTCTTGGCATAGGTCATGGCAGGCGGCTTGCGCGTGGCAGTCATCGGAGCCGGCTATTTCAGCCAGTTCCATGTCGAGGCATGGTGCAGCATGGGGTCGGTTGCCGAGGTTTATCTGTGCGACAGCGACTACGCTCGTGCGCGCGCACTGGGCGATCGCTTCGGCCTGACCGACATCCACACCGACGCCGGCAGCATGCTGGCGCGCATCGATGCCGATTTACTCGATATCGTCACACCGCCGGCAACCCATCTCGATCTTGTACGCCTGGGCTGTCGGCATGGCCTGCCGATGGTGTGCCAGAAAGCCTTGGCGCCCACCTTCGATGAAGCGCTGCAGATAGTCGAGACGGCCGAAGCGGCCGGCCTGCCCCTGATCGTCCACGAAAACTTCCGTTTCTCGCCCTGGTATCGCGAAGCGCGCCGCCTGCTCGACGACGGCATGCTCGGCACCGCGCATGCGGTGGCGTTTCGCCTGCGCCCCGGTGATGGCCAGGGCGCGGACGCCTACCTGGCGCGCCAGCCTTACTTCCAGAAAATGCCGCACTTCCTGGTGTTCGAAACAGCGATTCACTTCATCGACACCTTCCGCTATCTGTTGGGCGAGGTCAAAGCGGTCAGCGCACGCCTGCGGCGCATCAACCCGGTAATCGCAGGAGAAGACGCCGGCTACATCATTTTCGAATTCGCCGATGGCGCCACCGGCCTTTTCGATGGCAACCGCCTCAACGACCACGCCAGCGACAACCCGCGCCGCACCATGGGTGAAATGTGGCTCGAAGGCTCCAAAGGTGTGCTGCGCCTGGATGGCATGGCGCGTCTGTGGTGGAAGCCGCACCAGGGCGACGAGATCGAACATGCATACGAGCGCGGCCCCGACACCTTCGCCGGTGGTGCAGTCGGGAATCTCAACGCCCATGTTGCGCGCTTTCTGCGCGGCGAAGGCGCGGCTGAAAACACGGGCCGCGACTACCTGCAAAATATTCGTATTCAAGATGCGGTGTATCGCTCGCACACAAGCGGCACGCGCATCGATTTGACGCATCCGGTGCAGGCAGCCGCCGGTCGTCCAAGCCCAGCTGTCTGATCACAAACCAGGGAGACATCATGCAAATCAACGTAGCCAAACGCACGCAACTAAAGTCAATGGTGCTGGGAACACGATCACCTATATTCCGGCCTTGCCGATGGCGCTGGTGTGGCTGCTGCGCTAGATAAAACGCAGGTCCGCATGTTTGTAGTGACGGTGGAGTTCAAGGTCCGGCCCGAATTTGTGGCGCAATTCGTGCCGGAAATGATCGCCAACGCGCGCGCCACGGCCACCACCGAGCGCGGATGCCGGCAATTCGACGTCTGTACCGATCCACTGGACGCGACCAGGGTGTTTCTTTACGAGTTGTACGACGATCGGGCGGCGTTCGATGCCCATCTGGCAACGCCCCATTTCAAGGAATTCGACCGCAAGACAGGCGCCTGGCTGGTGTCCAAGACTGCCAGCACCTTGCAGCGCACATTTCCCTGAACGACGGCCGTCAAGCTCCTTCGGGGCGCACCTTCTCGAAACCGACAATCAGCCGGCGGAACTCGTCCGGTATCGGGGCCGCAGCATTGGCCAGCGGATCCTTGTAGACATAGATCAGTTCACCGGTGATCAGGTGTTCGTCGGCGCGATGAATCTCAAGCACGGTGCGCATCGACGAACGCCCCAGCTTCGCAACCCGTACACCTACCTGCAGATCATCATCGAAATGCGCCGCCGCGTGGTATTCGGCCGAGGCCTTCACCACGAAGATGTTGTGGATCCAGGTATCGAAGCGGCTCTTGAGGCCCGCACCGCTGGTTGCCGGGTCGGCCACCAGCATCGCCTTCCACGACTCGTACACCGCAAAGTCGAAGTAGTTGAAGTAGTTGCCGTTGAACACCACCTTTTGCATGTCCACTTCCGACCAGCGCACACGCAGAGGGTGAAAAAAACTGAAATCGCTTCTCATGCCTGGCGCGATTTCAGCTTTTGTTGGTCAGGCCCAGACGTTCGATCAGGCCCTTCTCGGACTCGAAGGTTTCACGTGCGTACCTGGTGTAGGCCGCGGTATCGAGATAAATCACTTGCTGGTCATACTTGTCCAGGATCGCCAGCACCGCCGGGTCGTCCAGCGTTTTGCGGAAGGCGTCCTGCAGTACCCTGGTCACCGCCGGGTCCATGCCTTTGGGCCCGCACACACCAAACGGCGAATCCGCTACGGTCTTGTAACCCAGTTCGTCCAGGGTCGGCACATTGGGCCAGCGCTTGGTGCGCTTGCTGCCATAGGTGGCGAGAAGGCGCAGCTTGCCGGCGTCCACATGCGGGCCCCAGCCGGTGGCGTCCGACGCGCCCATGATGTGGCCACCGAGAATCGCCTGCATGTTTTCCGCGTTGCCCTTGAATGGCACCGGCTGCAGTGTGATACCGGCCTTTTGCGCGAACTCCTCGACTGCCAGATGCGGGCTGGTGCCGGTGCCGGTATTGCCGTAGCTGAATTTGCCCGGATTTGCCTTGGCAAAGTCGACCAGCTCCTTGATCGATTTGATCGGCGAATCGGCACGCACCACGAAGCCGAAGGTGTAGCCGGTCAAGCAGGCGATCCAGGTGAAATCCTTCAAGGTGTCGAACTGCACTTTTTGCATGTGCGGAATGCGGAACACGCTGACCGGCAATTGGGCCAGCGTGTGGCCGTCGGGCCGCGTATTGACCATCTCGATCGCCCCCAGCGTGCCACCGGCACCCGGCTTGTTCTCCACCAGCACGGTCTGACCCAGAATCTTGCCGGCGCTCTCGGCGAACGCACGCATCACGACATCGGTCGAACCACCGGCCGGCCATGGACAGATGTAGCGGATCGGGCGCGACGGAAAGGACTGCGCACGCAAGATCGCAGGGGCGCCGGCCAGCGCGGCCGCGCCAGCGCCGGCCTTCATAAAGGTTCTACGTTGCAGCATGGTTTTGTCTCCGGTTATGCACACATTATCGCCAGTTTGGATCGCGCCGAATACTCGCAGAAACCCGCACCCCGGCGTCAGCAGGGATGCAGGCAGTGCACCCGGTGTGTGGGTGTAAAGGACCTGGCAGCAGGATAGGCCTCCTTGCAGGCGGCGGTCGCAACCGGGCAACGCGGCTCGAAATGGCAGCCCGGAGGCGGATTGGCAGGGCTTGGCAGATCGGCGTAAAGCTTGCGGTTGGTTGTCTGCGCTGCGGCCGCTGCCACGCCATCGGCGGCGAGCCGTGGCACCGCAGCCAGGAGCGCCCGCGTGTAGGGGTGGCGCGGCCGACTCAGGACTTCCTCGGCTGACCCCGATTCGACAATCCGGCCCAGGTACATCACCGCGATGTCGTGCGCGAGGTACTCGACCACCGCCAGGTTGTGGGTGATGAACAACAAGGCCAGTCCGTGCTCGCGCTGCAGATCCGACAACAGGTTGAGGATCTGCGCCTGCACCGAGACATCCAGCGCGCTGGTCGGCTCGTCGCACACGATCAGTTTGGGCTTGACCGCCAGGGCTCGGGCGATGGCTATGCGCTGGCGCTGGCCACCGGAAAACTCATGCGGATAGCGATAGCGCGTATCAGCGCCCAGGCCGACCTGATCGAGCAGTGTGCCGACAAGCGCCTCGCGTTCCTGCGGATTGCGCCCGACAGCGAATGACGTCATGCCTTCAGCAATGATTTCGCCCACTCGCATGCGCGGATTGAGCGATGCGAAAGGGTCCTGAAAGACGATCTGCATCGCAGCCCGGCTGCGCTGTAGTTGCCGGGCGCCAAGGCCGGCCAGCTCGCGCCCTTCAAAGCGGATCGACCCGCCGCTTACGTCGATGAGTTGCAGCAGCCCCTTGCCGACGCTGGTCTTGCCGCAGCCGGACTCGCCCACCAACGCCAGGGTACGTCCATGCTTGATCGCCAGCGACACGCCGTCGACGGCACGAACGCTGCCAACGATGCGGCGAAACAGGCCTTTGCGGATCGGAAAATGTACCTTGAGGTCGCGCAATTCCAGCACCGGCGCGGTTGGCGGAGTCGAAGCGGCACCCGCTGCGGCTGGCGCGGCCGGGTGAAGCGAGGGCATTGCCGCCGCGGCCTGGTGATGCGGTGGTGTCGCTGCTACGGCCGCCTGGGCGGGATCGAGCAGGTGGCAGCGTGCCCGGTGCGCCTGGTCTGCCGGGCCAGCACGGCGCGCGTGCCATGCAGGCACTTCCGCGTGGCAACGCGCATACGCCAGTTCGCAACGATCGGCGAATCGGCAGCCGACGAATGTCCGCGTCAGCGGCGGCACCATGCCGCGGATGGTGGTCAGCGCCACCCCGCGCCTGGTAGCCCCGGGCAGAGCCTGGAACAAGCGCGACGCATAAGGATGCAATGGGCGCGCGAAAAAATCTTCGCGGCTGCCGGTTTCAATGATTTCGCCCGCATACATCAAGGCCACGCGGTGCGCCATGCGCGCCACCACGCCCAGATCATGGGTGATAAGCAGGATTGCCATGCCGCGCTCGCGCTGCAATTGGGCAAGCAAGTCGAGGATCTGCGCCTGGATCGTCACATCCAGCGCCGTGGTCGGCTCGTCGGCGATGAGAATTTCCGGTTCCGAGCACAACGCCAGCGCGATCATCACGCGCTGCTTCATGCCACCGGAAAGCTGGAACGGATAATCTCCCAGGCAACGCGCGGGATCCGGTATGCCGACGCGCTGCAGCCACTCCAGTGCGCGGGCCTGCGCAGCCGCGCCGCGACAGATGCGATGCCGTTCGAGCACCTCGATGATCTGCTCGCCACAGGTCATGACCGGATTGAGGCTGGTCGCGGGCTCCTGGAAGATCATGCCGATGCGCCGGCCGCGCACGTCGCGCATGCGCGCCTCGGGCAGTTCAAGCAGACTGTCGCCGCCCTGCCTGACCGTGCCGGCGTCCACCCAGGCCGCCTCGGGCAGGAGACGCATGATCGAGAGCGCAGTCATCGATTTGCCGCAGCCCGATTCCCCGACAATCGCAAAGGTTTCGCCAGGCGCCAGGTCGAGATCGACCTGGTCCAGCGCATGCACCACCCCGGCCGCGCTGTCGATGCGGGTGTCAAGACCCCTGACTTGCAGTGCGGCGCCCATCACGCCTCGCGCGCCTGCCGCAACGGACGCCGCCGCCCCTGCGCCACAAGGCGCGGATCGAAGGCATCGCGCACCGCATCGGCGAACAGGTTGGCCGCCAGCACCAGCGACAACATGAAGAAAAACGCCGCCGCCAACGACCACCAGACCATCGGCTCGCGCGACATCTCAAGCCGGGCGGCATTGATCATCGAACCGAAGCTGGTCATCGAGGGATCGACACCGACGCCAACGTACGAGAGCACCGCCTCGGTCAGCACCATGCCGGAGAAATCCATCACCGCACTGATGATCACCAGGTGCATCACGTTGGGCAGGATGTGGCGCACCACTATCGCCAGGCGCGAGACACCGAAGGCGCGTGCCGCCTGCACGTATTCGAGCTCGCGCAGCTTGAGGGTTTCGCCGCGCATCAGGCGGCACAGACCGGTCCAGCTCATCACTCCGAGGATGACGCACAGGCAAAGCAGCCGAAAATCCGCGCGCTCGACCGCGGTCTGGAACCAGGCCGGATTGGCCTCGATGGTGACCTGCATGATCAGCACCGCAGCGGCGATCAGGAGCACGCCCGGAATCGAATTGAGGGTGGTGTACACATACTGGATCAGATCGTCGACCCAGCCGCCAAAATAGCCCGCCGCGATGCCCAGCAGAACGCCCAGGGGCAGCATCACCAGCGTGGTCAGGGTACCGATCATCAACGCGGTGCGCACGCTCTTCAAGGCCAGGTAAAGCACGTCCTGCCCGACTTTGTCGGTGCCAAACAGGTGGTAGCGGCTGCCCAGGGTGGCGGCAATGCCTGCAAACAGGCAAATCGCCAGGAGTGTCAGGAGTATTGCGCGCCACGGTCGCGCGCCCTCCCCACTCCATGCCGCACGCCAGGCCTGACCGAGGCTGCTTGCGCCGCCTCCCTCGGTGGCCGCGAGAATCGCCAGCGCCAGCGCCAGCCAGACCATGAATCCCAGCGCCAGTCCGCGCGCGGCATGCACTGCAATATCGGCGTTGCGCTCACGTGCCGGGTCCGCCAGGTGCGCTCCACCGTTGACCAGCCGCGGATAATCGCGCAGCGTACGCACCACGCCGGCAGCGTCGGTGACTTCACGCGCCTCGCGTGAAAAGCCATGCGTCGCCAGGGGCGCGGAGTAGGTTTTTTCGCTTTTGCCAGCCATTGGCCCAAGCACCGACTGCGCCAGCAGGTCGAGCACGCTCCTGACCTCGACCGAGTATTGCGTCTTGCCGGCGGCGCCGGGCTTGGTCTCGAGCGCCGGCCGGTAGTGCAGCGAATCGAGAACCCCGATCAGGGCGAACACCGCCAGCAGCGTAGCCGAAGCCATGCCGACCGGGTTCTGCCGCACACGTTCCCAGGGCGCGCGCAGATGCGCGTGGCGCGCGGCATGGCGGGCATAGGCAGCACACACCGCCAGCAACAGAAACAGCAGCAGGTCGGTCCACAGGAATACCGGCAGGAAGTTCATCCGGGGAGTCTGACGCGCGGGTCTACCAGGGTGTACGAAATGTCGGTCAGCACCAGACCGATGATGTAGAGCACCGAACCGATGAAAACCATCGAGCGCACCACGCCGAAATCCTGAGCCTGGATCGCTTCGATGGTGTAACTGCCGAGACCGGGAATGCCGAAAAACGATTCGGTGAGGAGGCTGCCGATAAAAAGTCCGGGAATCACCACCACCACGCCTGTCAGAATGGGAATCATGCCGTTCTTGAGCACATGGCGGAACAGCACGACAAGTTCCGACATGCCTTTGGCGCGCGCGGTGCGCACGTAATCGCGCCCCATCTCTTCGAGAAAGATGGTGCGGTACAGGCGGGTCGCCCCCCCTAGGCTGGTGAACACGCCGATGGCCACCGGCAACACCAGGAACCTGAAGCTGTCGAGGCCGCTGGCGTAACCGGAAATCGGCACCAGATGCCAAAGCTTTGAAAACACATACTGCCCTGCGATGATGAAAAACAGGCTGGAGATCGACATCATCGCCACCAGAAACACCTGCGAGGCAAAATCAAAGCGCGTCGCACGGAACAAGGCCAGCAGCAAGGCGAACGAAATGTTGAGCCCCAGACCTACGATGAATACCGGCAATTGCACCGCGAGACTGGGACCCGCGCGCGTACGAATCTCGTGCCAGATATCGCGGCCGTCGTCGGCCCGACCGAAGTCGAGCAGGAACATGGCAGCCGACTTTTCGAAATAAATGGTGTCGGTGAAGCGCTTCGCACCTTGCGCCGCTGCGTTGTACACCAGCGGCTTGTCGTAGCCACGCTCTGCCTTCCACTTGGCGATCGCATCCGCCGTCACGCGTTTGGCACCCAGTTGCATGCGCGCGATGTCGTCGGGCGTATTGATCTTGAAGAACAGCCAGAACGTGATCAGGTTGACGCCGATCAGGATCAGAACGGCGTAAAACAGGCGACGGATCAGATACGCCGTCATGCGTGTTTCACGCGCGCAAGCGCCACCGCTGCCTCTGCGCGCCGCCAGTAGCGCAGGCCCAGCCAGGCCAGCACGGCTACGCCAATCAGCAGCAGCGCGAACGGCCACATCAGCGCGCGGTTCCATTGGGCACGCATGCGCGCGCGCAGTTCACTATCGATGCGCTGATACTTGATGCCGTTGCGCGCCATCTCGTTGGGCTTGCTGTTGCCGATCCAGGCATGCGCGAGCCCGTAGCTCTTGGGATGAAAGCCCCAGGCCCATGGCGCATCGACATGCAGTACCTTGACCGCCGCTTCGATCGCCGCCAGGCGTTCCGGGCCGTTATCCATTGCTTTGAGTTTTTCGAACAGCGCGTCGAACGCCGGGTTCTCGTAGTTGGCGCGATTTTCGCCACCACTCTTCGCCACCGAATTCGGCCCGTACAGCATGAACAGGAAGTTTTCCGGGTCGGGATAGTCCGCATTCCAGCCCATAAAAAACATTTGCGTGTTGCCCTTGCGCACTTTTTCCTGCAGGCGGTTCCAGTCGGTGCCGCGCACATCAAGCTGGATATCGATCTTTGCGAACTGCTTGCGATACCAGTCCAGCCGCGCCTTGTCGCTCGGGCCGCCGTCACGCACATCGAGCGCCAACACCAGCGGGCGGCCGCTGGTGGCGTCGCGCCCGGCCGGAAACCCGGCTTCGGCCAAGAGGCGCTTGGCCTCGGCGATCGGCCGCCGCACCGCCTTGCCCTCCGTGATTTCGTAGGCGATCGGGTTGATCGACGCGTTGCCTTCCTTGAAGCCGAAGATGCCGGGCGGCAGTGGCCCCTGCGCAGCGATGCCGCGGCCGTTACGAAAGATCGAGATGAATTCATCGATATCGATCGCAATGGTGACGGCCTGGCGGATCTTGCGCGCCCGTTCTGCATTTTTGGGGTCGGCGCCACCGACGACAGGATCAAGCCAGTTGAAAGCCAGAAACGAGGACGAAGTGGCCGTCGAGGTACGCAGGCGAATGCCACGCGCCTCCATTTCCGGGGTCAGTCCGGCTTCGCCTTCCACGCCAGAGCGCACCGCCTGGTCGAAATTGTCCGAGTCGATGCCGGAGCGATCATAGTAGCCCTGCAGGAACTTGTTCCAATAGGGGATGGTTTCCTTTTCACGGGTGAACACCACACGGTCGATGAAGGGCATGATCTTGCCCGCATCCTGGAGCAGGCCCGCTTCGCGGTCACCAGGCTCACCTTCGGTCGGATAGGGTTCGCCGCGAAAGTGCGGATTGCGCGACAGCACCATGCGCGCATTCGGATTGTTCTCGGTCAGCATGTACGGGCCGGTGCCCACCGGATACCAGTCGAGGGTGAAATTGCGTTCGCGCATACCCGCTTGTGAATAAAACTGGTCCACCTCCCAGGGGATTGGCGCGAAAAAAGGCATCGCCATCCAGTACAGGAACTGCGGATACTTGCCCCTGACCGTGATCTCGAAGGTGGCGGCGTCGATCACCCTGACCCCGCCGATTTCGAAGCTGCGCAGATCCATCCAGGTCTCGCGCTCCTCTGCGCCTTCAAGCTTTTTCTGTACCCCCTTCAAGGTTACGCCGTATTCCTTGAGGCCCACGATGTATTCCGCCATGTGGCCGAAAATCGGCGAATTCACCCGTGGATGTGCCAGGCGCTTGATCTGGTAGACGTAATCCTCCGCGGTCAGAAGCCGTGAACCGGTGGCGCCGAAGTCGGCCATGCCGAACTTGCGTGCGATCGCCTCGCGCGACAGTTGTCGATTGGCCGCAACAAACGCCGGATGCGGCTGGTAACGAATGTCGGGCCGGATGCGGATTTCGTACACCGAACTGGTGATCGCAGAGGCCGCCGCGTCGGCCGGCAGTGCGGCGCCGGCGGCATCCAGGTAACGCGGCTTTGGCAGGGCCAGCGCGGTGCCTGTCACCAACTCGTATGGGCGCTTGAAATAGTGATACTGGAATGGCGGCTCGTAGATCTGTGCGTTGAAAGCGGCCTCATCCTCGGTATAGGACTTGGCCGGGTCCAGATGCTTGGGCCGTTCCGAGAATGAGGTGTAGAGCGTGTTGTCAAGCGGGCTGGCGGCCGCGTACGGGTTGTTCCAGATTTCGCCGCATCCCTGAAGCGCGAGCACCGACAGGCCCAGCGTCCCGACTGCGGCTATCCGTCCGGCGCTTTGGCAACATCCCTGCAAGGCGGTTTTGAGCATCGCTGGAGTGTAGCGAATCAGGGCCGGTTCGGGGCAAACCTTATAATTACAGGCTTACAGAATTCAGGTGGAGCATGCGATGGGTTTTCTCGAAGGAAAGCGAATCCTGATCACCGGGGTGCTCAGCAATCGCTCGATCGCCTACGGCATCGCACGCGCCTGCCACAAGCAGGGCGCGCAACTGGCGTTCACCTACCAGGGCCAGCGTTTCGAAGAGCGCATTCGCGGCTTCGCCGCCGAATTCGGCTCGACCCTGACTTTCCCGTGCGATGTCGCCGACGACGCCCAGATCGCCGCGGTGTTTGGCGCGCTCAAGCCCCACTGGGACGGCCTCGACGGCCTGGTGCACGCGATCGGCTTCGCCCCGAAGGAGGCGATCGAGGGTGACTTCCTCGACGGCGTGACGCGCGACGCCTTTCGCATCGCCCACGACATTTCCAGTTACAGCTTCGCCGCACTGGCCAAGGCGGCCATGCCAATGATGCAGGGCCGCCAGGGCGCCTTGCTCACATTGACCTATCTTGGTGCGCAGCGCGTGGTGCCGAACTACAACACCATGGGCCTGGCCAAGGCGAGCCTGGAAGCGGCGGTACGCTACATGGCCGGCAGCCTCGGGCCACGCGGCCTGCGCGTCAACGGTATCTCGGCCGGCCCGATCAAGACCCTGGCCGCGATGGGCATCGGCGGATTCTCGAAGATACTCAAGTTCGTCGAGGAAAACGCCCCGATGCGGCGCAATGTGAGCATCGACGACGTCGGCAATGTGGCGGCCTTCCTGCTTTCCGATCTCGCCGCCGGCGTCACCGGCGAGATCACCTATGTCGACAACGGTTTCAACACGGTCGTCGGCGGCATGCCGAGCACCTGACCCGCCCCAACTCCTACTATCGCAAGGTCTTTCGTGCCGGCACAAACCAGGATCAAACCCAATCTCTACAAGGATTCGGTCGCGCTGATGCGCATCGCCGAAAAGCTGCTGCAGGATCCGGCGATCCGGCGCGCAACGCTGGTCATGGGAACCCCGGCCAACAAGGAAATCCTCGAAGAAGCCGGTCTGTTGGCCAAGCCAGCGGCCAGCGCCGGACCCAGCGACCTGATCGTGGTAGTCGAGAGCGACTCGGACGATGCCCTGCAGGCGGCGTTCGAAGCGATCGACGCGGCGCTGACCGCGGTGGCGAACCCATCCGGCGAGGCGCGCCGGATTCCCGCTCACAGCATCACCATGGGGCTGGGAGCGGCCGGCAGCCCGGCTGCCAACCTGGCGCAAATCTCGGTACCCGGTGCCTATGCCGGCGCCGAAGCGCTCAAGGCGGTGAAAGCCGGCCTCAACGTTTTTCTCTTTTCCGACAACGTGCCGCTGGCCCAGGAACTGGCCATCAAGCAGCTTGCGCAACAACGCGGCCTGATCGTCATGGGGCCGGATTGCGGCACCGCGATCATCGCTGGTGTACCGCTGGGCTTTGCCAATGTGGTGCGGCGCGGCAACGTCGGGCTGATCGGCGCCTCCGGCACCGGTCTGCAGGAGATCAGTTGCCAGGTGCACCTGCAGGGGGCGGGGATAAGCCACGCCATCGGCACCGGTGGACGTGACGTCAAGGCGGAAATCGGCGGCATCAGCATGCTGATGGCACTCGACCTGCTGGCTGCGGATGCGGCCACCAAGGTCATCGGCATTGTGTCAAAGCCGCCGGCGCCGGCGGTGATGCAGGCGGTGATCGAGCGCGCCGGACGAGCCGGCAAACCGGTGGTGCTGTGCTTCCTCGGCGGCGCCGCGCAAGCGATGCCCTCAAACGTGACGCAGACCGCCGATCTGTACACATGTGCTGCGGCGTGCGTGGCGCATTCCCTTGAGCGACCGGCCGCAGCCATGGTGCCAAGCGGGCTTGCGGCGATACGTTTCGCCACAGGCCAGCACTACCTGCGCGGCCTGTTTTCAGGCGGCACTTTCTGCACCGAAGCGCAGGTCGCCCTGCGTGCCCTGGGCATCGCCAGCTATTCCAACGTGCCGCTCGAAGCGGGGCTTGCGCTGGCGCATCCTGGTCGCTCGCAACAGCACACCATGCTCGATCTGGGTGATGACGATTTCACCGTGGGCCGCCCGCACCCGATGATCGACCCATCGCAGCGGGTGGCACGGCTGGCGACAGAGGCGGCCGATCCGGAAACCGCGGTGATCCTGCTGGACATCGTGCTGGGGTATGCCGGCCACCAGGATCCGGCCGGTGCCCTTGCCACGGCGATCCGCGCCGCGCATGCGAGCGCCGCCAGCGCCGGCCGCGAGCTTGCGATCGTGGCCTTTGTATGCGGTACCGAAGAAGATCCGCAAGTGCGGTCCGTTCAGGAGCGCAGCCTGCGCGAAGCCGGCGCGTTGCTGGTTCCTTCAAGCACGCATGCGGCCCGCCTGGCCGCCCAAATGGTGGCCCGATGAAACGCCGGTTCCCTCGCTTGGCAGCGGCGCATGCAATGCGCCGCGAACTCTGTGGTGCAGTGCCGTGAGCGCGCAGCGCGTTGTGATCGCACTGGGCGGCAATGCGGCCTACCCGCCCACCATTCGCGGCACAGCCGAGGAACAGTTGGCGGTCATGGCCGAGTTGTGCGAGCACTTTGTGCGCATGATCGAGGATGGCTATCAGTTGATCCTGACGCATGGCAACGGCCCGGTGGTCGGCAACATCCTGTTCCGCATGGCCAAGACCGCGCTTGAATTGCCGCCGATGCCGATGGATGTATGCGTGGCCCATTCGCAGGGCGGCATGGGCTACATGCTGCAGCAGTCTTTTTCCAACGTGCTCAAGCGCCGCGGCTGCGAGGCGACGGTGGCCGCGGTCCTGACCGAGGTCGAGGTCGACCCGAACGACCCGGCATTCGCCAACCCGACCAAACCGGTCGGCAAGTTTTTCTCTGCCGAAGAAGCCACTCGCATGGCGCAAGAGACCGGCTGGGTATTCAAGGAAGACTCGGGCCGCGGCTGGCGGCGCGTGGTCGCCTCGCCCGCACCGCGCAGAATTCTCGAGCTGGCGGCGATCGAAGCCCTGTTGGCGGCCGGCATCATCCCGATCGCCGCCGGCGGCGGCGGCATCCCGGTGGTGCGCGATGCCGACGCCTGTTACCAGGGCGTGGCCGCAGTCATCGACAAGGACCTCACCTCGGCCATGCTGGCGGCTCAAACCGGTGCTGACACACTGATCATGCTGACCGGCGTACCGCAGGTGATGCTCGATTTCGGCAAACCAGGCGCGCGCGCGGTCGCCCGCATGACGGTGAGCGAGGCACGCAAGCACATGGCCGATGGTCAGTTCCCTCCCGGCAGCATGGGCCCCAAGGTCGAGGCAGCGCAGAACTACCTTGCCGCGCGCGACGGTACGGTGGTGATCACCTCGCTTGAGCATGCCTACGATGCCCTCGCAGGCAGCGCCGGGACCAGGCTGGTGCGCGATGCCTGAAGTCGGAGAAGCGGTCCGGGTGCGCGCGGTCGGGCACATTGCCGCAGCCGCGTTGCGCGCATGCGGTGGCCGGGTTGCCCCCCTGCCCGCCTTTCCCGCGGCGCCCTATGGGCTGGCCGCAGGCGAGATCGTATGGATCGGGCAGAGCGGACCGATGCATCCTCGTGCGGTCTTCGTCTCCCTGCCTTGCAGCCTGGAAGACGAATTCGTGCCTGAAACCCGGGCCTGGCGCCCGGTTCCGACAACCCGCTGCGATACGCCAGGGCCGCGCTTGCGCGCTGCCATGTCGGGCCTGGCCGGTGGTCTTTTGTACGGGCTGCCAGCGCGCGGCTATGCCCCCTTGATTGCCGCGCGCCCGCTCGAATTCCTGCTGCAGACACGCCGCGGCGAAGCGCTCGCGCTGGCCAGGGCGGCGACCTGCAACGACCCGAGCGGCTTTGTTGCCGCCGCCGCGCGCCTGCTGGGCTTAGGCGGCGGGCTCACACCATCGGGTGATGACTTTGTCGGCGGCGCGCTTTTTGCGCTGCGCCTGGTCCATGCAAATGACCCGGGCTGGCTCGCCGCTGCCGCGGCCATCCGTACTCTCGCATCGACACGCACCCATGCCATCAGCGCCGCCTTGCTTGCCGATCTTGCCAATGGCGAAAGTTTCGCGCCGCTGCACCAACTGCTGAATGCCGCGATGGCCGATGCGTCACCGCAGGTCGTGCTGACCCATGCGCGCGCGGTCACGGCGATCGGCCACTCCTCGGGTTGGGACATGGTAGCCGGCATCTTCGCCGCAACTGCGGCCCTTCCTGAAAACACTGTTTGAAGCATCTGAAGACCTCATCATGACCCTGATTTCGCAAGCGCCATCGGCCCTCAATATCGGGCTCGACAGTTTCAATCAAAGCATCGCCGGCAATGGCGGCAGCACGCTGCAACTGGATTGGCAACCCCCCGGCAACGCCGACCCGGCACTGGCCTGGAAACTGGCCAGGCTGACCGCTGACAAAGGCGATCCTGACTCGATCGGCAGCCGCGTCGACGCCGCCAACAAGACCGCTTGTGAGCGCGTCATCGCGGCACGCCCGATGCTCACCGATGTCGCGCTGCGCGCCGATTCGGTCTGGCCGGAGATGCAATCCGCACGCATTTTGCTGCATGCCGGCGCACCGGTGGCCTGGCCGGACATGTGCGGGCCCATGCATGGCGCAATGATCGGCGCGGTGCTCTACCAAGGCTGGGCCGATACACCGGAGCGCGCGCGCGCCATGCTTGAGCGCGGCGAAATCCGCTTTGCGCAATGTCATGACTTCAGCGCGGTCGGTCCGATGACCGGCATCATTTCGGCATCCATGCCGGTGTTCGTGGTCCGCAACGCGGACCGCGGCAACCTGGCTTACACCAACCTCAACGAGGGCATCGGCAAATGCCTGCGCTTTGGCGCCAACAGCCCCGATGTGCTGGCCCGGCTCAAGTGGTTCGAGTCGGTCCTGGCGCCCACGCTCAAGGCCGCTGTACGGCAGGTCGAGGGCGGGATCGACCTGAAGTCGATCCAGGCGCAGGCCCTGCTCATGGGTGACGAGGTCCATTCGCGCAATGCGGCAGCCACGGCGCTGTTTTTCATGCAACTGGCGACTGCCCTGTCGGCCACCGACACGCCGCAAAAAATGGTGCGCGAAACCCTGGAATTCATTTCGCGCACGTCGCAGTTCTTTCTAAATCTCTCGATGGTGGCCTCGAAAGCCATCATGGATGCGGCCCACGGTGTCGAGTATTCGAGCATCGTCACCGCGACCGCGCGCAACGGCACGACCACGGGCTTGCGCATCTCGGGTCTCGGGCGCGATTGGTTCGAGGCGCCTTCGGATCAGCCACTGGGCCTGTTTTTCCCCGGCTACAAGCAGGCGGATGCCAACCCCGACCTGGGGGATTCGGCCATCTGCGAGACCGCCGGTTACGGCGGCTGCTCGATGGCCGCCGCGCCTGCCCTCACGCTATTGGTTGGCGGCACCGTCGCGGACGCAAATCATTACTCGCGCCTGATGTATCACGTGACGACCACACGCAATCCGGCCTTGTCCCTGCCCAACCTGGAGTTCGACGGTGCGCCTACCGGCATCGATGTACGCAAGGTGGTCGATACCGGGATTCGCCCGGTGCTTACCACCGGCATCGCGCACAAGGAGGCCGGTATCGGGCAGATCGGGGCCGGCATCGTGCGGGTGCCCATGGATTGCTACACCAGGGCGCTTGACGCACTTGCCGCGCGCTATCTGCCAGACTGATACAACGGCCAGGCCGACGGGGCATTTGCGGGCGAAGCCGGCGGCAAGACGGTGCTGTATCAGGAGGGAGCGCTCGCGCAGATCATGCCGCCACAGGCGCTGATCGCGGGATACTCGGGCAAGGCGGGCTTGCAGGTGGGCACGGTGATGTTTTGCGGGACCTTCCCGGCCATTGGCGGGATTCGCCCGGCACCCTGGTTTGAAATCGAAATCGAGGATCCGCTGCAGGGCCGCAAGATGCGACATCGCTATCGTACTGAAGTGCTGCCGATCGTCGAATAGAGAGCGCGCCTGAGCGTGCGCCACGGCGGAACGCAACCGTGGCCTGCAAGTGCGCAGTGGGGCCCGGCCCGACCTGGCTGGCTATTCTCGAAAACCGTGCTGCTCGACACGCGGCAGGCGCAGGTAATCGACGGTCTGCATTTCCTCGATACGGCTGATGGTACGCGCGAACTCGTGCGCCAGCGCGCCCTGGGTATAGAGCTGCTGCGCCGGCACGGCCGCCGACATGATCATCTTCACCCGTGCGTCGTACAGCACATCGATCAGCCAGGTGAAGCGCCGCGCCTCGGCGGCCTGGCGCGGGCCCATTTCGGGTACATCCGAAAGCACGATGGTGTGGAAACGGCGTGCCAGGTCGACGTAGTCGGTATACGAACGCGGCCCGCCGCACAGGGTCTTGAAATCGAACCACACCACGCCGCCGGCGCGCCGCAGGTAAGCGATCTCGCGCCCTTCCACATCCAGCGCCTGGGTTTCGTCCTCGACTTCGGCTATGCGGCTGAACTCGGCACACAGGGCTCGCGCAGTATCGGCTGACACCGGCGTGTGATAGACCTTGGCGGATTCAAGCGCACGCAGGCGGTAGTCGACACCGGCATCCACGTTGATGATCGTAAGCCGCGCCTTGATCAGCTCGACCGCCGGCAGGAACTTGGCGCGCTGCAGGCCGTCTTTCCACAGCAGGTCGGGATGATAGTTCGAGGTCATGCACAGCATCACACGGTTATCGAACAGGTGTTCGAGCAGGCGGCCCAGGATCATCGCGTCGGCGATGTCGTTGACATGGAATTCATCGAAGCAGATCAGCCGGTACTTCTCGGCGATGTCCTGCGCCAGGAGCTTCAACGGATCCTCCGCGCCCTTGAGTTCGTCGAGCGCCTGGTGCACGTCGCGCATGAAATGGTGAAAGTGCACGCGCCGCTTCTTGACCAGCGGCACGCACAGGTAGAAGCTGTCCATCAGGAAACTTTTTCCCCTGCCAACCCCGCCCCACAGGTACACGCCGCGCGGCAATTCGGGCTTGACGAACAGGCGTTTCAAGCGCGTGTTGCGCCGCGCCTTGTAGCCCACCCACTGGTCGTACAGTTCCTGGAGCTTCGCCACGGCCGCCAGTTGCGAGGCATCGCTCACATATCCGCGGTGCGCGATGACCTTGTTGTAGTAGTCGAAGACAGTCAGCTCGCCGGCTTCTGCGGCCGAATTGATGTCGTCGATCGAATCGTCGTCAGGTTCGAGCGCAGCGTCGCGCATATCCGCTTCTTCGAGGCTCTTGCCGCATGCAATCGAACGGCTGCGCCGGCGCTGTCATGCCCACTCCAATCCGGCAACGGCAGGGTTTCACTTTTTGCCGGAATATCAGATATGGATGGAGCGCTTGTCCACACCCAGCATCGCCTCCTTCATCACCTCGGAAAGCGAGGGATGGGCGTGGCAGGTGCGCGCCACATCCTCGGCGGCCGCCATGAATTCCATCGCCAGCACCGCCTCGGCGATTTGCTCGGAGGCATGCGCATGAATCACATGCACGCCGAGGATTCGATCGGTCAGCGCATCGGCAAGCACTTTCACGAAGCCGTCAGGTTCACCTTGCGACAAGGCCCGACCATTGGCCGAGAAGGGAAAACTGCCCACCTTGTATTGCGCGCCTTCGCTCCTGAGTTGTTGCTCGGTCTTGCCTACCCAGGCGATTTCCGGTGAGGTGTAGATCACCCAGGGGATGGTGTCGTAGTTGACATGTCCGGCCTGGCCGGCAATGATTTCGGCCGCCATCACGCCCTCTTCCGCGCCCTTGTGCGCCAGCATCGGCCCGCGCACCACATCGCCTACGGCGAACACGTTGGCGGCGCCGGTGCGGCAATGTCCATCGACCTCGATGAAGCCGCGTGCGTCGGCGGCCAGGCCGATTGATTCCAGGCCCAGGTTGTCGGTATTGGGAATTCGGCCAATCGAAACAATCAGGCGCTCGCACTCAAGCTTTTGCGCCTTGCCTTCGGCATCGGTGTAGTCGACCGTGACGCCGGCCTTGCCCTGCTCGATGGCACCGAGTTTGACACCCAGGTGGATCGCCAGGCCCTGTTCCCTGGTGAATGCCTTCCAGGCCTCCTTGGCAACGGCTTCATCGCAGGCTGCGAGAAAGGTCGGCAGCGCTTCGAGCACCGTTACCGTGGCGCCAAGCCGGCGCCACACCGAACCCAATTCCAGTCCGATCACGCCGGCGCCGATCACCCCCAGCGTTTTGGGAATCTCCGGCAAACGCAAAGCGCCTTCGTTGTCACAGATGCGCAGATTATCCACCGGCACGCCGGACAGGTGCCGTGCTTTCGATCCGGTGGCGATGATTACATTGCGCGCCATCACCATTTCGCTCGCGGCGTCTCCGGAGACTTCGACCTGGTAGCCGCCCTCGGTCTTGCCCGCAAACCTGCCATGGCCCTTGAGCCAGGTCACCTTGTTCTTGCGGAACAGGAATTCGATGCCCTTGGTGTTCTTCGCGACAACGGAATCCTTGCGTGCCAGCATCCTGGCGACGTCGAACTCGACGCCCTTGACGGTGATGCCGTGGTCGGCAAACGCGTGCTGTACTTTCTCGTAGTTCTCGGATGATTCCAGGAGTGCCTTCGAAGGTATGCAGCCCACATTCAGGCAGGTACCACCAAGCGTGGCCTCGCCCTTCGGGTTCTTCCATTTCTCGATGCACGCGACCGAAAAACCGAGTTGCCCTGCGCGCACCGCAGCCACGTAGCCTGCGGGCCCGGCGCCTATCACCACCACATCGAAATTTTTCATGAATGACTTTTTCCGGTCGAATGCCGCGTCAGACACGGCGTCCTGCATCAGAGCTCCAGCAGAATCCGCGACGGGTCTTCCATCGCCTCTTTCATCGCCACCAGTGCCAGCACTGCTTCGCGACCATCGATGATGCGGTGGTCATAGCTCATTGCCAGGTAATTCATCGGTCGCACCACCACCTGCCCGTTCTCCACCACCGCGCGGTCCTTGGTCGCATGGACCCCGAGAATCGCCGATTGCGGCGGGTTGATGATGGGCGTGGACAGCATCGAACCGAAGGTGCCGCCATTGGAAATCGAGAAGGTGCCGCCGGTCAGGTCTTCGAGCGTCAACTTGCCGTCGCGCGCCTTGACGCCAAAGGCGCCGATATCCTTTTCGATCTGCGCGAAGCTCTTCTGGTCGGCATCGCGCAGGATCGGCACCACCAGGCCGCGCGGGCTGCCCACCGCGATGCCGATGTCGAAATAGCCGTGATAGACGATATCGTTGCCATCCACCGAGGCATTGACGACCGGATACTTCTTGAGTGCATAGACTGCGGCCTTGACAAAAAACGACATGAACCCCAGCTTCACGCCATGCTCTTTCTCGAAGCGCTCGCCGTACTGCTTGCGCAGGTTCATCACCGGCTGCATGTTGACTTCATTGAAGGTGGTGAGAATGGCGTTGCTGGCCTGCGATTCGAGCAGGCGCTGGGCGACGCGCGCGCGCAGGCGCGACATCGGCACCCGCTGTTCGGGCCGCTCGCCCAGGAATTGCATGTTGAGTGCCGCCTTGACCTCGGCCAGCGCAGGTTTCAGTGCCGCTGCCGGTGGCGCTGCGGGTGGTGCTGCTTTCGGCGCTGTGGCGCTCGCCGCAGCGCCTGCGCCGATCACGTCGCCCTTGGTGATACGGCCATCGCGCCCGGAACCGGCGACTGCGGCCGGATCAATGCCCTGCTCGGCCATCAGCTTGGCTGCGGACGGCATCGCCATCGGCGCTGCTGCGGCGGCTCTTGCGGCCGGTGCAGCTGGAGCTGGAGCTGAAGCTGCCGACGTCGCTGCCGCTGCGCCGGCGGTCGCCGTCGTATCGATCCGCGCAATGACTTCACCCGACGCCACAATTGCACCGTCGCCCTTGATGACTTCGACCAGCACGCCATCGGCAGGCGCCGGCAACTCCATCACGACCTTGTCGGTTTCGATGTCGATCAGGTTTTCGTCGCGCGAGACCGCCTCGCCCGCTTTCTTGTGCCAGGCCAAAAGCGTTGCCTCGGCAACAGATTCGGACAACTGTGGCACCTTCACTTCGATAATTGCCATTGCGCTTGCACCTTCCTGTTTTGTTTCAGACGTCGCGCCGGCGCTCGGGCCGGGTTAACGCGAATTACTTCGTCAATACAAAGCCGCGGGTTTTGCCGAACGCCGTCGCCAGAAGGGCCTTCTGCTGTTCGACATGCTTGGCCATGTAGCCCACCGCCGGTGAAGCAGAAGCCGCTCGTCCCGCGTAGGCCAGCTTCTGGCCTTCGGCCATGTTCTCCAGCAGGTTGTGCTGGATCTGGAACCAGGGGCCCTGGTTCTGCGGTTCGTCCTGGCACCACACCAGTTCGCTTGCGCCTTCGTACTTGCGCAATTCCCCACTGAACGCCTTGTGCGGAAACGGGTAGAGCTGCTCGACCCGCACGATCGCGATGTCATCGGTCTTCTTGTCGCGCCGGGTGGCGATGAGGTCGTAATAGATGCGGCCGGAGCAGGCGATGACCCGTTTGACTTCCTTGGCCTTGATCGATTTGTCGACCTCGCCGATGACGGTATCAAATTGGCCTTTGGCAAGCTCCGCCAGCTCCGAGATCGCTTCCTTGTGACGCAACAGCGACTTGGGTGTGAAGATCACCAGTGGCTTGCGGAACAGGCGCACCATCTGGCGTCGCAGGAGATGAAAAATCTGCGCCGGTGTGGTTGGCTGCACCACCTGGATGTTGTGATCCGCGCACAGTTGCAGAAAACGTTCGATGCGTGCGGAAGAATGCTCCGGGCCCTGGCCTTCATAGCCATGCGGCAACATCAGGGTGAGGCCGCAGGCGCGCCCCCACTTGACCTCGCCGGAGGTGATGAACTGGTCGATCACCACCTGCGCGCCGTTGGCGAAGTCGCCGAACTGGCCTTCCCAGATCACCAGGGTATTCGGTTCCGAAGCCGCGTAGCCGTACTCGAAACCCATCACCGCCTCCTCGGACAACACCGAGTCGATGACGGTGAAAGGCGCCTGCTTGTCCGACACATTGGCCAGCGGCACGTAGCTGCCTGCGTCCCATTTTTCGCGGTTCTGGTCATGCAGTACCGCATGGCGATGGGTGAAGGTGCCACGCCCGCTGTCCTGGCCCGTCAGGCGCACCGCATAGCCGGATGCGACCAGCGAGGCATAGGCGAGATGTTCGCCCATGCCCCAATCGAGCGGCTGTTCGCCACGCGCCATCTTGCGGCGATTGCCGATCAGGGTATCTGCCAGCGGATGCGGCTTGAAGCTCTCCGGGATGGTGGTAATGCGCTCGCCCAGGCGCTTGATCTCGGCCAGCGGCAGGGCGGTATCGGCCGCGTCGGTCCATTTCTTGTTGAGGAACGGCACCCAGTCAACCGCATATTTGCTCTTGAAATCCGACAAAACGTACTCGACCGTCGATTTGCCTTCATCCATCAGGTCGCGGAAGCTCTTGACCATCTGCTCCGGTTCGCCGGCTTTCAGAACGCCTTGCGCAACCAGCTTTTCGCCGTACAGTTTGCGCGTGCCCGGATGCTGGCCAATGCGCTTGTACATCAGCGGCTGGGTGAGAGCCGGCGTATCCTGTTCGTTGTGGCCGAGCTTGCGGAAGCAAATGATGTCGACCACGATGTCTTTCCTGAACTCGGCGCGGAAATCAATCGCGATCTGGGTTGCAAACACCACTGCTTCCGGGTCATCGCCGTTGACATGCAGCACCGGCGCCTCGATCATCTTGACCACGTCCGAGCAATACAGGGTCGAACGCGAGTCGCGCGGGTCCGAAGTGGTGAAGCCGATCTGGTTGTTGATCACCAGGTGCACCGTGCCATGGGTGCCATAGCCGCGGGTCTGCGCCAGATTCAGGGTTTCCATCACCACGCCCTGGCCGGCGAACGCAGCATCGCCGTGCACCAGGATCGGCAATACCTGCGAACCGTCCTTGTCGCCGCGCCGATCCATGCGCGCCTTGCAGGAACCCTCGACTACCGGATTGACGATTTCCAGATGCGAGGGGTTGAACGCCAGACTCAAATGCACCGGCCCGCCCGGGGTCGAGATATCCGAGGAAAAGCCCTTGTGATACTTCACATCGCCTGCCGGCAGATCGTCCAGATGCTTGCCCTCGAATTCCTCGAACAGGTCCGAGGGCATCTTGCCCAGGGTATTGACCAGGACATTCAAGCGGCCGCGGTGCGCCATGCCGATCACGATCTCCTGCACGCCCTTCTCACCGGCGCGCTGGATCAGTTCGTCGATCGAGGCGATGAAGCTTTCGCCGCCTTCCAGGGAAAACCGCTTTTGCCCCACATAGCGGGTATGCAGGTAGCGCTCCAGGCCTTCGGCCGCGGTGACGCGCTCGAAAATGTGGCGCTTCTTGTCGGCGTCGAATTTGGGCGTTGAGCGGGTGCTCTCCAGCCGTTGCTGCAGCCAGCGTTTCTGCGCCGGATCGCTGATGTACATGAACTCCGCGCCGATAGTGCCGCAGTAGGTCTCGCGCAGTCCCTGGATGATCTCGCGCAGCGTCATCGATTCGCGGCCGAAATACAGCGACTGCGCATTGAACGTCATGTCCATGTCGGCCTCTGTGAGGTCGTAGAACACTGGCTCGAGTTCGGGAATCGGCGTGCGCTCGGCGCGCTTGAGCGGATCCAGATCGGCCCAGCGGGTGCCGAGGAAGCGATAGGCGGCGATCAGTTGCTGGACGAAGACCTGCTTGCGCGCTACCGAAAGATCAACAGTGGAGCCGCCCTGCGGCCTCAGGGAACCGTCTTTGGCGCGCAGCGCGAACGACTCGACCACCGGCGCATGCGGCACGTCGCGCCCGGGATCCGCGCCAGCGTTCGGCGGCACCACCTGCAGGGCATCGAAGTACTCGCGCCATTTCTCCGGCACCGAGCCCGGGTTGTCGAGGTAGTTCTCGTAGAGCTCCTCAACGTAGGGCGCGTTGCCGCCGAACAGATACGAATTTGACTGGTATTGCTTCATCATGGCGTTCACCTTTCTCGAGTTTCTCGATGCAGTGCGGGCAATGCGGGATCGCCTAGGCGCTCCCCGCTTGACCCCCTCGCGCCACGGCTTGACCGGATTGCGAGGAGCCGCGCACCCGTGCCAGGTGCGCGTGACCAATTGTCAGGGAAGTTTCAGCTCGATCGGCGGGGTCAGGTTGGGATGGCTGGACATTAGCGGGCGTTGGTCAACGGCGATCGGGGAAGAACAGCAACCCTTCCGCTTCACTTCACCAAAAAGCTAGCGCGTTGCGATCGCTTGGACATCACGTCGCGGGCTGCCGATGAAGAGCTGCCGCGGGCGGCCGATTTTCTGCTCCGGATCGGAGATCATTTCGTTCCATTGCGCGATCCAGCCGACGGTGCGCGCCAGGGCAAAGATGCCGGTGAACAAGGAGACCGGAATGCCCAGTGCGCGCTGCACGATGCCCGAGTAGAAATCGACATTCGGGTACAGCTTGCGCTGCACGAAATAGTCGTCCTCAAGCGCGATCTTCTCGAGCGCCATCGCCAGCTTGAACACGGGGTCGTCGTGCAGACCCAGTTCGTTCAACACTTCGTGGCAGGTCTCGCGCATGAGCTTGGCGCGCGGGTCGTAGTTCTTGTAGACGCGATGGCCGAAGCCCATCAACTTGACGTCCGAATTCTTGTCTTTCACTCGCTTGATGAATTCGCCGATCTTCTCGACCCCACCCTGGTTCTGGATGTCGAAGAGCATGTTGAGCGCCGCTTCGTTGGCACCACCATGTGCCGGGCCCCACAGGCAGGCGATGCCGGCGGCGATACAGGCAAACGGATTGGCTCCCGACGAACCGGAAAGGCGCACCGTCGAGGTCGATGCATTCTGCTCATGATCGGCGTGCAGGATGAAAATGCGATCCAGAGCACGCACCATCACGTCATTGGACTTGTAGTCCTCGGCCGGAACGGCGAACATCATGCGCATGAAGTTCGCCGTGTACGAAAGGTCGTTGCGCGGATAGACGAAGGGCTGGCCGATCGAGTACTTGTAGGCCATCGCCACTAACGTCGGCAGCTTTGCGATCAGGCGAATCGCCGAGACCTCGCGGTGATGCGCATCGTTGATGTCAAGCGAGTCATGATAGAAGGCCGACAGCGCGCCGACCGAGCCGACCAGAACCGCCATCGGATGGGCGTCACGGCGAAAGCCGCGAAAGAAATTCTGCATCTGCTCGTGCACCATGGTGTGGTGCGTCACGAGATCGACAAACTTGTCGCGCTCGATCAGATTCGGCAGGTTGCCGTTGAGCAACAGGTAGCAGGTTTCAAGGAAATCGCAGTTCACTGCCAGCTGCTCGATCGGATAACCGCGATACAGCAGTTCGCCCTTGTCGCCATCGATATAGGTGATCGACGAGTTGCACGACGCCGTCGACATGAAGCCGGGGTCATAGGTGAATTTTCCGGTCTTGCCGTAGAGCGCGCGGATGTCAACCACGTCGGGCCCGATGGTGCCTTTGTAGACCGGAAAATCAATCGATGGCGAGCCATCGGAAAACGACAGGGTGGCCTTGGTATCGCTGGGCTTCATGCTCATGGATTGCTCCCGAAAGTTCTGTTTTTCTTTAAGGTCGCCAAAGGCCGGCTACCCAGTCTGGTGTGCGGCTTGACAATTGCGCAGCATGCCCAGCACCGCTTGGGCGCCAGGGCCCGCGCTTGCTCCCAGATCGGCGCGATTGACGATCAGGTCCCACAGATCGCCGTCGGCCAATTCCAGCAGGGCCTTGAGGCCCTCCACACGCACGGCATCGAGATCGCCTGCATGGCGGTCAAAAAACGTGCTCAGCACCAGGTCGTTTTCCAGCATGCCGCGGCGGCTGCTCCACTTCAAACGCGAAAGCTGTACGGAATCGAGCATAAACGATGTGCGGCTTCAGGCGGGCCTCAAACGGCGCGCCGAACCATCAATTCCTTGATCTTGCCGATCGCCTTGGTCGGGTTCAGGCCCTTCGGGCACACGTCGACGCAGTTCATGATCGAATGGCAGCGGAACAGGCGATACGGGTCTTCCAGGTTGTCGAGGCGCTCGGCGCCGGCCTGGTCGCGCGTGTCGGCCAGAAACCTGTAGGCCTGCAGCAAGCCGGCCGGGCCGACGAATTTATCCGGGTTCCACCAGAATGACGGGCATGCGGTCGAGCATGCAGCGCACAGGATGCATTCGTACAAGCCATCGAGTTCCTCGCGCTCTTCCGGCGACTGCAGGCGTTCCTTTTCCGGCAAGGGATCATGGTTGACCAGATAAGGACGGATCGAGTTGTACTGCTTGAAGAATTGCGTCATGTCGACGATCAGGTCGCGGATCACCGGCAGGCCAGGCAGCGGACGCAGCACCACATGCTCGCCGAGATCAGCCACATTGGTCAGGCACGCCAGACCATTCTTGCCATTGATGTTCATCGCATCCGAGCCGCACACACCTTCGCGGCAGGAACGGCGGAACGCGAAGGAGTCGTCCATTGCCTTCACGCGAACCAGTGCATCGAGCAGCATGCGGTCGGAGGGTTCGAGCGGGACGTCGTAATCCTTCATGTAAGGCGCGGCGTCGCGGTCCGGATCGTAGCGATAGAGCGAAATTTTCATCTGGGCTTGCCTTGCTTGCAAAAAGTTCAGTAGGTACGAACCTTGGCCGGAATCGACTCGGTCGACAATGGCGTGAAGATCACCGGCTTGTAGTCGATGCGATCGCCCTCCTTGTACCAGAGCGTGTGCTTGAGCCATTCATCATCGTTGCGACCGTTGGGGCGCTCTGGCGTGTCATGGCAGTCAGCGCGGTCATGTGCGCCGCGGCTTTCCTTGCGCGCTTCCGCCGAAACCATGGTCGAACGTGCCACCTCGATCAGGTTGTCGAGTTCGAGCGCCTCGATGCGTGCGGTATTGAACACCTTCGACTTGTCGCTGATCTCGGTCATCGCCACACGGCTGGCCACTTCCTTGATCTTGCTGACGCCCTCGACCAACATTTCCGGGAAACGGAACACACCGCAATGACGCTGCATGGTGCGCTGCATTTCGGCGCGTGTTTCGTGCACGTTGGCGCCGTCTTTCTGGTGGTTGAGCCGATCAAGGCGCGCCAGCGTGACGTCGGTGGCATCCTTGGGCAGATCACGATGTGCCTTGCTGGAGGCGAGATACCTGATCATGCGGTCGCCGGCGGCCTTGCCGAACACCAGCAGATCAGTCAGGGAGTTGGTGCCCAGGCGATTGGCGCCGTGCACCGACGCGCAGGCGCATTCACCGGCCGCATACATACCTTCGACGACCTCGTTCGGGCCGCTCTTGCCGGGAGCCACCACCTCGCCCAGGTAGTTGGTCGGAATGCCGCCCATCTGGTAATGGCAGGTCGGTACCACCGGAATCGGATCGCGCGCCGGATCGACATTGGCGAATTTCTTGGCGATCTCGCGAATGCCGGGCAGGCGCTTGTCGATGGTTTCGGGACCCAGGTGATCGAGCTTGAGCAACAGGTAGTCGCCATCCTTGCCGGCGCCGCGCCCCTCGAGGATTTCGGTGGCCATCGCCCGTGACACCACGTCACGGGACGCCAGATCCTTGGCGTTGGGCGCGTAACGCTCCATGAAGCGCTCACCGTCCTTGTTGAGCAGGTAACCGCCCTCGCCGCGCACGCCCTCGGTGATCAGCACACCCGCGCCCGCAACCCCGGTCGGATGGAACTGCCAGAACTCCATGTCTTCCAGAGGAATGCCGGCACGCGCCGCCATGCCAAGGCCGTCGCCGGTATTGATGAAGGCATTGGTGGACGACGCGTAGATACGCCCGCCGCCGCCGGTGGCGAACAGCGTCGCCTTGGCTTGCAGCACCATGACGTCGCCGGTTTCCATTTCGAGTGCGGTCACTCCAAGCACCGCGCCGTCGAGCGGATCGCGAATCAGGTCCAGTCCCATCCATTCGACGAAAAACTGCGTGTTGGCGCGCACATTGCGCTGGTAAAGCGTGTGCAGCATCGCGTGCCCGGTACGATCGGCCGCACAGCATGAGCGTTGCACCGGCGGCCCGGCTCCCATGTTCTGCATGTGCCCGCCAAACGGCCGTTGATAGATGGTGCCGTCTTCGTTGCGATCGAACGGCATGCCGAAATGCTCGAGTTCAATCACGCATTTGGGTGCTTCACGCGCCAGGAATTCGGCCGCATCCTGGTCGGCCAGCCAGTCCCCTCCCTTGACGGTGTCATACATGTGCCACTGCCAGGAATCGGGGCCCATGTTGCCCAGCGACGCACCGACCCCACCCTGCGCGGCGACGGTGTGGGAGCGGGTCGGAAACACCTTGGTGATCACTGCGACCTTCAAGCCCGCTTCGGACAACTGCAGGGCGCCGCGCAGGCCGGCGCCGCCGGCGCCGACCACGATTGCGTCAAACTTGCGAACGGTCAATGCCATCTATGCTTTCCTTACTGCAAGAAGATTTTCAGGGCCCACATGGCGCACGCAAGCAACCACACCAGGGTGCCCACCTGCAGGGCCAGTCGCACGCTCGTGGGCTTGATGTAGTCCATCCAGATATCGCGCATGCCGACCCAGGCGTGGTACAGCAGACAGGCAATGAACGTCAAAGTTGCAATCTTCATCCAGACCGGGCTGAATACGCCGTACCAGCTCAGATAATCGCTCGGCTTCTGCACCAGCAGTACCGCCAGCAGCAATACCGTATAGAGAGCCATCAAAACCGCAGTGGCGCGTTGACCCAGCCAGTCGCGAAAACCGTAGTGCGCACCGACGATAATTCGTTGTTTCATGTTTTCAAAACCCGCGAAACACTAGAGAAAAAGTTGCCATGCGGCCAGCAAGGTCAGCGGAATGCTCACCAGATAGACCGCGCCGGCGCTCATGCGCGCCGACGCCAGGTCGATGCCCTTGTGCATGTCGAGCATCAGGTAGCGAATGCCGGCACAGAAATGGTGGAGAAAGCCCCACAGCAAGCCGGCCAGTGCGAGCTTGATCCACCATAACGCCAGCAGCTCCTTGACGACGTCGAAGCCGATCTCGGTGCCCAGGCTCTTGTCGAGCAACCACAAAATCAGCGGAATGGCGAGAAACATGGCCGCACCGCTGAGGCGATGCATGATCGACACCCAGCCCGGCAATGGCAGCCGAATTTTCATCAGATTCAGATGCTTGGGGCGTGGTTTGAGAGGCTTGGCGGTGGAAGAAGACATGCCGTGGGGAAAGTCCGTTTGCGAGGCGATTGGGGATCTGGGCGGCGGTCGCTACCGATGCGCGGAATGCAGCATCCCAGCCAAATAATTATACATGCCGACCATGCTGCAGAGCATCAACTGAGTTCGTTCTTGTAGTAGTGCTTGTTCGTTGCATAGAGTCCGCGCCTGACTTCAACCGGTTTGTCGCCATAGGTGAAGGTGAGGCGCTCGACCGACAGCAGCGGCGTGCCGGCGGCGACACCGAGGATCGAAGCGACCTCCGGATCGGCCGGAACGGCGCGGATCTTCTCGACCGCCCGCACCATCTTGATGCCGAATTCACTTTCAAACATGCTGTATAGCGGCGCCTTGGATTCGGTCAGGCGCTCGGCCGACAAGCCCTTGAAGAAGGTGCCCGGAAGCCACAATTCATCGAGCACACAGGGCGTGCCGGAAAACGCCAGCAGGCGACGAATCGCCAGCACCGGGTCGCCCGCCTTCAGATCGAGCTGGCGCGCGATTTCCGCCAGGGCACGCGTCCGGCGGCATTCCAGTATGCGGCTCTGCGGATAGCCCTGCTCGCCTTCGTCGGGCACCAGGCGCAGGAAGCGGAACTGCGCGCGCGCCTCGGTGTGGGTCGCAACAAACGTGCCCTTGCCCTGGCGCCGCGACAACAGGTTTTCGGACGCCAGTTCGTCGACCGCCTTGCGTACCGTACCCTGGCTCACCTTGTAGCGTGCCGCCAGCTCGATCTCCGATGGAATCATCTCGCCGGGCTTCCATTCGCCCGCCTCGAGGCGCTGCGTGATCAGCGCCTTGATTTGCCGGTACAGCGGGCTGAAGGTGGGCGATACCATCGTTGGGCCGGGCGCCCCTGGCGCTGCATCTGGATTCATGCGCCGGATTGAATCACAAACTGCGGGATTGCGTCTATATCTTGTTTTATATCTTATATAAGACATAAGACTATACTTGACTCTGCGCCGGGTTTTTCTCTACACTTCGAAACGTTCGACAAGAGGATCGCCCGGCGCTGTTACCGTTTGTTCGATGCGCGTGGCAAGATGCCGGTGTATCCCCTTCCCGCCAACGCCAAGATCGAGGAGCAACTCCCCCATGGCCAAACCCCCAGTGCGCATCGCGATTACCGGCGCCGCCGGCCAAATCGGTTATTCATTGCTGTTCCGCATCGCCAATGGCGACATGCTCGGCCGCGACCAGCCGGTGATTCTGCAGTTGCTCGAGATTCCCGACGAGAAGGCGCAGAAAGCCCTCAAGGGCGTGATGATGGAAATCGACGACTGCGCCTTTCCGCTCATGGCCGGCATGAGCGCGCATGGCGACCCGATGACCGCGTTCAAGGACATCGATTACGCCTTGCTGGTAGGTGCACGGCCGCGCGGCCCGGGCATGGAGCGCAAGGACCTGCTGGCGGCCAATGCCGCGATTTTCACCGTCCAGGGCCGGGCGCTCGACGCGGTGGCAGCGCGCAATGTGCGCGTGCTGGTGGTCGGCAATCCGGCCAATACAAACGCCTACATCGCGATGAAATCGGCGCCTTCGCTGCCGCAGAAGAATTTCACCGCGATGCTGCGCCTGGATCACAATCGCGCGCTGTCGCAGTTGGCCGCAAAATCCGGCAAGCCGGTGGCGTCGATCCAGAAGCTTGTGGTTTGGGGCAACCACTCGCCCACCATGTACCCCGACTACCGCTTCGCGGTGGCGGACGGCCAGGCCATCAAGGGCCTGATCAACGATGAAGCATGGAACCAGGACACGTTCCTTCCGACGGTCGGCAAGCGCGGTGCGGCCATCATCGAGGCGCGCGGCCTGTCGTCGGCGGCCTCGGCTGCCAATGCGGCGATCGACCATATGCGCGACTGGGCGTTGGGCACCAATGGCCAGTGGGTGACCATGGGCATCGCTTCGGATGGCAGCTACGGCATTCCGCAAGACACCATGTACGGCTTCCCGGTGATCTGCGCCGGCGGCGAATACAGCATGGTCCGCGACCTGGAGATCGACGCCTTTTCACGCGAGCGCATGGACTTCACCTTGAAGGAACTGGGTGAAGAGCGCGACGGCGTCAAGCATTTGCTGCCCTGAAACGAGTACGGGCGCCGCGCAGGTGCCTGTTTTTCATGCCAACTCATCCCCGCGACGTACTTTTTGTTGACGGCATCGCACTGCCGGTAATTCCGGCTTGCGAGCATTTCGCCGGCAATGAAAAGTTCATCCGCCGCGCGTTCGAGCAGCAACGTGCCACCGCCCTGCAAGACACGGCGCTGTTCGACGTGCTGTGCGATCTCGAGGACGGCGCTGCTGCCGGCTGCGAGGCCGAGGCCGCGCAGATGGCGGCAGAACTGATCGCCGGTGCCGACAATCGCTATGGCCGTGCCGGTGTGCGGGTGCACGATGCCGGCCATCCGCACTGCATGAAAGATATCGAAATCGTGGTGCGCGCCGCCGGTTCGCGCCTGGCCTACATCACCCTTCCCAAGTGCGACAGCCGCATGGATGCGCTGAAGATCGCCTCCTGGATCAACCATGTGGCCGAGGACAGTGGCCACCGGCGCATCATCCCGCTGCACGTGATGATCGAAACCCACAATGGCTTGCGCGAAGTGTTCGACATCGTCGACTTGCCGCAGATCCAGGGCGTCAACCTGGGCATCATGGACTTCATCAGCTCGCACCAGGGGGCGATCCCGGCCACGGCCATGTCGTCCCCAGGCCAGTTCGAACACCCGCTGATCCGCCGCGCCAAGCTGGAAATAAGCGCCGCGGCCTTGAGTGCCGGTGCGCTGCCGATCCACGGTATTACGCAGGAATACCGCAACCCCGCCGTGGCCGAGTCCGACGCCCGGCGCGCGCGCACCGAGTTCGGCTATCTGCGACAGTACAGCATCCATCCTGACCAGATCCTGCCGATCGTGCGAGGCATGCGCCCGGATGCCGACGAGATCGAGGACGCGGCGCTTATCCTGCTGGCCGCGCAGACCGCCGATTGGGGCCCGGTCGGGCACAAGGGCAAGCTGCATGATCGCGCCAGTTTCCGCTACTACTGGCAATTGCTCGAACGCGCACAGCGCACAGGTGCCGCAGTGCCGGCCGACGCGCACGCCGCATTTTTCAACTAGGGAAAAAATGATGAGGATGTCAGCTGGAGCCAAGTTCCGCCAGGCCATCAAGACCGAAAACCCGCTGCAGGTAGCCGGCACCATCACCGCTTACGCCGCGCGCATGGCCGAGCGGACCGGTTTCAAGGCGGTCTACCTTTCCGGTGGTGGCGTGGCCGCCAATTCGCTGGGCATGCCCGATCTGGGCATCAGCACCATGGAAGACGTGCTGACCGATGCGCGCCGCATCACTGCGGTGTGCTCACTGCCCCTGCTGGTCGACATCGACACCGGCTGGGGCAGTGCCTTCAACATCGCACGCACCATCAAGACCTTCATCCAGGCAGAAGTCGCCGCGGTGCACATGGAAGACCAGGTCGGCGCCAAGCGCTGCGGGCATCGTCCGGGCAAGGAAGTCGTCAGCGCCGCAGAGATGGTCGACCGCATCAAGGCTGCTGTGGATGCCAAGACCGATGCCGAATTCGTGATCATGGCGCGCACCGACGCTCTCGCGTCCGAAGGCCTGAACGCGGCGATCGATCGCGCCTGTGCCTATGTGGAGGCCGGTGCCGACATGATTTTTCCGGAAGCGATCACCGAACTGTGGCAGTACAAAAAGGTCAAAGACGCAGTGAAGGTGCCGATCCTGGCCAACCTGACCGAGTTCGGATCGACGCCGCTATTCACTTTGGACCAGTTGCGCAGCGTCAACGTCGACATCGCGCTCTACTGTTGCGGTGCTTATCGCGCCATGAACGCGGCGGCGCTCGATTTTTATCAGGTGCTGCGGCGCGAGGGCACGCAAAAGAACGTGGTGCCGTCGATGCAGACGCGCGCCGACCTGTACGACTACCTCGGCTATCACGAGTACGAAAACAAGCTCGACGCCCTGTTTTCCCAGGGCAAGGGCAAATAGTCCAGCTTTCCAAAAGGAGACCCCCCATGAGTGAGCAAACAGCCCCTGCTTCCGGCCCGAAACCGAAAAAATCGGTGGCCTTGTCCGGCGTGGTTGCCGGCAACACGGCGCTCTGCACCGTCGGGCGCAGTGGCAATGACCTGAACTATCGCGGCTACGACATTCTCGACATCGCCAACGCCTGCGCGTTCGAGGAGATCGCCTACCTGCTGGTGCACGGCAAGCTGCCGAACGCCGCCGAACTGGCGGGCTACAAGAAGAAGCTCAAGGCCTTGCGTGGCCTGCCCGCCGCGGTCAAGGCCGCACTCGAGGCGCTGCCTGCGGCATCGCATCCGATGGACGTGATGCGCACCGGTGTCTCCGCGCTGGGCTGCGCAGTGCCGGAAAAGGATGATCACAACCACCCGGGCGCGCGCGACATCGCCGACCGCCTGATGGCCTCGTTGGGATCGATGCTTCTGTATTGGCACCATTACGCCTTCAACGGCAAGCGCATCGAGGTCGAAACCGACGACGACACCATCGGCGGGCATTTCCTCCACTTGCTGCACGGCGTCAAGCCGGCGGACGACTGGGTCGATGCAATGCATACCTCGCTGATCCTGTATGCCGAGCATGAATTCAATGCGTCGACCTTCACCTGCCGCGTCATCGCCGGCACCGGTTCGGACATGCATTCGGCGATTTGCGGCGGCATCGGTGCCTTGCGCGGCCCCAAGCATGGCGGCGCCAACGAAGTGGCCTTCGAGGTGCAGAAGCGCTATGAGTCGGCGAACGAGGCTGAAAGCGACATCCGTGCGCGTGTCGAAAGGAAGGAAGTGGTGATCGGCTTCGGTCACCCGGTCTACACTATCTCCGACCCGCGCAACAAGGTGATCAAGGAAGTCGCGCGCAAGCTGTCTGCGGATGCCGGCGACATGAAGATGTTCGACATCGCCGAGCGGCTCGAGACGGTGATGCTGGACGCCAAGAAGATGTTTCCCAACCTCGACTGGTTTTCGGCAGTCAGCTATCACATGATGGGTGTGCCTACCGCGATGTTCACGCCGATTTTCGTCATCGCCCGCACCGCCGGCTGGGCCGCCCATGTGATCGAGCAGCGCATCGACGGCAAGATCATCCGCCCGACCGCCAATTACACCGGGCCGGACGAGCGCAAGTTCGTGCCCTTGAACCATCGTTGACCTGCCACTCCCGATCCACACCACCGATCCACACCACCGATCCACACCATGAACAGCGCCGATCGCAAGCCCCTGCCAGGTACTTCGCTTGACTACTTCGACGCGCGCGCGGCGGTCGAGCGTATCGCGCCGGGTGCGTATGACAAGCTGCCCTATTGCTCGCGCGTGCTGGCCGAAAACCTGGTGCGGCGCTGCGATCCGGCCCAGCTGACCGCGTCGCTTGTGCAACTGATCGAACGCCGCCGCGATCTCGACTTTCCGTGGTTCCCCACCCGCGTGGTGTGCCACGACATCCTGGGCCAGACCGCGCTGGTGGACTTGGCCGGTCTGCGCGACGCCATCGCCGCCGCCGGCGGCGACCCAGCCAAGGTCAACCCGGTGGTGCCGGTGCAGTTGATCGTCGACCATTCGCTTTCGGTTGAGAGTGGCGGCTTCGACCCGCAGGCGCTTGAGAAGAACCGCGCCATCGAAGACCGGCGCAACGAAGACCGTTTTCATTTCATCGAATGGAGCCGGCTCGCGTTCGAGAATGTCGAAGTGATCCCGGCCGGCAACGGCATCATGCACCAGATCAATCTGGAAAAAATGTCGCCGGTGATCCATGCACAGGGCGGCGTCGCCTTCCCCGATACGTTAGTCGGTACCGATAGCCACACGCCCCATGTGGATGCATTGGGCGTGATCGCCATCGGCGTGGGCGGCCTCGAAGCCGAGAGCGTGATGCTGGGCCGCGCCTCGTGGATGCGCCTGCCCGACATCATCGGCGTCGAACTGTCGGGCCGGCGCCAGCCCGGCATCACCGCCACCGACATCGTGCTGGTACTCACCGAGTTCCTGCGCAAGCAGAAGGTGGTGGGGGCCTACCTCGAGTTCTACGGTGCGGGCGCCTCCCTGCTGACCCTGGGCGATCGCGCCACCATTTCCAACATGGCGCCGGAGTACGGCGCCACCGCGGCGATGTTCTCGATCGACCAGCAGACCATCAGCTACCTGCGCCTCACCGGGCGCAGCGACGAACAGGTGCGACTGGTTGAAACCTACGCCAAGGCGGCGGGCCTGTGGTCCGACACGCTGGGCCAGGTGGAGTACGAGCGCGTTCTCAAGTTCGACCTGTCAAGTGTGGTGCGCACCATGGCCGGCCCGTCGAACCCGCATGCGCGCCTGGCCACCTCGGAGCTGGCGGCCAAGGGCATCGCCAGGCCGTGGCTATCGGAGGCGGGGCAAATGCCCGACGGCGCCGTGATCATCGCTGCCATCACCAGTTGCACCAATACCAGCAACCCGCGCAACGTCATCGCCGCAGGCCTGGTGGCACGCAACGCCAACCGGCTGGGCTTGAAGCGCAAGCCCTGGGTCAAGAGCTCGCTGGCGCCAGGCTCCAAGACGGTCGCCTTGTACCTGGAGGCAGCCGGCCTGCTGCCGGAGCTGGAAAAGCAAGGCTTTGGCATCGTCGGCTTCGCCTGCACCACCTGCAACGGCATGTCCGGCGCGCTCGACCCCGCGATCCAGCGCGAAATCATCGAGCGCGATCTTTACGCCACCGCTGTGCTTTCGGGCAATCGCAATTTCGACGGCCGCATCCACCCTTACGCGAAGCAGGCCTTTCTCGCATCGCCCCCGCTGGTGGTGGCCTACGCGCTGGCCGGCACGATCCGCTTCGACATCGAACGGGATTCATTCGGCAACGACGCCGCCGGCCAGCCGATCACGCTCAAGGACCTGTGGCCTGCGGATGAAGAGATCGATGCCATCGTCGCATCGAGCGTAAAGCCGGAGCAGTTCCGGCAGGTCTATATCCCGATGTTCGAGGCTCGTGCCGCTAGCCACGAAAAGATCAGCCCGCTCTACGCCTGGCGCGCCCAAAGCACCTACATTCGCCGCCCGCCATACTGGGACAGCGAGGGTCAGGGCGCGCTGGCGGCCAGCCCGCGCACCCTGAAGGACATGCGCGCGCTGGCGCTTCTGGGTGACAACATCACCACCGATCACCTGTCGCCATCGAACGCGATCATGCGCGATTCCGCCGCCGGTGAATACCTGGCGAAAATGGGCCTGCCCGAGGAGGACTTCAATTCCTACGCCACGCACCGCGGCGACCACTTGACAGCGCAGCGTGCCACCTTCGCCAACCCCACCCTCAACAACGAAATGGCTGTCGAGAGCGGTCCTGACGGCGCCAAGGTCATGACCGGGTCGCTCGCCCGCCTTGAACCTGAAGGGCGGGTGATGCGCATGTGGGAAGCCATCGAGACCTACATGGAACGCAGGCAGCCACTGATCATCATCGCCGGCGCCGACTATGGCCAGGGCTCGTCGCGCGACTGGGCCGCCAAGGGCGTGCGCTTAGCCGGCGTCGAGGCGATCGCCGCCGAAGGCTTCGAGCGCATCCACCGCACCAACCTGATCGGCATGGGCGTGTTGCCGCTGGAATTCAAGGCCGGCACCACGCGCCACACGCTCAAGATCGACGGCACGGAGACCTTCGATGTCGAAGGCGAACGCACACCGCGCGCCGACTTGACGCTGGTTGTCAAGCGTCGCAATGGCGCACGCGTCGCCGTGCCGGTCACCTGCCGCCTGGATACCGCCGAAGAGGTGTCGATTTACCAAGCCGGCGGCGTCCTGCAGCGCTTCGCGCAAGACTTTCTGGAAAAGGCCGCCGCATGAAAACCTTTGCAGCGCAGATTCGCGTCCCTGCCACCTACATGCGCGGCGGCACCAGCAAGGGCGTGTTTTTCCATGTGCCGGACATGCCGCCGGCGCTGCAACAGCCGGGCCCGGCGCGCGACGCGTTTTTGCTGCGCCTGATCGGCAGCCCCGACCCCTACGGCAAGCACACCGACGGCATGGGGGGCGCCACCTCGTCGACCAGCAAGGCCGTGCTGCTGTGCAAGAGCACGCAACCCGGCCACGATGTCGACTATTTGTTCGGCCAGGTCGCCATCGACAAGGCCTTTGTCGACTGGGCCGGCAATTGCGGCAACCTTTCTGCGGCGGTTGGCCCGTTTGCCATCAGCAACGGCCTGATCGACCCGGCGCGCGTGCCGCAGAACGGCATCGCGACTGTGCGCATCTGGCAGGCCAACATTCAGAAGACCATCATCTCGCATGTGCAGATGAACCACGGCCTGGTGCAGGAAACCGGCGATTTCGAGCTTGACGGCGTGACCTTCCCTGCCGCCGAAGTGAAGCTTGAATTCCTCGACCCCGCCGCCGAGGAAGAAGGTGCCGGCGGCGCCCTGTTTCCCACCGGCAACCTGATCGATGAACTGGAAGTGCCGGCCGCCGGCAATTTCAAGGGAGGCCGGCTCAAGGCCACCATGCTGACCGCCGGCATTCCGACGATTTTTGTCGAAGCCGCGGCCATCGGCTTTGACGGCACCGAATTGCAGGAAGCGATCAACGGCAGCACGGCCAACCTGGCCAAACTCGAAGCCATCCGCACTGCAGGCGCATTGCGCATGGGGCTCATCAACGCCCCCGAAGAGATGAGCAGGCGCCAGCACATACCCAAGGTGGCCTTCGTGGCGCCACCCGCGAGCTATACCGCATCCAGCGGCAAGAGCATCGGCGTAGCCGATGTCGACATGCTGGTGCGCGCCATGTCAATGGGCAAGCTGCATCACGCCATGATGGGTACCGCTGCGGTGGCCATCGGCGTGGGCGCCTGCGTTCCGGGCACCCTGGTCAACCTGGCCGCAGGTGGCGGCGCGCGCTCGGCAGTGCGTTTCGGCCACCCCTCGGGCACGCTTGTCGTGGGCGCCGAAGCAGTCCAGGCAGGCGGCCAATGGGTGGTCAAGAAGGCGGTGATGAGCCGCAGTGCGCGCGTCTTGATGGAAGGCTTTGTACGCGTGCCGGTTTGATTCCGGCCGCGCGTATCCTATTTCAGTCCGCATCGTTTGCATAGCCAAGGAGCTTCACATGCTAGTTGCATACCGTCAACACGTAGCCGAGCGCGCAGGGCTTGGCATTGCGCCGCTGCCGCTGTCGGCGCAGCAGACCGCCGACGTCATCGAGCTCCTCAAGGCGCCGCCGGCGGGCGAAGAAAAAGTCTTGGTCGAACTCATCACCAATCGCGTGCCCGCCGGGGTGGACGATGCCGCCAAGATCAAGGCCTCCTACCTGGCGGCGGTCGCGCATGGCAACGAGAAATGCCCGCTGATTTCGCGCGAGAAGGCCACCGAGCTCCTGGGCACCATGCTGGGTGGATACAACATTCATCCGCTGATCGAACTGCTCGACGATGCCACCATTGGCGGCATCGCCGCTGGAGCCCTGAAGAAAACCCTGCTGATGTTCGACGCTTTCCATGACGTCAAGGAAAAAGCCGACAAGGGCAATGCCCACGCCAAGGGCGTGATCAAGAGCTGGGCCGAGGCCGAGTGGTTCACCAGCCGCCCCGAGGTACCCGAAAGCCTGACCATCACGGTGCTCAAGGTGACCGGCGAGACCAATACCGACGACCTCTCCCCGGCGCCGGACGCCTGGAGCCGGCCGGACATTCCGCTACACGCGCTGGCCATGCTCAAGAACCCGCGCCCGGGTATCACCCCGGAAGAAGAAGGCAGGCGCGGCCCGATCAAGTTCATGCAGGACCTGCGCGCCAAGGGCAACCTCGTGGCCTACGTGGGCGATGTGGTCGGCACCGGTTCATCACGCAAGTCGGCCACCAACAGCGTGCTGTGGTGGACCGGTGAAGACATTCCGTTCGTGCCCAACAAGCGCTTCGGCGGAGTCTGCCTGGGCAGCAAGATAGCGCCGATTTTCTTCAACACCATGGAAGATGCCGGCGCCCTGCCGATCGAACTCGATGTTTCGAAAATGGAAATGGGCGACACCGTTGAACTGCGCCCCTACGAAGGAAAAGCCCTGAAGAACGGGCAAGTGATCGCCGAGTTCTCCGTGCGCTCCGATGTGATCTTCGACGAAGTGCGTGCCGGTGGCCGCATTCCGTTGATTGTTGGCCGCGGGCTGACCGCCAAGGCACGCGAGGCGCTCGGCATGCCGCCCTCGACCCTGTTTCGCCTGCCGCAAGTGCCGCCGGACACCGGCAAAGGCTTCACGCTGGCGCAAAAAATCGTCGGCCGCGCCTGCGGCCTGCCCGTAGACCGTGGCATGCGTCCGGGCACCTACTGCGAGCCACGCATGGCTTCGGTGGGCTCGCAAGACACCACCGGCCCCATGACCCGCGACGAATTGAAAGACCTGGCCTGTCTGGGCTTCTCCGCCGATCTGGTAATGCAGTCCTTCTGCCACACCGCGCCCTATCCGAAGCCGGTCGACATCAAGACCCACCATGAGCTGCCCGAATTCATGTCCAATCGCGGCGGCATTTCACTGCGCGTGGGCGACGGCATCATCCATTCCTGGTTGAACCGCATGCTGCTGCCCGACACGGTCGGCACCGGCGGCGACTCGCACACACGCTTCCCGATCGGCATCTCGTTCCCTGCGGGCTCAGGGCTGGTCGCTTTTGCGGCGGCCACCGGCGTGATGCCGCTGGACATGCCGGAGTCGGTGCTGGTGCGCTTCAAGGGCACGATGCAGCCCGGCGTCACCCTGCGTGACCTGGTCAACGCGATTCCGCTGGCGGCGATCAAGCGCGGCCTCCTGACGGTGGAGAAAAAAGGCAAGAAAAATGTGTTCTCGGGCCGCGTGGTCGAGATCGAAGGCCTGCCCAGGCTCAAGTGCGAACAGGCGTTCGAACTGGCCGACGCCACCGCCGAGCGTTCCGCCGGCGGCTGCACCGTGCGCCTGGACCAGGAACCGATCATCGAATACATCACCAGCAACATCACCATGCTGAAGTGGATGATCGCCACCGGTTACTCCGACGTGCGCACCATCAAGCGCCGCATCGCCGCGATGGAAGCCTGGATCGCCAATCCGCAACTTCTGGCGCCGGACGCCGACGCCGAATACGCGGAAATCATCGAGATCGACATGAACGAGATCAGCGAGCCGATCGTCGCCTGCCCCAACGACCCGGACGACGTGAAAACCCTGTCGGACGTGGCCGGTGCCAGGATCGACGAAGTGTTCATCGGCTCCTGCATGACCAACATCGGCCATTTCCGCGCCGCCTCCAAGCTGCTCGAAAACAAGCGCGACATCCCGGTCAAGCTGTGGATCGCGCCGCCCACCAAGATGGACCAGAAGCAGCTCACCGAGGAAGGCCACTACGGCGTACTGGGCTCGGCCGGGGCGCGCATGGAAATGCCGGGCTGCAGCCTGTGCATGGGCAACCAGGCACAGGTCAAGGAAGGCGCGACCGTATTCTCCACCTCGACCCGCAATTTCCCCAACCGCCTGGGCAAGAACGCCAATGTCTACCTTGGCTCGGCCGAACTGGCGGCGATCTGCTCCAAGCTCGGCCGCATCCCGACCAGGGAGGAATACATGGCCGACATGGGGGTGATCAATCAGGACGGCTCGAATATCTACAAGTACATGAACTTCGACCAGATCAAGGATTTCTCCGACCAGGCCGACAAGGTTACTTCCTGAATGGTGTGAGCGGAAACAAGGATAGGAATTTCAACGCCACTTTTTGAAGTGTCTCCTCCGTTCCCGTCCGAGTCAATCGTGAAATTCGTGCCCA
>ENA-ORBV01000764-ORBV01000764.1-microbial-mat-metagenome-genome-assembly--contig:-NODE-764-length-73388-cov-8.423688_pt1 | contig 73388 bp, 75 predicted proteins | sample MGYA00237777_ERZ505514 | MGnify/ENA primary metagenome ERZ505514 (study PRJEB26160, sample SAMN06269048) | microbial mat metagenome | isolation source: Oligotrophic lake microbial mat | place...
CATACGAGATTCGCCTTAGTCTCGTGGGCTCGGAGATGTGTATAAGAGACAGGGGTGTGCGCCGCCGCGGCCGCAGGGACGGCGGCCGCCGCGCGCGCGTCGACCACCGCCACCGGCCGGCCGTCCGGCGCGACCATGATCCCCACGGGTTCGGTCTGATCCTTCGTGGTCACCAGCTTCCTCGAGATGGAGTGCCGCCACTGTGCGACCGTTGCCGACGCGGGCACTGCGAGGACCCCGACGACGACACTCGTCAGGTCGAGGCCGCGCAGCCGCCGCCTGGCTCGGGCGACCGTGACGGCCTCGCCGGCGGCGCGCCACAGCATCGCTCCGAGGATCACGATCCACACCACCGAGACCAGGTCCGGGCTGTTGCCGCGCAGCAGCGGCACACCCAGCACACCGAAGGCCGCCACGACCACCACGGCGCGCCCGCCCCAGCCCGCGATCTCGGTGCCGCGGTCGCGGTCACCGGTGACGGCCCACACGAGGGCTTCCAGCACCCGGCCGCCGTCCAGCGGAAGCCCAGGCAACAGGTTGAACACCCCGACCAGCAGGTTGGCGACCAGCACCGCGTCCAGCAGGAACCCGGCCAGGCCGGTCGGTTCGACGGCCAGTCGCAGCAGCAGCATGACGCCGGCGATGGCGATGTTGGACAGCGGCGCGACCACCGAGACGACACCGGCCTGCAGCGGCGAGCGCGGCACGCCGAGCGAGGTGTGCCCGCCCCACAGGTCCACGACGATCTCCTCGACGGTCAACCCGAACCGGCGTGCCGCGATCGCGTGGGCCGCCTCGTGGGCCAGCACCGACAGCGCCAGCAGCAGGGCGAAGCAGAAGGCGCCCAGGTATGCCGCCGTGCCGGGACCCGTGTACCGCGAGACCGGCCCGGCGTACAGGAAGGTGATGATCGCCGCGATGACGAACCACGAGGAGGCGATCCGGATGGGCACCCCGCCGATGCGGCCCAACCGGACGCCACCCCCTGAGCTGAACACCTCGTGATCCTAGGCCCGCTGCCGCGCGGGGCTCGGGGCGGCTGGCACCCGCTGCAACCCACGGGATAACCCCCTGGCCGGTGTCCGACCGAAACGGTTAGCTGTAGCCGCACGGTCGGCGCCAACCGCGGGCCGGACGACTACTCAGGAGGAGACATGGCGGACACCGTCGCCAGTGCCCGTGAACTGGTCAAGATCTACGGGAAGGGCGAGGCACAGGTCAACGCCCTCGACGGAGTCAGTGTCGACTTCGAGCGCGGCCGCTTCACAGCGATCATGGGCCCGTCCGGGTCCGGCAAGTCGACCCTCATGCACTGCCTGGCAGCGCTGGACCGTCCCACGTCCGGGCAGGTGATCGTCGACAATGTCGACGTCTCCACTCTCAAGGACCGGGCACTGACCAAGCTTCGCCGCGACCGGGTGGGCTTCGTGTTCCAGGCGTTCAACCTGGTCCCCACGCTGACCGCTTCGGAGAACATCACGCTGCCGGTCGACATCGCCGGACGCAAGGTCGACCGCGAGTGGTTCGACCTGGTCATCGGCATTCTCGGCCTCGGTGACCGGCTGTCGCACAAGCCGAACGAGCTCTCCGGCGGCCAGCAGCAGCGGGTGGCGTGCGCGCGCGCCCTGGTCAGCCGGCCGGCCATCGTCTTCGCCGACGAGCCGACCGGCAACCTCGACTCCCGTTCGGCTGCCGAGGTGCTCGGGTTTCTGCGGCGTTCCGTGGACGAGTTCGGGCAGTCCGTCGTCATGGTCACCCACGATCCCTCCGCCGCCTCCTACGCGGACCGGGTGATCTTCCTTGCCGACGGTCACGTGGTCGAGGAGATGGCCGACCCGACCACCGAGGCCGTGCTGGACCGGATGAAGAGCTTCGACAGCCACGGCAGGCACGCCTCGACTGACACTGTCGAGCCGACGAAGACCCTTGTGGGCGGTGACGCCTGATGTTCCGGGTCAGCATCAAGAACATCACGGGCCGGTTCTGGACGCTCGTCCTGACCGCCCTGGCGGTGGTGCTGGGCACGGCGTTCGTCGCCGGGTCGCTGGTCTTCACCGACAGCATCGACCGCACCTTCAACCAGCTGTTCAGCTCGTCGTCGGCGGGCACCGACGCCGTCGTGCGCGGCACCGAGACCGCCGGCAGCACCGGCTTCGGCGACGGTCGGGAACAGCTACCGCTGGACCTCGCGACCGACATCGAGGCCGTCGACGGCGTGTCGGCGGCGACTCCGCAGATCCAGGGCCTGGCGCTCATGGTCGGCGCCGACGGCACCGCCGTCCGCAACGGGAACGCGCCCAGCTTCGGGCTGGCCTACGACCCGCAGAGCCAGACCGCCAGGATCACCGAGGGCCGTGCCCCCGAAGGCCCGGACGAGATCGCCCCCGAGAGCTCGACGCTGGAGCGGTCCGGGCTGTCCGTCGGGGACACCAGCCAATTGCTGGCCACCGCAGAGCCGGTCGACGTGACCATCGTCGGCGTCGTGACCAGTGACGACGCCAGCCTCGGCGCCACGTCGATCTACCTGGACGCCGCCACCGCTCAGTCCTACTTCGCGCCGCAGGAGACGGTGTCCGCTTTCTCGATCCGCGGTGACGGCAGCCTGTCGCAAGATGAGCTGGCGGCTGCCATCGCCCCGGTGCTGCCGGATGCCGCCGAGGTCGTCACCCAGGACGTCCTGGTCGAGGAGGGTCGCGAGGCCGTCGGCACCGCCCTCGGCTTCGTCAACACATTCCTGCTGGTCGTGGCGTTCGTCTCACTGCTGGTCGGCGCGTTCATCATCTTCAACGTCTTCTCGATGCTGCTGGCCCGCCGCACCCGTGAGCTCGCCCTGTTGCGGGCCGTCGGCGCGTCGAGCGGTCAGGTGCTGCTCGCCGTCCTCGTCGAGGCGCTGGCGGTGGGCCTGATCGGCAGTGTGATCGGTCTCGGTCTCGGTCTGCTCATCGCTTTCGCGCTGCAGAGCGTCGTCGGCGGGTTCGGCTTCGAGATCTCCGGCGGGTTGCCGGTCGATGCCACGACGGTCGTGGTAACGGTCCTGGCGGGGGTCATCGCCACCGTGGTCTCGGCGATGCTGCCCGCGATCCGGGCCTCCCGGGTCGCTCCGGTGGCGGCGCTGCGCGACGACGTGGCGCTGCCGGAGCGGCAGATCCGGATCCGCGCCCTGATCGGCCTCGTGCTCGCGGCCGCAGGGGTGGCTGCCCTGCTGACAGGGCTGTTCGTCGAGGTGCGGAGCCCGCTCTGGTGGGTCGGCGGTGGGGTGCTCGGCGTGTTCTTCGGCGTTGCTATCGCCGCGCCACTCATTGCCCGGCCCGTCGTGTGGCTGATCTCGGTGCCATCGGTCGCGCTGGCCGGCACGGTCGGTCGGCTGGCCCGGCAGAACTCGCTGCGCAATCCCCGCCGCACCGCGGCAACGGCCAGCGCGCTCATGATCGGGACCGCCCTGGTCGGGGCCGCGACGATCGTCACCAGCAGCATCAACGCCAGCCTGTCGGACAGCATCGAGAACGACCTGACAGCCCAGTACGTGCTCTCCAGCGGGCAGACGACCTTCTTCCCCACCACGGTCGCCGCGGACGCCGCCGAGCTGGACGGGGTCGCGCTCGCCCTGCCGACCCGGTCGCTGCTGCTCCAGCTGGGCAGTGATCCATCGGCGGCCGGCACTGCTCCGGCCGACGGCACTGCTCCGGCCGACGGCACTGCTCCGGCCGACGGCACTGCACCGGCCGACGGCACTGCACCTGAGTCGCTGTTCGTGCTGGCGGGCTCACTGGAGGAGACCCGCCGTGCCGTGGACATCACGGTGGTCTCGGGTGACGCATCGGCGACGGGCGAGGATTCGCTGGCGATCCCGCGCTCGACGGCCGACGAGCGGGAATGGTCGGTCGGTGACGTGGTCACCGCCCGACCGGGCCTGGCAGAGCCGCGCGAGTTCACGGTGACGGCGATCTACGAGGACAGCTCGATACTGCAGGCCGAGGGCCTGGTGTCGGCGGCGGTCTATGACGAGGCGGTCCCGGTGGGGCAGCAGGTGGACAACCAGATTCTGATCGTTGCGGCGGACGGGGCGGACCTGCCGGCGCTGCGACAGGAGCTGACGACCTTGGTCGAGCCCTACCTGGTTGTCAGTGTGCTCGACGGTGAGGAGTTCACCAGCCAGTTCACCAACGGGGTCAACCAGGTGCTCGGGATCATCTCGGCCCTGCTCGGGCTGAGCATCTTCGTGGCCTTGATCGGCATCGTGATCACCCTGGTGCTCAGCGTCATCGAACGGCGCCGCGAGATCGGGCTGCTCCGCGCGGTGGGCCTGACGAGGACCCAACTGCGGCGGACGGTGACCCTGGAGGGCGTGGCCACGTCGGTCTTCGGAGCACTGCTCGGCATCACGCTCGGCGTCGTCTTCGGGCTGTCCCTGCAGCGGGCGCTGAGCGAGCAGGGGCTCGAGACGCTCAGCGTCCCCTACGTCACGCTTGCGGTGTTCCTCGTGGTCGGCGCGGTGGTCGGTGTCCTCGCCTCCGCGGCCCCGGCCTGGTGGGCGAGCAGGCGCGACGTCCTGGAGTCGATCGCCACGGAGTAGCCGCTCCGCCGGCCCGCTGGTCAGAGCATGTCAATGCTCTGACCAGCGGCGATGCGGGCAAGGTCGGCGACGCTGACCCCCGCCAGGCTCGGCAGCCGCGATCGGCCCGGCGCCGGCGGGATCGTGACGTGCTTCTCGACACCCAGCGACCGGCAGCCGGCGGCCTCGGCTGAGGCGAGGCCCGTCGGGGAGTCCTCGATGGCCACGCAGCGCCGGGGGTCGGCGCCCACCTCGGCCGCGGCCGTCAGGTACGGCTCCGGATGCGGCTTGCCGTAGGACACCCGGTCACCGGTGACGAGCGAGTCGAACGTGCCGACGGGCAACTGGTCGACGACCGCCTCGGCCAGCAGCGAGTACGACATCGTCACCAGCGCCAAGGGCACCCCATGCTCGCGCAGCGACGCCAGCAGCTCACGGGCGCCGGGCTGCCATGGCGCGCCCTCGCGGACCCGCGCCACGACGATCGTCACCAGGGCATCGACGACCTGCGGCGGCGACAGCGCAATGCCGGTCCGTCGCAGGATGTCCCGGGCGCTGGTCAGCAGTTCCTGGCCGACCAGGGTCAGGCCGTCGGCCAGCGTCCATCGCCCGCCGTGGGAGGTGACGAGGTCCACAGTGGCCTGCATCCAGTACGGCTCCGTGTCGACGATGGTGCCGTCCATGTCCCACAGCACCGCCGCCAGAGTCACGTGGCCCTCGTATGGTCAGGTGGCATTGAAGTACTTCGCCTCGGGGTGATGGATGACGATGGCGTCGGTGGACTGCTCGGGGTGCAGCTGCAGCTCCTGCGACAGCTCCACGCCGATCCGGGCCGCGTCCAGCCACGACACCAGGTCACGGCGATGCTCCAGATCGGGGCACGCCGGGTAGCCGAAGGAGTACCGCGAGCCGCGGTAGCCCTGCCGCAGGATGCCGTCCAGCGCCGGGTCGTCCTCGGTGCCCACCCCCAGCTCGGTGCGCACCCGGGCGTGCCAGAACTCCGCCAGTGCCTCAGCCAGCTGCACCGACAGCCCGTGCAGTTCCAGGTAGTCGCGGTAGCGATCAGCCGCGAACAGCTCCGAGGCCGCGCGGGCGACCTGCGACCCCATGGTCACCAGCTGGATGCCGAGCACGTCGGGCCGGTCGTGGTCCTCCACCCACTGCCGCGGCTTGATGAAATCGGCCAGGCACAGCCGCCGGTCGCGGCCCTGCCGCGGGAAGGTCCAGCGGATCACCACCTCGTCGCTGGCGGGCCCCGCCAGGATGCAGATGTCCTGGCCCTCGGACCAGCACGGCGCGTACCCGTAGACGACCGCGGCGTCCAGCAGCCGATCGGTGTGCACCCGCTCCAGCAGCGCCCGCAGCCGGGGCCGGCCCTCGGTCTCCACGAGCTCGGCGTAGTCGCGCTCGCCGGAGCGGGACGGCTTGAGGCCCCACTGGCCGAGGAACGTCGCCCGTTCGTCCAGCCAGCCGGAGTAGTCCGCCAGCGGGATGCCCCGCACCACCCGGGTGCCCCAGAACGGCGGCGACGGCACCGGGTTGTCCAAGGCGACGTCGGAACGGCCGGTGCGCGTTGACGGCGGCGTCAGCACCGCCACAGACCCACCGCCGGATGGTTCGGCACCGGCTCTACCGGCACCGGACCGCGCAGCCGCCACCCGCCGTGGTCGCAGCGCCGGCAGCGCGGCACCCGGGATGCCCCGGCGCATCGCAACGATCGCGTCCATCAGCCGCAATCCCTCAAAGGCGTCCCGGGCGTACCTCACCTGGCCGTCGTAGATCTCGGCCAGGTCGTGCTCGACGTAGGCGCGGTTGAGCGCGGCGCCACCGAGGATGACCGGCCACCGGGTGGCGATCCCCCGGGTGTTCATCTCCTCCAGGTTCTCCCGCATCACCACCGTGGACTTCACCAGCAGTCCCGACATCCCGATCACGTCCGCGTCGGACTCCTCGGCGGCGCGCACGATCTCGGAGATCGGCTGCTTGATGCCGAGGTTGACCACGTCGTAGCCGTTGTTGGTCAGGATGATGTCGACCAGGTTCTTGCCGATGTCGTGGACGTCGCCCTTGACCGTGGCCAGCACGATCTTTCCACGGCCGCTGTCGTCGGTGCGGGGCATGTGTGGTTCGAGGTGGGCGACGGCGGCCTTCATCACCTCCGCGGAGGTGAGCACGAACGGCAGCTGCATCTCACCGCGACCGAACAGTTCACCGACCTCGCGCATCCCCGTCAGCAGGTGGTCGTTGACGATGTCCAGCGGCGCGTGACCCTCGGCCATGGCCACATCGAGATCTGCCTCCAGCCCGGCCCGTTCGCCGTCGATGATCCGTCGGCTCAGCCGCTGCGCGACCGGCAGCGCGTTGAGCTCGGCGAGCCGGTCGGCACGGGTGTCCGCAGCGCTGACCCCCGTGAAGAGTTCGAGGAACCTCGTCAGCGGGTCGTAGCCCTCCCGCCGGCGGTCGTGGACGAGGTCGAGTGCCACCTCGCGCTGATCATCCGGGATCCGCGTCATCGGCAGGATCCGAGAGGGGTGCACGATCGCCGCGCTCAGCCCGGCCGCGACAGCCTCGTGCAGGAACACCGAGTTGAGCACGGCGCGCGCCTGCGGGGCGAGCCCGAAGGAGACATTGGAGACACCGAGGACGGTGCCCACGTCGGGGTAGCGCTGCGTGATCGTGGAGATCGCCTGCAGCGTGGCGACCGCGTCGCCGCGCGACTCCGCCTGGCCGGTGGTGATCGGGAAGGTCAGGCAGTCGATGAGGATGTCGCTGACCTCGACCCCGTTCGCTGTGAGGTCGGTGATCAGTCGTTCGGCGATCGCCACCTTGTCCTCGACCGTCCGCGCCTGCCCCTGCTCGTCGATGGTCAGCGCCACCAGGGCGGCACCGTGCTCCAGGGCGAGGTCGAGGATGCGGCGGTAGCGGGAGTCCGGGCCGTCGCCGTCCTCGAAATTGACGCTGTTGACCAGCGCCCGGCCAGGAACCAGCTCCAGGGCGGCAGCGATGACGGCCGGCTCGGTGGAGTCGATGACCAGCGGCAGCGTCGAGGAGGTCGCCAACCGGGAGACCACGTCGCGGACGTCGGCGACGCCGTCACGGCCCACATGGTCGACGCAGACATCCAGCAGGTGCGCCCCGTCGCGGGTCTGGCCGCGAGCGATATCGATGCACTGCTGCCAGTCCCCCGCGACCATCGCGTCCCGGAACGCCTTGCTGCCGTTGGCATTGGCCCGCTCGCCGATCGCCAGGTAGGAGACGTCCTGCTTGAACGCCGCCAGCGAGTACAGACTGGCCGCCCCCGGCTCGGGGTGCGGAGTACGGGCCCGCGGCACCGTCCGGCGGCCGGGCATGCCGACTCGGTCGACCACCGCCGCGAGGTGATCCGGGGTGGTACCGCAACAGCCCCCGACCAGCGTCGCGCCCAGCTCGGTGACGAAGCGGTGGTGGGCCTCGGCCAGCTCGTCCGGGGTCAGCGGGTAGTGGGCGCCGGCGGATGTGAGCTCCGGCAGACCCGCGTTCGGCATGCAGGTCAGCACACCGGGCGCGTGGCGCGACATGTACCGCAGGTGCTCGCCCATCTCGGCCGGGCCGGTCGCGCAGTTCATTCCCATCCCCTGCACCCGCAGCCCGCGCAGCATCGCCACGGCGGCCGGCGTCTCGGTACCCAGCAGCATGGTGCCGGTGGTCTCCACCGTGATCTGCACCATGATCGGCAACTCCTGATCCAGGGCCGCCATCGCCCGGCGCGCCCCGACGACCGCGGCCCTGGCCTGCAACGGGTCCTGCGCGGTCTCCACCAGCAGCAGGTCCGCGCCGCCGGTGATCAGGCCGCTGACCTGTTCTGTGTAGCTGTCTCGGAGGTCGGCGAAGCGGGCCTGGCCCAAGGTGGGCAACCGGGTGCCGGGTCCGATCGACCCGATCACCCAGCGCGGTCGGTCGGCCGTCGACCAGGCGTCGGCCGCCTCGCGGGCGATGACGGCACCGGCGTGGCTGAATTCCCGGATCCGCTCGGCGATGCCGTACTCGGACAGGTTCGGCAGGTTGGCCCCGAAGGTGTTCGTCTCCACCGCGTCACAACCCACCGCGAGGAACTCCTCGTGCACCGCCCGGACGATGTCGGGGCGGGTGACGTTGAGCACCTCGTTGCAACCGTCGTGTCCTTCGGTATCGGCCAGGGTGACCCCGGCCTGCTGCAGCATGGTGCCCATCGCGCCGTCCGCGATGACCACCCGCTCCGTCATGGCAGTCATCAATTGTGCGACCCGCGTGTCCATGAGGGGGCAGTCTAGGTAGCCGTAGGCTGGCCCGACCCGCCACCCGGCGGGTCGCGGGCGCGACGCGCGACACATCGACCGTGCCGAACGAAGGACATGGCGGGGTCACGAAGGGCGAGGCAGTGACGGGACCGAACGAGCCGGACGCCGAGGCAACCGTGTTGGTGGCCGCGTTCAAGGGCTGGAACGACGCCGCGGACGCCGCCAGCGATGCCGTAGCCCTGCTGCAGGCGATCTGGGATGTTCACGAGGTGGAGTCCCTGGACCCGGAGAGTTATCACGACTTCCAGGTCACCAGGCCCGAGGTGGGGATGGTCGCCGGTGGTGTCCGTGGGATCCAGTGGCCGACCACCCGGGTGAGCGAGACCGTCGTCGGCGGTCGCCGCATCCTGCTCGTCGACGGTATCGAACCGTCCATGCGATGGCGGGGTTTCGCGCGGGAGCTGGTGCAGATCGCCATCCGCGAGGAGGTGTCGATGTTCGTCACCCTGGGCGCACTGCTCACCGACGTGCCGCACAGCCGCCCCATCCCGGTCAGCGCGACCGCCGAGCACCCGCTGGCGCGGCAGCGGTGGAACCTGGAGCCGTCCACCTACGAGGGGCCGACCGGCATCGTCGGGGTGATCCAGGCCGAGGCGCTGGCGATGGACCTGCCCGGGGTATCCCTGTGGGCCGCGGTGCCCCACTACGTCGCCGCGCCGCCCAACCCCAAGGCGACGCTCGCGCTGCTGACCCGGCTGGAGGATGTGCTCGGCGTGCCGGTCCCGCTCGGTGATCTGGTCGACGACGCGGCGGCCTGGCAGCGTGGCGTGGACGAGCTGGCGCAGGAGGACAGCGAGATCGCGGAGTACGTCCGCCAGCTGGAGGAGGCCAAGGACACTCAGGACCTGCCGGAGGCCAGCGGCGAGGCGATCGCGCGGGAGTTCGAGCGCTACCTGCGCCGTCGGCAGCCGCCCGCGGGCTGAGTCGCAGCGGCTCGCGGCCGGCCGGGATCAGAGCTGCACGCCGAGCAGGGTGTACGCGGTCCGGGAGACGAGCTCCGGCGAGGCAGGGTCAGTGCCGCCGTCGCCCAGCTGGGTGGCCACCCAGTCGTCGACGGCGCGCAGTGCAGCCGGAGCGTCGAGGTCGGCGGCCAGCGCCGTGCGAACGGCCGCCAGTACCCGGTCGGCGGCCGGCCCGGCCGGCCGCGAGGTCGCGGCCCGCCAGCGGGACAACCGTTCGGTGGCGACGGCGGCCTGGGCCTCGCTCCACGACCAGTCGCTGCGATAGTGGTGTGCCAACAGCGCCAGTCGCAGTGCTGCGGGATCGAGACCGCCCGCCAACGCCCGGTGGACGAAGACCAGATTGCCGCGGGACTTGCTCATCTTCTCCCCGTCCAGGCCCACCATGCCGCTGTGGGCGTAGACCCGGGCGTAGTCGGCGCCGGTCAGCATCCGGGCGTGACTGGCGCCCATCTCGTGGTGCGGGAAGGCCAGGTCCGAGCCACCGCCCTGGACGTCGAACTCGGGGCCGAGGTGCGCCAGGGTCAGCGCGACGCACTCGATGTGCCAGCCGGGGCGGCCGGCGGGAAGGCCCGGCACCTGCCATGCCGGCTCACCTGGGCGTTCGGAGCGCCACAGCAGGGGGTCCAGCGGGTGCCGCTTGCCGGGCCGCTGCGGGTCACCGCCCCGTGCGGCGAAGACGTCGGTCATCGCCGCCGGCGAGAGGTGGGCGACCGATCCGAAGCGCGCGTCCTGCCAGATGTCGGCATAGATGTCGGGCTGATCGGTCGCTTGGTCGTGTGGTTCGTCATTCGCGACGGTGTAGGCGGCGCCGCTGGCCAGCAACCGCCGCACTGCGTCCGCGATGAGGTCGATGCTCTCGCTGACGCCGAGGAAGACGTCCGGTGGAAGTACCGCGAGGGCGGCCATGCCGTCGCGGAAGACGTCGAGCTGCCGGGCAGCGAGGTGGCGCCAGTCCTCGCCGGTCTGCGCAGCTCGTTCCAACAGCGGGTCGTCGACGTCGGTGACATTCTGTACGTAGCGCACCGACAATCCGGCATCCAGCCAGGCCCGGTGCAGCAGGTCGAAGGCGACGTAGGTGGCGGCGTGACCGAGGTGCGCGGCATCGTACGGCGTGACACCGCACACGTACAGCGACGCGACGCCACCGGCGGCCGCCTTGCGGAGTTGACCGCTGGCGGAGTCGTGCAGCAGCACGGGAGGGCCCTGGCCCGGTAACGCCTCCCGAGGGGGGGCCGCCCAGGCGATCACCCCGGGAGCCTACGTCGGTCCACCTGCTGCCATGCTGCCGGCTCAGAACGCCGGCCAGGGAATGGCTGGTCTGCCACCCCCGGGCCGGGGCATCCGGCCGGCGCGCAGCAGTCGTTGCGCTCGGCGCCGGGTGGTCGTGACCTCCGCGGTGGTGATGTGCGCCGAGAGCTCCGCCCCTAGCGCACCAGCCAGCGCGGCGTCCAGACGTTCCAGGATCGTCGTGTCACGGCCGCGCAGCGACGCGCCCGCCCAGCCCCACAGCACGGTGCGCAGCTTCTCGTCGCCATTGAACGTCAAGCCGTGGTCGACGCCGCGGACGTCGCCGGTCACGCCGCCGATCAGGTGTCCGCCCTTGCGATCGGCGTTGTTCATCACAGCGTCCAGCAACGCCAGGTCACGCAGCCCCCGACTGCCGGCGTGCGCGAGCACCACCGGGGTGTCGTCGGCGCCGGTGGCGTGCAGCACGGTCAGCCAACCGTCAGGTACCGCATCGGGCGCGAAGATGTCCAGCAGGCCCTCGCCGGGCTCGGCCGCGTCGCTGTCGACCCACTCCTGCAGGCTGCCCGGGCCGAACGGCGCATCCTCGCGCAGCACGGTCACCGGAACCACATCGAGCCCGGCGGCCTGCGACACCAGGTAGGCGGCGACCTCACGCCCGGCGAGGGTGCCGTCCGGGAAGTCCCACAGCGGTCGCTCGCCGGAGACCGGCTTGTAGATGGCGCGACGGACCGTCTCGCCGAGGCTCACGTCGACCAGCAGCGAGACGTTGGAGGCCGCCACCAACCGTCCCACGACGTCGATCCGGCCGTCGAGCAGCAGTGCTGTCGGCTGCGCGGCCGCACGCGGGTACTCCGTCGGCTCCGGTGCCGCACTCAACGGCGGTACCCATTCTGGCGAGGGCAGACATGGCCCGAGGGGTCCAGCGGCTCGGCGCAGAACGGGCACGGTGGACGGCCTGCAGCCACCAACGCCGCTGCCCGGCGCACGAACGCTCGCGCGGCGGCGCCATCGATGGTCACCCGGAGCATGCCGAGGCTCGGGTCTGCGTCCACCGCCGCTGCAGGGTCGGTGACGTCGGTGGCCTCCGTCACCTCCAGGCACTCGATGATGACCCTGGCGCGATCAGGATCCCAGGCCAGGCTCATCACGCCGACCCGGAAGTCCTCTTCGATCGGGGCCGTCAGCGCCGCGTTGTCGATGGCGGAGTCAGGCGCGATGGCCGGCACTGCGGCGCCGCCGCCGGAGCGGCGCAGCACCAGGTCGAGCAGCTCGTCCACCCGCTCGGCGAGGATGGCGACCTGAGCCTTCTCGCACGAGACGGAGGTGACCCGGCCGCCGGCGCTTGCCTGGAGGAAGAACGTGCGCTGCCCGGGTTCGCCGACGGTGCCGGCGACGAAGCGCTGCGGCGGATCGTAGTCGTAGACGGGCACTGCGCGACCCTAACTCCCCTGCCGGGTCACGTCGCTCCCCCGCCCCCGCCCACGATCGCGTCGTCGGCCCGGCCGCCGGCGGCTCGGGGGCCACCGGCCCGGCGCCGTCGCGAGGGCACCAGTGCCGTGAGGTCCCCCCCGGTGTCGTTGACCCGGAGCACGAAGGGCCGAGTGGCGGTGTAGCGGATGGCGGTGACCGAGCACGGATCGGCGACGATCCGCTGGAAGGAGTCGAGGTGGACACCGAGGGCGTCGGCGATGACCCCCTTGATGACGTCTCCGTGACTGACAGCCACCCACACCGCGGCCTCGCCCGCCAGCTCCGATATCCGGGAGTCGTACTCGCGCACGGCGTCCACGGCGCGCGCCTGCATGCCACGCAGCGATTCGCCCCCCGGAAACGTCACCGCCGACGGGTGCGCCTGGACGGTCCGCCACAGCGGCTCGCGAGCCAGGTCGTGCAGGGTGCGGTTGGTCCACTCGCCGTAGTCCGCCTCAGCCAACCGGTCGTCGAGCTCCAGGTCGGGTCGGCGGCGGAACTTGCCGCGAGGGCCGGCCACGGCCAGCAGCAGTTCCGCCGTTTCCCGGCAGCGCTGCACCGGGCTGCTGATCACCGCAGCCAGCGGCACGCCCGCCAACCGCACCGCCAATGCTGCCGCCTGCTCGCGCCCGGTGTCGTCCAGGGCGATGCCCGGGGTCAGCCCGGCCAGCACACCCGCCGTGTTGGCCGTGCTGCGGCCGTGGCGGACCATGAGCACGGTGGGCATGGTGCGCAGCGTAGGTCAGGCGGTCAGGATGCCGGTCGCCAGACCGAGATAGACCACGGCTGCCAGCCCGATCCGGTAGGCGATGAACAGCCCGAAACCGCGGCTGGAGACGTAGCGCAGGAACCAGCCGATGACCGCCAGCGCGACGCCGAAGGCGATGAGCGTCGCGAGGATGGTCGGCCCCCAGGCGACCGGCGCCTGCGGGGTACCGATCCCCCTGAGCTGGTACAGACCGGAGGCGAACACGGCGGGGATGGCGAGCAGGAAGGAGTACCGGGTCGCCGCCTCGCGGGTGTACCCCAGCAGCAGGCCCGCGGTGATCGTGCCGCCGGAGCGGGACACGCCGGGGATCAGCGCGGCCGCCTGCGCGAGACCGAACAGCGCCCCGTCGCGCCAGCTCAACTCCGTCAGCGGCTTGGTGTCGCGGGCGACCGTGTCGGCCCACCACAGCACCAGCGCGAACACCCACAGGGTGGTCGCGACCAGCCAGAGGTTGCGCGCGGCGGTCTCGATCAGATCGGAGAAGGCGAATCCCAGGATGCCGATCGGCAAGGTGCCGAGGATCACCAACCAGCCCATCCGGGCGTCGGGGTCGGTGCGTGGCACCCGCCCCAGCAGCGAGAGCGCCCAGGCCTTGATGATCCTGACGATGTCGTGGAAGAAGAACACCAGCACGGCGGTCTCGGTTCCCAGCTGGGTGACAGCCGTGAACGCCGCCCCCGGGTCGGTGCCGAGCAGGTCGCCGACGATGCGCAGGTGGGCGCTGGAGCTGATGGGCAGGAACTCTGTCAAGCCCTGGACGACACCGAGGATGGCGGCGTCGACATAGCCGACGCTCACGGGGCCTCGTTCGCCAGTCGTAGCGCCTGCGCGGCCCCGGCCAGCATGTCCAGCCGTTGCGCCGCAGTGCCGCCGAACGGTGTCAGCGACAGCGTGGTGGCACCGGCCGCGGCGAGTTCCCGCATCCGGACCGCGATGCGTGACGGCGGGCCCAGCAGACTGACCTGGTCGATGAAGGCAGCGGGTACGGCCGCTGCCGCCTCCTCACGGCGCCGCGACAGGTACAGGTCCTGCACCGTGGCGGCCGCCTCGCCATGACCGAGGCGGGCGGCGATCTTGGCGTAGACGTTGTCCTCCCGCCCGCCCATGCCACCGACGTACAGCGCGGCGTGAGGCCGCACCGCGTCGGCGGCCGCCAGCGGATCGTCGTGCTCACCGGTGACGACCAACGGGCAGCTGACGGTCACGTCCAAGTCGCCGGGCACGTCCGCGGCACGCGCTCGACGACGGCCCTGCAGCCGCGCCACCGCCTCGGCCACCGACCCGGGATCGGCGAACGACGACAGCCACCCGTCGGCGACGTCACCGGTCAGGTCCAGCGCCCGAGGGCCCACCGCCGCCAGGTAGAGCGGGATCCGCTCCCGGACCGGTCGCATCGCCAGCGCCATCGATCGGACGTCGCTGCCCGGCGGCGGTACCGCGATGCTCTGCCCCGCATAGGTCAGAGGTTGCCGCGACAGTGCCAGTCGTACCGCCTCGGCGTACTCCCGCAGCCGCGAGACCGGTCGCGCGAAACGCACCCCGTGCCAGCCCTCGGACACCTGCGGTCCCGAGACGCCGAGACCGAGCCGGAAGCGGCCTCCCGACAGCGAGTCCAGCGTCGCGGCCGTCATCGCCGTCATCGCCGGGGTCCGTGCCGGGATCTGCCACACCCCGCTGCCGATGCCGATCCGCTCGGTGTGGGCGGCGATCCAGGCCAGCGGCGTCGCCGCGTCCGACCCGTAGGCCTCCGCCACCCAGATGACGTCGTAACCGAGCCGCTGCGCCTCGCGGCACAGCGCCAGTTGCTCATCCGCAGGCGCGCTGGTCCACGTGCCGAGGTTCAGGGCGAGCCGAAGCATCTGCTGCACGGCCGCCGAACCTAGCGTGAGCGTGCCGTGGCCCGGGCACGGCGTGCCAGTCGATGGCTCACTCGGAGATCCCCCCGTGAAGCAGCGCTACGTCGGCAGTAGCGGGCTCCAGGTGCCGGGCCCTGTCCCTGGGCGCGTGCCGGCGCAGGCCCGCAGCGACGACGTCCCACTGGCTGAGACGACGACCCAGCGGCCTGACCTGGCTACTAGAAGGTCTCCCGCGCCCGCGGCACTGCGGGCGAGAGGCCGTCGAGATCGACGACGCCGGCTTCATCCGCGTCGTCGAGTACGTCGTCCTCGTCCTCGTCCTCGTCGTCGTCGTCGTCGTCGAAGTCCTCGTCGTCCTCGGAGAGCACGAAGGGCGTCACCTCGTCGAAGGAGGTGAACAGCGCCTCGTCGTAGCGCTCGAACGCGGCGGCCAGCGCGTCGTAGGCCTCGACGACGGCCGGGTCGAGCTCGCTGCGGCGTTGTGACGCCGCCGTGAAGTGCCGCTCCAGCGATGCAACGAACTGGTCGAGCGCGGCGCGTGCATCGACGGTCATGGTGGAACGGTATCGCTGTCCGCCGCGTCCGACACCGTCCGAGCTGCCATCAGCGGTGCAGGTTTCACGTGCGGCGGCCCGGACGGCCAGAATGGCCCGTGATGGCACGCATGTCCGCCGGCCGAGGGAGCCGGGTTCCTGAGTACGAGTACCGAGTGGTGAGCATCCCCAGGGGGGTCTCCCGTTCGGAGATGAGACGGCGGCTGACCGACGACGCCGAGTACGGCCACTGGGAGCTGGCGCGTACCCGGATCTATCTCGGCGGCAGCCGCAAGGTGTGGCTGCGCCGCCGGATCCTGCGTGTCGAAGGGACGCTCTGAGGCTGCTCTCGGGCGGGCCGCTGTCGCTCAGGCGGCCGCGACGAAGCTGCGCAGCGTGGCAGCGCCGAACCGCAGCGCGTCCACTGGAACCCGCTCGTCGACACCGTGGAACAGCGCCGCGAAGTCGAGGTCGGGAGGCAGCCGCAGCGGCGCGAACCCGAAGCCGCGGACACCCAGCCGGCTGTAGTGCTTGTTGTCGGTGCCACCGGACAGGCAGTAGGGCAGCACCTGCGAGCCGGGGTCGGCGCAGGCGATGGCGGCGGCCATGGCATCGACCAGGGCTCCGTCGAAGGACGTCTCCAAGGCCACGTCGCAGTGCACCACCTCGATGTCGATGCCGTCGCCGGCCAGCCCGGTGACCGTCGCCAACGCCTCGTCGTGCTGACCGGGCAGGAACCGGATGTCGACCAGGGCGGTGGCGGTCCCCGGCACGACGTTGTGCTTGTAGCCCGCGCTCAGCACCGTCGGGTTCGCGGTGTTGCGGACCGTCGCCTCGACCCATCGGGCGGTCGAGCCCAGCTCCCGGCGCAGCACCTCGGGCTCCGTCAGCGGCAGCTCCCGGCCGGTGAGCTCCGCCCACCGCCGGGCCATGGCCCGCGGTGTCTCGGTCAGCACCACGGGCCAGGTATGGGTGCCGATCCGGGCCACCGCCCCGGCGAGCCTGGTCACCGCGCTGTCGGGGTGGATCATCGAGCCGTGCCCCGCCGGACCCCTGGCGGTCAGCCGCAACCAGAGGATGCCCTTCTCGGCCGTCTGGATGAGGTACAGCCGGCGCTCGTCGACGGTCACGCTGAAGCCGCCGACCTCGCTGACCGCCTCGGTGACGCCGCTGAACAGCTCGGCGTGGTGGCGGACAAGGTGCCCGGCGCCCAGCCCGCCGCCGGCCTCCTCGTCGGCGGTGAACGCAAGCACGACATCGCGTGGCGGCCGTGTGTCGGCGGCGGTCATCTCGGCCACGACGCTGAGGATCATCGCGTCCATGCCCTTCATGTCGACGGTGCCGCGTCCCCACAGGTAGCCGTCGATGACCTCGCCGGCGAACGGGTCCACGCGCCAGTCGGCAGCCATGGCCGGCACCACGTCGAGGTGGCCGTGCAGCAGCAGCGCGTCGCGGGACGGGTCGCTGCCGGCCCAGCGTGCGACCACGCTGGCCCGTCCGGGCTCGCTCTCGATCAGCTGTGGGTCCAGGCCGGCATCGGTGAGCAGACCCGCGACATGCTCGGCGGCGGTCCGCTCGCCCGGCCCGCTGCCGTCCCCGTAGTTGGAGGTGTCGATTCGCACCAGGTCAGCGCAGACGTCGACCACGGTGTCCTCGGCGGTGCTCACCGACCGACCCTATCCCTCGCCTGCGGGGAAGGGCCGCGTGACTCCCAAGCTCTGGGGTGCCGCGTCGCGTCCTGGTGACCAGGTTCGCGGCCGAGTGGGACCACAGCCCGCGCACCAGGTTCGGGTCGGTCAAGCACGTTTACCCGGAGCCGGTGATGAAGGAGCTGCGCGACTGGTTCAGCGGGGCGCTCGCCGAACGGATTCCGCAGGCCCGAGTTCTCTACTGGACCTGAACCCTGCTGCTATCCTGCTGGCTGCTGTACGGCCCTGTCGGCGACGCCGGTGACCCGTGCAACACCCTCGTCCGGGTGGCGGAATTGGCAGACGCGCTAGCTTGAGGTGCTAGTGCCCGCAAGGGCTTGGGGGTTCAATTCCCCCCTCGGACACTCCAGACCTCCTTGGCGTCACCTAGGCCGATCCACCTGGTGAGGAGTACACGCAGCGACAGTCAGGGCTGGGTCGATGACAGATCGGGCCTAGGTTGTGCTGGCGACGGGACGGGTGGAGCAGACGGTGTGGTCTCCCGTCGCGCCACGAGAGCTCGCAACGCGTCGGCGGTGGCGTCGTCGACCGCCGCCGCCGCCCGGTTCGCCTCCTGGACGGCCTGGAAGACCTCGGCCCGGTGTACCTGGATGTCGCGGGGGGCCTCGACGCCCACCCGGACCACGTCGCCTCGCACATCGAGAATGGTCACGACGACCTGCCCGTCGATGACGATGCTGTCACCGGTACGGCGGGTGAGGACCAACACGCTCGCAGCATAGGTGTCACACCTGGTGTGCGTGGTCTAACTGACGGTGCTGGGACCGGTGTCGCTCGGATATCCCACGGGGGGGCCGGAGTCGGCGCCGGTCTCGCTGTTCGCCGTGACCGCTGTGGGTGGCGGCGAAGCACGCGCGGCCAGACCCAGCACCCACAGCGCCACGGCTGCTGTCAGGACGCCGATCAGCAGCGCGGTCAAAGCCTCGTCGATGCCCCGCCGGCCCCGCAGCGCGTCAACGACCACGGGAGAGGCCAAGATCAATCCGAGAGCGGGCGCGAACTTCGTCATGAGATGCCCTGCTCTCACCGTCGTGCCGGCAGGCCGGTACCCAGGATCTGGTCGAGCCGGTCGACCAGCAGGGCGGCCCACGCCCCCGTGGTGGCCGGGCGTCCGTCGAGCAGCACGACGGCGCAACCGGCGGTCGCCACGGCAGCGACCGCGCCGGCGTCTGTGCAGCCGGTGACAGCCAGTGCCGCGAGGGTGCCGTCGGCGGTCGCCGTCATCGTCGCCAGCCAGCGCTGCGCGTCGTAGGCATCACGGCCGCTGTCCCAGACCCCCACGACCGCCGCGGCGCTCAGCGCCGCCACGACCCGCGCTGTCCGTCGGGCGCCGGTGACCGTTTCCGGCGTGGCGACGGCCACGACCAACGGCGACAGGGCAGCTTGAGCGGCTGACACCGCGACGGCCAGCTCGGTGGCGGTGAGCACGCCGGCCGACGGCAGCCCGGGCAGCGGCTCACCGAACGCCCACAGCAGGTTGGCGTCCACAGCCATCAGCTCGGCGACCGCCAGGGCTTGGTCTGCCAGGTCGCTCTCGGGACCGGCGACGATGACGACGGCACCGGGATGTGTCGGCAGACCGACCGTGCTACGCAAGCGTCGGGCAGCCAGCACTGCTACCGCCTCCGGAGCCAGCGGACCGGCGGCGGTGGCCCGCTCGGCGAGCTCGGCGGCGATCGTCGGCGACAGCCCGGACAGCGACAAGGCGGAAGCGAGTGTGGTCGCGTCCAGTGTCGGGAAGGCGGGCCGGAGCAGTCCCGGGGCCCGAAGGCCGCCGAGCATCTCGTCCAGCAGCGGCGTTGCCGAGGATGGCCGGGCTGCTGGTGCCCCGTCGGGTGCGGCCACCAGATCGCTGTCCGAACTGGTGTCTCCCGTGGTGGCGACAGCCGTGCCAGGGCGATCCAGCGCTACGGCGAGGCCGCGCGGCGCGAGAGAGCTCCAGTCGGTATCAGAACCGACCGGTGTCGGCTCGTCATCCAGGATGCGGCCCGCGGACGACGTCAGGTCGACCACGTCGATGAGCATGGGGTCGGCTGCCGGCTCGATCATTCCCGCCGCTTCGTCGTCCTTGAGCTGCTTGTCCGTCACGCGGGCCCAGATCGCGGCGAGCACCTCGGCGTCCGGTGGGTCCACCGACTCAGCCGTGACGACGTGATCGATGGCGGCGTGATCGATGGCGGCGTGATCGATAGCTCGTTGCTCCCCATCGGGTCGATCTCGTTGATCCCCATCGGGTCGATCCACGGCGGGGGTCGCCGCTGGGAGCGGCACGGGCTCCTCGCGGATGATCCGCGGCGGCTGCCAGGGGGTACCGGCGGAGGAATCGACCGGGCTGACCCGCGACTTCGGCTCGGGTGGCTGCACGGCCTCTCCCCCACCGAGCTGCGCTCGCACCGACATCAGGATCTCGTCGAACGCCGACCGCTGGGTCGACACCGCCACCCGCGAAGCGCTCGGCGGTGGTGACACCTGGGCAGGCAGCCGGACCCCACGGGAGGCCGTTACGTCGGGGGCGGCCGTCACGTCAGGGGCGGCCTCGCGGGGCCGCTGGTGTAGGGCCGGGATGCTGCCCGGGTCTGACCCGTCTGGCGCCGTCGGCTGCTGGACGGGGACCGACGAACGGTCGGCGGCGTCCATCCGGGCCAGCAGCGCGGCGATCTCGTCCTGCGGGGCCGGCTGCGGACTCGCCCAGTCGGGTCGTTCGACGGCGCTGCTGGCAGGCGCACCACCAACGGTTGCGGTGGGCGCCACCCGGGCCGGCGACACCGCCGCACCGTCCAGGGCGACGGTCAGCTCGTACTTCTCCTTGGCGAAGAAGCCACCGACACCACCGGTTCGGACCCGTTCGGCTTTGACGATGCGGGCCTGCTGACCGTGCTCGGCGCGGACCTGCGCCAGCAGAACCTCCAGATCGGCGCCCTCAAACAACAGATGCTGTGGCACAGCTCACCGTCCCTAGGGTTTCCACCCGAGGCGCCAGTCCGGCCTCGGCATACGACAGAACTGGTAGTCGGGGCGAGGATGTAGCGGTCAATCGCCGCACGGAGGGTCGCAACGCGGGTGCGCAGGCGAGCACGGGGACCTTGCCCCGCTCCTCCAGCTCGGTGGCGTGCAAGGCCAGCGACATCAGGAAGCGCTCCGCGGTATGCGGGTCCAGGGCCAGCACCGATCGGGAATCGACCTGCCGCAGCGCCTCGACGAAGGACTGTTCGAGCAGCGGATCGATGGTCAGCGCGTGCAGCACGCCGTCGGTGGTGAAGGCGGCGGCCACGGCGGGACCCAACGAGGCCCGGGCCGCCTCGATCAGTGAGTCCGGGTCGACACCGCTCTTGGCCTGCGCCGAGATCGCCTCGAAGATGCGGGCAAGGTCGCGGACCGGGATCTGCTCGTCCAACAGGGCGCCGAGGACGAGTTGCACGTCCGCCAGTGAGGCGGCGCCGCCGAGGAGTTCCTCCACGACCACGGGATGCGTGCGCTTGAGGGTCTCCGACAGCGCTTTGACATCCTCCCTGGACAGCAGCCGAGAGGCGTTGCACCGCACGATCTCGGACAGGTGCGTGATGAGGACGGAGGCCCGGTCGACCACGGTGGCCCCGGTCAGCTCGGCCTGGTGGCGCAGCTCTTCGGGGATCCACTTGCCGGACAGCCCGAAGACAGGTTCGACGGTGGCCAGTCCTGGGAGTCCGTCCAGGTGGTCCCCCAGCGCGAGCGCTTGTCCCGGCGGTGCCTGCCCACGGCCCGCCTCGATCCCGGAGATCCGCACGGCGTACGTCGAGGACGGCAGGTCCAGGCTGTCCCGGGTCCGCACCGGCGGCAGCACCAGACCGAGGTCGAGAGCCACCTTGCGCCGCAGCGACCGCACCCGGTCCAGTAGGTCGCCACCCGTGGCGGAGTCGACGAGGTCGATCAGGTCGGGGGCCAGCACGACCTCGAGCGGGTCGACGCGCATGTCGTGCACCAGCGCCTCTGCGCTGTCCGGCTCGACCGTCCGCGGTGGCTCGGCGTCGGCGGGCTCCTCGACGTCGGATCGGGTCCCGGCGCGTGAGGCGAGGAAGCCGATCACGGCCGCGGTGATGAGGAACAGCGGGGCGGGCAGTCCCGGGACCAGCGCCAGGCCGGCGATGGCTCCGGCGGTGATGTAGAGCGCGCGAGGGTTCTGCAGCAGCTGCTGGGCGGTGTCGGATCCCATGTCCCCGGACGTCGCGGCCCGGGTGACGATGAGACCGGTCGCCACCGACAGCAGCAGCGCCGGGATCTGTGACACCAGGCCGTCCCCGACGGTCAGCAGCGAATACTTGGTGATGGACTCCGACGCACTGAGGCCCTGCTGCAGCATCCCGATCGCAAAACCGCCGATGAGGTTGATCAGCGTGATGATGATGGCGGCGATGGCGTCGCCCTTGACGAACTTCGAGGCACCGTCCATCGCGCCGTAGAAGTCGGCTTCGGCGCCCACCTCCTCGCGGCGGCGACTGGCGGTCGCCTCGTCGATCGCCCCGGCGTTCAGGTCGGCGTCGATCGCCATCTGCTTGCCAGGCATCGCGTCGAGGGTGAACCGGGCGCCCACCTCGGCCACTCGGTTGGCACCGTTGGTGACGACGGCGAACTGGATGACGACGAGGATGAGGAAGATGACCAGGCCGATGATCACCGAGGAGCCGATGACGACGTGGCCGAAGGCCTCGATGACGTGACCGGCGAAGCCCTGCGACAGCACCAGCCGGGTCGCGGCGACGTTGAGACCCAGCCGGAACAGGGTGAGCACCAGCAGCAGGGACGGGAACACCGAGAACTCCAGCGGCCGCTTGACGTACATCGCCGTCAGCAGCACGACCAGCGAGATCGAGATGTTGATGACGATGAGGACGTCGAGCAGGGCGGCGGGCAGCGGGACGACGAGCAGCAACACGATGCCGACGACGCCGACGGGCACCGCGTACTGCCCGAACCGTGACGCCATCACGTCAGGTGCCTTGCCATGTCTGCTGCCTCTCGGCGGCGCGTGGGTAGCGCCGTGCGTGGTCGAGGCAGATCCGTTGCCGTCGAGGTGCCGTCCTGGCTGGTGCCGTGCTGTGAGCGTCGCTCGTACTGTCGCTGGGCGTATCGACGTCCTTCGCCGCGCACTTGAGGTGCTGCCCCGTCATCCTGCCCGCGGCGTCACCGGTTGTCAGTGACGCCCGGCCGGTTGCGGCAGGGCCATCGGCTCGGCTGCCGTCACGACTCGCCCGGATCTACGCAAGGAAACCAGGAATGCGAGGACCTCGGCCACCACGCCGTACAGCGCGGCGGGGATCTCCTCGCCGACCGCGCAGGTGTCGTGCAGTGACCGGGCGAGCGGCACGTCGGCGACCATCGGCACCCCGTTGGCCGCGGCGATCTCGCGGATCCGCCGGGCCAGGTGGCCCTTGCCCTTGGCGACCACCCGTGGCGCGCCACGCGTCGGGTCGTAGGCCAGGGCGACGGCCACATGTGTCGGGTTGACGAGCACCACATCGGCCGCCGCGACGTCGCGCATCATCCGGTTGCGGCTCATGGCCAGGGCACGGCTGCGTCGGGCCTGCTTGATCTGCGGGTCGCCCTCGCTCCGGCGATGCTCGTCCTTGATCTCCTGATGGCTCATCCGGATCTCTTTCATCACCTTGCGGCGCTGCACGACGTAGTCGGCGCCCGCGAGCACGATCCCCAGCACCACGCAGACCTGCATGAGACTGGCCGCCGCCTCGCGGAAGCCGTCGATCGCACTCGACAGCGGCAACGCGCCGGAGGCGGCGACGGTGGGCAGCAGGCGGTCGACGGCGAACCAGGTGACCAGGCCCAGCGCCACTGTTTTGATCAGTGTCTTCGCTGCCTCCCACAGCGTGACCAGGCTGTAGCGCTGCTTGAAGCCGCTGATCGGGTCGAGGCGCTGCAGTTTCGGTTTCGCCAGCGCCCACGCCGGTTGGATGCCCCCCTGCAGCCCGGTCCCGGCGATCGCCGCGATGGCGGTCACCGCCACGAGCGGCAGCAGCACCACAGCGAAGTCCACCGCCCCGGTGCCCAGCAGTTGCAGCACCAGCGCTGGCTCCGGCCGCTGGGCAACGACGGAAACCCCCTGCATGAGCTCCCGCATCCGGCCGCTCATCGCTTCGATGACCGAGGGCAGCATCAGGCAGCCGGATCCGACCACCGCCCACGCAGCGAGGTCCGGGGTGCGTGGTACCTGGCCCTCCGACCGCGCCTTCTTGAGGCGCTCGGCGGTGGGCTTCTCGGTCTTCTCCCCGCCGCCGTTGCTCACCGGCCCACCGTGGTCATCGGATCGTCTCGATGGTCACGGTTGCCATCCGCTCGGCGAGATTGACGACCACGCCCGGCAACGTGACCAGGCTGAAGCCCAGCATCACCAGCGTCAGCAGCATCTTCAGCGGGAAACCGGTGGAGAAAGCGTTGAGCTGCGGCGCGATCCGGGTGGCCAGCCCCAGGCCGACGTCGGCCAGGAAGAGCACGGCCATCAGCGGCCCCGCGATCTGCAGGGCGACGAGCAGCAGCTCCCCCGCACCGCTGGTCAGCGTCGCGGCCAGCCTGGCCAGATCCACGGTGGCGTCCAGCGGCAGCAGCGTGAAGCTCCGCAGCAGGCCGCGCCAGACCACCAGGTAGGCATCGGTGACCAGGAGCAGGGTGATCGCCAGCAAGCCGTAGAACCGGCCGATCACGGAGTTCTGTGCCTGCAGGAACGGGTCGTAGGCGAAGGCCAGTGAGAAACCGCCGGAGACGTCCAGCAGGTCACCGGCGGCCTGGACGGCCACGAACAGCAGGTAGCAGCAGAACCCCAGGCCGGCACCGATGACGACCTGTGCGGCGAGGGCGGTGGCGAAGGAACCGGCGTCCACCGACGGCAGGTCGCCCCGCACGGCTGGCAGCAGCGGCAGCGACATCGCCAGCGACAGCACGGCCTTGACGAAGGTCGGGACGGAACGGGACGAGAACGGCGGCGCGATGACCAGCCACGCGGCGATCCTGACGCTGCAGAGCAGTAGCGCCGCGATCCAGTCCGTCAGCGCGTCGACGGCCATGCCTCAGCCGCCGTTGAGGATGGTGGGTATCGAGTCGTAGAGCTGGGTGGTGAACGTGGTGATCTGGGTGAGCATCCACTTCCCGAAGAACAGCAGGCTGGCGCCGATGGCGATGAGCTTGGGGACGAAGGCCAGGGTGACGTCCTGCAGTTGGGTGACCGACTGCAGCAGCGAGATCGAGAAACCGACCACGAGGGCGACCAGCAGCACCGGCGCTGACAGCTTCGCAGCCAGCAGCAGAGCGCGCAGGCTCAGGTCGAGCACGACGGTATCGGTCATCGGTAACTGCCCACCAGGGCGGTGATGATGAGGCCCCAGCCGTCGACCATGACGAACAGCAGCAGCTTGAACGGCAGCGAGACCACGACCGGCGGCAGCATCATGATGCCCATCGACATCAGGGCGCTGCTGACGACGAGATCGATGATGACGAACGGCAGGAAGACGACAAAGCCGATGATGAAGGCGCTGCGCAGTTCGGACAGCACGAATGCCGGGATCAGCGTGGTCAAGGGCACCGCGTCACGCGATGCCGGCAGCGGCAGGTCAGCCGCCTTGCTGATCAGTGCCAGCTCCTCGCCACGGGTGTGGGCGAGCATGAAGTCCCGCAGCGGGGCGACGCCCGCGTTGAACGCGTCGCTCAGGCTCAGCGTGCCGGCCAGGTAGGGCTGCACACCGAGGTCGTTGACCTGCGTGATGACCGGGCCCATGACGAACAGCGTCAGGAACAGCGCCAATCCAGTGATCACCTGGCTCGGTGGCGTGGACTGCAGCCCCAGCGCGTTGCGGGTGAGCGACAGCACGACGACGATCTTGGTGAAGCTGGTGGTCATCAGCAGCAGAGCGGGCGCCACGGAGATCGCGGTGACGGCCAGGATGACCACGATCGCGCTGGCCGGGGTGCCGTTGGGCCCGTTGACCTCGAAGCGGACCGCCGGCGGCGCGGTCTCGACGCCGGTGCCCGGGCTCGGGGGCGTGGCCCCGGTCGGGGCCGTGGGCGGCGCGACGGCGACCGGGTCCGAGATCGACCTGCTGTCGCCGGCACCCGGTGTGACGGCGTCCGGTGTGACGGCGTCCGGTGTGGTGACGGCCGTCGCGGCGCTGGCCCAGACGGCAGTTGCAACCAGCACCGTGCCGCAGATCACGGCCAGGCGCAGCAGCAGCCGGGTCATCGGCGGACCGTCCGGTCCTGGGCACGGGCCATGACGCCCCGCAGCCCGGGCGGCACCGGGCGCTGCAACGGCACCGCTGGCGGTACCGAGGTCTCGGCAGGCCCCGTGGTACTGGCCGGCCGCAGGTCGGTGACGGAACCCGGCTCGGACTCCACCTCGGACAGGAATGTGATACTCGACTCCCCGATCCCGACCAGGATGCAACGCTCGCCGACCTCGATGACGGCGACGCCGGACTTCTTGCCCAGCCCGACCCGTTGCACCACTCGCAGCTGCGACTGGCTGGGCATGGCCATCCGGCGACGGAGCAGCCGTACGGCGATCCAGATCAGCCCTAGCACCACCGCCAGGCCACCGACACTGCGGGCCAGGCTCTCGGCGACGTCCACGCCTATCACGCCGCCGTGGGGTCGGCGTTGGGGTCCACGATCTCCGTGATCCGGATGGCGAAGTCCTCGTCGACGACGACGACCTCGCCCCGCGCGAACAGCCGGCCGTTGACCAGCACGTCCGCCGGGCTGCCGACGGGACGGTCCAGTTCGACCACGGCGCCGGGCGAGAGCGACAGCAGTTCCTGGATGGTCATCCTGGTCCGGCCGATCTCGGCGGTGACCTCCATAGGAACCGATCGCAACAGGTCCATGCCGCGGGCGGTCGACATGGCGTCCGGACCGTCGAGCGGTGCGTCACCGGCGAGGCGGGGAGCAGGGACGCCCGGCCCGGCCGGGGCCGCGTCCAGGCACAGCGCGATGTAGGCGGCAGCATTGCCGTCGACGGTGATCACGGCGACCGCGGCGACCGGAGCCGCGGCGAGCAGTTCCTGAAGCATGGCACCAGTGGTCGGCTTGGCGTCCAGGACGGCGATCGGGCCGACTGTGGCCGACATCGCGTCCAGTGCGGGTACCAGCGCGGCCACGAACTCAGCGGTCGACACCGCGTCAGCGCCAGCACCAAGGCCGGTGCCCACGCCCGCAACGGCCGCATCGGCGGTAGCGGCATCAGCTGCCGCCTCGGCCGGGTCGGCCGCTGATGGGGGGGCGGTGGCCTGGGCCAGCGCGGCGCTCAGCGCGTCGGCGGCCGCGGGGTTGAGCAGCAGCGCCGTGGCGCCGCCCCGGGCGCCGGTGAACCGGCGCACTACACCCGCCCACTGCGACGCAAGGTCCGCAGGCGTCGCCGCCTCGACGACAGCACCGGCGGGGATCGGCAGCAGCCCGATGGCGGCGTCGGCCGCCAGCAGTACCTGATCAGCGGTGGTGGCCACGGCACTCATTCGACCGTCTCCTTAGGATCGACGACGAGACAGGCCAACCGGGTGCCGGATCCACCGACCACGGCCCGGGCAACGGGAACGTCGCCCACGACGATCGTCAGAGGGCGAGCCGTCGGGTGAGCGATGCGGACGATGTCGCCGGTGGTCAGCGACAGCAGCTCCTTGGCGCCCATGCGCACCGAGCTGAGCCGGACCCCGACGTCGACCGGCGTGCCGTTGATGCCGCTGGTCGTCAGCGCCTGCTGGCGATGGCGTTCCACGGCAGCAGCGGGGCTCGCATCACCGGGCGTGGGGCGCATGTGAGCCTCGATGCTCTCGAACGGCAGCGCGATGCTCGCAGTGGTCAAGGAGCTGGTGGCGGCCGGCCCGATGCGAATCGAGAATTCTGCGACGACCATGATGTCGGTGAGCGCGGCGGCCTGAGCGAACTGCGGGTTCGTCTCGATGCCGCCCACCTCGCACGTGATGTCGACGACCTGGGCGAAGCTGTAGCGCAGCTCCCGCAGCATCCGGTCGAGCAGCTGACGCAGCAGCAGTACCTCGATGTTGGACGGCTGCCGTTTCGGCTGCGCGGCCCCCCCCGGTCCGCCGAGCATCCGGTCGACGAAGCCCATGGTCGCGGCCAGGTCGAACTGCACGACGCACTGTCCTTGCAGCGGGGGGGCGGTGAACATGGCCATGAATGTCGGCTCCGGCAGGCCGGCGACGAACGCGCCGTAGCTGCGCTGCTCGATGGTATTGAGGTCGATCGAAGCAGTGGTCCGCAGCGACGCGGTCATCTGCGTCGCCCACTGCCTCGCGAAGGTCTCATAGACGATCTGCAGGCCGCGGGCGTGATCCCGGCTCAGCTTCGTGGGATGCCGGAAGTCGTAGGGCACCACCGCCCCTCGCCGCCGACGGCGGCCATTGCCACCACCGCCGCTGATCGGCGCATCAGCCGGCTCATGGCCGGTGGGCACCACCCGTTCGGTCGACACGCTCTGGGTATCGGCATCCGTCCGGTGGAGTTGAGGGCCTGTTCCCTCAGGTTGGGTTCCGATCGGTCACGCGCCCGTCACTGGCCGGTCGATCGGACGTTTCGTGGTCACTGGGTGACGAATTCGGTGAAGTAGAGGTCCATCACGACGTGATGGTTCTCGTGGTACGCCTCCTCGACGTCGTGCAGCAGCTCCTCTTTGATGAGCGCGCGTTGAGCGGGATCGCCCAGGTCAGCCACCGTCCTGCCCGAAAACGCCTCGATGGTCAGGTCCAGGGCCTTGCTGCCGTCGACGACGACCTTCTTGCCGTGGCCGCCACCGCCGGCAGTGGCGGCCAGCTGGATCGCGACACCGACCTTGAGGTAATGCCCTTCGGCCAGGTTGACGCTGATCGGCCCGAAAGCCGCGACCTCACCGGGTTCCGGTGGCGGTTCCTCGGCCGGCGCCCGCATCGTGAGGAACCAGAAGGCGCCACCGCCCCCCGCCACCAGCAGGACCGCGGCGGCGACGATGATGATGAGTTTCTTTCCCTTCTTCTTGGCGCCAACGGCCTCGTCGGTAGGGGTGCCGTCGGCGGCACCTGGTGTCGACGTCGCTCCTGCCAACTTGCGTTCCTTCAGATCGGGCATCAGTTCCTCCGGTCATGTCGGTGGCTCGGGCTGGGGCAGCACGGGGGTTCACGTCGTCTCTGGCGCCAGGTCGCGCGACAGCGCCGGCAGCAGCGCTCGAACCTCTGCAGACTCGGTCGAAGTCACCACGACATCGACCCGTCGGTTGCGCTCGATGGCGGTGGGATCACCGACTGGTACCAGCGGGCGGGTGTCGGAGTATCCGGTAGCGCTCAATCGGGCGGGATCGAGCCCGTCGGCCTCGATGAGGTGACGAACCACGCTGGCGGCGCGCGCGGCGGACAGCTCCCAGTTGGACGGATAGAGGGCGCTACCCGACAGCGGCAGGTGATTGGCGTGCCCCTCGACCTCCAACGGCACCGTGAGGTCGCGTAGTACGGGGGCGACGGCGTCGACGGCCAGACGTCCGTCGGGCTCCAGCTCGGCACTGCCGTTGCGGAACAGGATGTTGTCGGCGACCAGGGCGATGACCAGGCCCCGCTGGTCGATGCGGTAGTCAGCGCGGCCCGCCAACCCGGCCACCTCCAGGCGGGCCTCGGCCAGCTCGGCGATCTCCTGCAGTCGCTGCGCCTCTACTTGGGCCCGCTGCAGCAGATCGGGCGGTGTGACGCCCTCCTCGCCCGGCGCCTCGGTGTCAAAGCTGCCCGGGTCGATCGCCGGGATCGCCAGCGTCAGGGCGTCCAAGGGAATCGGATCGATCTGGCTGTCGCCGGCTTGCAGAATCCCGTCGCCCCCCTCCAGCGGGACGTAGGCAGGTTTTCCGAAGCCAGCCGCGAGGCCGTTCGCGAGCTGCTCAAACTTGATCTTGTCGACGGTGCTCATGGCGAACATGACGAGGAACAGCGCCATGAGCAGGGTCATCATGTCCGCATAGCTGACCAGCCACCGCTCGTGGTTCTCGTGCTCCTCCTCGTGGTGGCCGCCTCGCTTCTTGCGGCGAGGCGCTCCGCCATGACGGCCGCCCTCGGCCGCGGACATCAGGCGGCCTTCTTCTCGGCCGGCTTGTCGACCAGCAGGCTTTCCAGCTTGCGGGCGAGTACCCGCGGATTGGCGCCGGCCTGGATGGCGAGGATGCCCTCGACGACCATCTCCATCTGGCCGCACTCGATCTCCGAGAGCCGCTTGAGCCGGGCCGCCAGTGGCAGGAAGAGGCAGTTCGCGGACATGACGCCCCAGAGGGTCGCGAGCAGCGCCAACGCAATCTTGGGTCCGAGCGATGCGGGGTCGTCCAGCGCCTGCAGGGCGCTGGCCAGCTCCAGGCAGGTGCCGATGATGCCCACCGTGGGGGCGTACGCGCCGGCGTCGGCCCAGAACTTGGCGCCCTGCTTGTCGGCGGCGCGCTTGGCATCGATCTGCGAGCGCATCACCTCGTCTAGATCGTCCGGGTCCGTGCCGTCGATCGCGAGCTGGAGGCCGTCCTTGAGGTAGGGGTCGTTGATGTCCTTGCTGGCCTCTTCCAGCGCGAGCAGTCCCTCGCGGCGTGCCTTGTCCGACAGCGAGACCAGGTTGGACACCGTCGTGTCCTGCGCAGGGATTCTGGCCGTGAACGCCTTGATGAGGATCTTGGGCTGCTTCAGGGTGTCCTTGAGCGTGCCGCCCATGACGGTGACACCGAGCGCACCGCCGAGGACGAGGATGATGGGCGGCGCCTGAAACATGACGGCGGGGTCGCCACCGGCCAGGACGATGCCGAGGCAGATGGCGGCGAGGCTGACGACCAGACCGATGATGGCGGCGAGATCCATGTCCTACACCCTCCTGGGATGAAGCGGGACGACGGTGGGTCGCCACGTCGGCTCGACGACTGTCGCCGGGTCCTCGTGGTCCGCTGCCAGCTGGAGCGACTCGACCTGGAACTGGGCGCGGGACTCGCTCACCTCGGGCTCGGCGGCAGCGCGCAGGATGGCCGCGCGGTAATCGATGATGAGGTGGACGACGTCCGCGAGGCTCTCGGTGACGACGTACTTCGCGCCGTCGGTCAGTGTCAGGACGGTGTCGGGGGTCACGTCAGCGCGAGCGACGAGGTCGGGGTTGAGCGCGAAGCTCGTACCGTTCAGCCTGGTCAGTGGTATCACCGGGATCACGTCGTCCGTCCGTGGCGTTGGCTCGTCCACCCTCGAGGGGTCGCACCCAGGGGGGTGCCATCACGTCATCGGCCCGCCGGCCCGCCCTACTGATCGCCCGCACCGGTGACGGGCGTGGCGCAATGCCCGTCACCGCGTGTCACAACAGCTGCTGAAGCCCCGGCTCACCTCATCGCTTCATGTTGACCAGGTCCTGCAGCAGCTCGTCGGAGGCGGTGATGACCCGTGAGTTCGCCTGGAAGCCGCGCTGCGAGATGATCAAGTTGGTGAACTCCTGGGAGAGGTCCACGTTGGACATCTCCAGCGAGCCGCCGGTCAACGTGCCCCGCGGCCCCGTGCCGGGCGCGCCGACCTGCACCACACCGGAGTTGACCGTCTCGCGGAAGGTCGTGTTGCCGGCCTTCTCCAGTCCCTGCGGGTTGTTGAACGCGGCCATGGCCACCTGACCCAGGGTCTGGCGCAACCCATTGGAGAACACGCCCTGCAACGATCCGTCGTTGCCGAGCGTGAAGGACTGCAGTGACCCGACCGCGGAGCCGTTTTGCGAAGTCGCACCGACCGTGGTGGCGCCGGCGTAGTTGGTCAGCGCCGAGAGGTCGACGGTGATACCCGCGATCGTCATGGTCGTCGGCGTCGGGGTAGTGCCCGCCGGGCTGAAGTCCAGGTTGGCGGCGGGGACGTTGACCGCGCCCCGGTCCAGCGTCACCGACCACTCCGGGGTACCGGCCAGCTTGGTGAAGGTGGCGATCACGTTGGTGGCGACACCCGCGGCGTCGTAGGTGGGGATCGACGTGGTCAGCACGGTGCCGGTGGCGGCACCACCGGGCAGGTTGCCGGTCGTGGTGACGGTGGTGGTGGCCACCGGCGGCAGCAGGGTGCCGACGGGCAGCTTGAGGTCGACCAATGGGCCGGTCGTGCTGACCACGCCGGCGTTGGCCAGCCACCCCTGCACGAAGGCGCCGTCGGTGGTGACCAGGTTGCCGACAGCGTCGAAGGAGAAGGCGCCGGAGCGGGTGTAGAACTGCTGGCCGCTCTTCTCCACGACGAAGAACCCGTCCCCGGAGATCATCAGGTCGGTGCTCTTGCCGGTGCTCTGTGAGGCGCCCTGACCGAAGTTGCTGCTGATGCCGGCCACCCGGGTACCGAGACCGACCTGCGCCGGGTTGGTGCCACCGATAGCGCCGCCGGGGTCGGGCGCGCCGGGGGCCTGCAGCAGCTGGCTGAGCGCGTCCTGGAACACCGTGGCCGAGGACTTGAATCCGGCGGTGTTGACGTTGGCGATGTTGTTGGCGGTGACGTCCATCATCGTCTGGTGGGAGCGCAGGCCGCTGATGCTGGAGAACATGGACCGGAGCATTGGGGACTCTCCTTCGTTGTCGCGGATGGATCCGGGATGGGTCGACTGGTGGCAGCGGGTCAGGCGGTGCGGATCTCCGTACTGACCTCGCTCAACGCGCTGAGTGCGACGTCGGAGGTAGTGGCGGCGGCACCGTCGCCGGTGCGCACCCGCAGCACCGGGTCGGTACCGGAGAACGCCACGGAGGTGACGGTCCCGGAGACCGTGGTCCCGTCAGCGGTGGCATATGTGACCTGGCGGCCGACCAGGGCCGCCGACGACCACCGCTGCTGCAGTGCGAACGCCTGCTCGGTGGTCCCGGCGAGGTCCTTCAGCGTCTCGACGCTGGTCAGCTGCGCGGTCTGGGCGACGAATTCGGCACCCTTCGCGGGGTCCAGCGGGTCCTGGTACCTCAGCTGAGCGACCAGGAGCGTCAGGAAGTCGGTGCTGTCCAGGGTGCTCTTGCCGGTGGTCTTGGTGGGCGTGGTCGTGGCCGAGTACAGGTTCGCTCCCCCTGTGGGTGCGGTCCCGGTGGTGATCGTCATGTGGCTCCTCGCTATGGCTGGTGGTGATCGTGATGGGGTGGTTGTCTGATGGTCGGATCAGACCCGCACGTCCAGGCGGGTGCCGGCACCGGGTGCGTGCGCCTGATGCCAGCGGGTGGGGGCATCGATCGGCTCATCGTCGCCAGCGGAGACGGTCGTCAGCCGGTTGCCCGCGGCTTGTGGCTGCCGTTGCGGGGCGCCTGAAGCCGGGTCGCCGCCGGTGCCCGCGAAGGTGGACTCGCGCACGGTGACGTCGGCATCCACGCCGGCGGCGGACAGTGCGGCCGACAGGTCGGCGAGCACGCCACGCAGAGCCTCGCGGGCGACGTCGGCGCCGCCGGTGAGCTCGACCGTGACTGAACCGTCGCGCAGCGTCGCCCGGACCCGGACCGGCCCCAGCGCAGCGGGGCTCAGTTCCACCACGAGCTGGTGCCCGCCGCGGGTCGCGATGGCAGCGGCGAGCAGGTCCGGTACGGCGTCCAACCGGGCCAGGGTGAAGGGGCCGGTCGCCGTCGCGGCTGCGGTCAGCTGACCGGCGGCTGCCGGTACGGCGCCCGTGAGGGGCAGGGCCGGGCTCACTGGCGCGAGATCCGGCAGCGGCTCTGCGTCGGGCAGCCGGCTCACGGGACCGCTCCACTGCAGGCTCGGCTGGACCGCTGACGCGAGGGCCGGCGAGCCGGCGGTGTGAGCCGGCACCGGCGGTGCGGGGGTCCACTCGTCGCTCGGTATCGGTGCGGTCGTCGGGACCATCAAGCGTGCGTTGGCGGTTGCCGGATCGCCCCGGCCAGGCTTGTCGAGCGTCGCGGCCGACTGCTGATCGTCGGGTGTGTTGAGCAGGCGCGGCGCCACCCCGGTGAGCTGTGCCGGCGGAACCAGCACCGCCGTCATGACGGCAGCGGCGGGCGAGGCGGGCGCAACGGACGTGCCCGGCCCAGCAGCGTCACCGACAGCGGAGGTCGAGGCGACCGCCTGCTGCAGCGCTGCACCCGTCGCAACCGTGTCGGCGACGGGCATCGTTGCGGGCGCACCGATAACGGGCGAACCAGGCCCGGGCGAGCCGGTGACGGGCGAACCAGGCCCGGGCGAACCGGTGACGGGCGAACCGGGCCCGGGCGAACCGGTGACGGGCGAACCGGGCCCGGGCGAACCGGTGACGGGCAGGGCCGATTGAGTGTCACCGGTGGGCGTGACCGGCTCGGGTCCGGCAGTCGGCATCGCCCCGGGCAGCGCAGCGGCCACGGGCACGGCCGGCGGCCCAGGTTGATCGGGCACGAGCACCAGCGGCGACGGCACTGCTGCGGTCGCCACGGCGTCGACGAGCGGCGCGTCCTCGGGATGGGTCGGGTCGTCGGCAGGGGTGCTCGGGTCCGTCGCGGCAGCTGTGTCACCGAGCGCGACACCCAGGGCCGCCTCGAAGGCCGCGCCCGGGCTCCCGGAGTGTGACGAGGATCGGGCGGCTGCAGCATTCGTCGTGGGGGGGGTGGGCGCGAGCTTGCCGGCAGTGGTGCTCGTGGCGGGCGTCACCGGATGCCTCCAGGCAGCTTCGAGAGGATCGAGGCGACGTAGGCCGTCGTCTCGTCATAGGCCGGGATGCCACCCGCGGCGCGCACCGCGCCGGGGCCGGCGTTGTAGGCGGCGAGCGCCAACGGCAGCGAACCGAAGTCGTCGAGCTGCCGGCGCAGGTAGCGGCCCGCCCCGTCGACGGCCTGCACCGGGTCCCGAGGGTTGATCCCGAGATCGTCGGCGGTGCCGGGCATGAACTGCATGAGGCCGATGGCGCCTGCCGGGCTGATCGCATCGGCGTCGAAGCCCGACTCCTGGGCGGCCATCGCCGACAGCACCCCCGCGGGCAGGGTGTACCGCTGCTCGGTCGCGGCGAACAGCGACCCGTAAGGCACTGCGTGGGCGCCGGCGCCGACCGGCTCAGCCGGGCTGCCGCCCGTGATCCGGCGGATGGTGTCGGGCGGGGCGCTTCGGATGTCACCGATGCGCACCACGTCGCCGGTCTTGGGGGCGTGCAGCATCCTGCCCTCGCCGACGTAGATCCCGATGTGGTTCGGCGAGCCGCGCCACACCAGCAGATCGCCCGGTCGTGCCTGCCCGAGGCTCGGCACCGGTGTCCCGGCGCCCGCCTGGTCGGCGACCACCCGGGGCACCTCGATGCCGAGGTCGGCGAAGACCCGCTGGACCAGGCCGGAGCAGTCGAGCCCGGTCGCCGGATCGGTGCCGCCCCAGCGATAGGGCACGCCGAGGTACCGGGTCGCGGCCGTGACGACGTCGGAGCCGGCGGGCGCGCCGGAGCGCGCCCATCCGGCGGCGCTGAGGGCCGCAGCGAATCGGGTGCCCGACAGTGAGGTGCCGCTCGACGCGTCCGCGCTCGCCGCGCCGGTGGCTCCGGTCGAGCCGATGAGGTCGACGGGAGCGGTGCGGGTGGCGATACCCAACCTGGCCTCGATGTCGGTGATGCGCGACTGGATCGCCGCCAGGCCGCTCATCGGGCCACGCTCGTCAGGAGGGCGTCGCGATCAGCCGATGACCCGAGCCGCTGCGCGCGGGCGTACCTGGCCAGCGCCAGTTCGTCGATGGCGTTCTGTTCGACCCGGGCGCGGGCGGCCGCATGCGCGGCCGCGAGCCGTTCGACCAGCTTCTCGATGACGCGCTCGGAGCGCCGGTCGGCCTGGTATCGGGTGGCGGCGGCGGCCTCGGTCGCCTGCGCGTCGGTGACCGCGAGCATCGCCGAGGAGACCGCCGCGGACAGGCCGGCCCGGCGCGCCGCGGCGGCGGCGAAATCGCCTTCCGACAGATCGGTGGCAGCCAGCCAGTCCCGGCTGCGCTCGAGTGCCGCCTCTCGCTCGCGCCGCTTCGCCCGGGCCGCCGACAGGTCTGACTTTGCGGCCTCGGAGCGGGCGTGGCGCAGCGTGAGCAGGGTGGCCAGGCCTGGCCTCGGCGTCGTGTCGCGACTCATGTCACGCCTCCGGCACCGCCGGCGCGGGCCTCGCGCGCGATCTCGAGGATGTGGTTCCAGGTCTCCTCGTACGGCGCGATCTCGGCGATCGGCTGCCGGCACACGGCGTCGAGGCGGGGCATCAGCCGCAGCGCGGCGTCGACGTCGGGGTTGCTGCCGGGCACGTAGGCGCCGACCTCGATGAGGTCCTTGACGTCGCGGTGAGCGGCGAGCAGCCGGCGCAGCACGGTCACCGCGCTGCGCTGCTCGGGCGTCGTCACCCGAGCGGCGACGCGCGAGACCGATTCCAGCACGTCGACGCTGGGGAAGCGGCCCGCGGTGGCGATCCGGCGGTCCAGCACGATGTGACCGTCGAGGATCGCCCGCGCGGCGTCCGCGATCGGCTCGTTGTGGTCGTCCCCCTCGACCAGGACCGTGTAGACGCCGGTTATCGAGCCCCGCTCGCGAGGGCCCGCCCGTTCCAGCAACCGCGGCAGCAGCGCGAAGGTCGACGGCGGGTAGCCACGGGTGGCGGGCGGCTCCCCCGCGGACAGGCCGACCTCCCGCTGCGCCATGGCTACCCGGGTCAGGCTGTCCAACAGCAGCAGCACGTCCGCTCCGTCGTCGGCCAGGGATTCGGCGATCCGGGTGGCGGTGAATGCGGCCCGCAGCCGCATCAGCGGGGTGGCGTCGGAGGTGGCCACGACGACCACGCTGCGGGCGAGGCCCTCGGGGCCCAGGTCGTCCTCGATGAACTCCCGGACCTCCCGGCCGCGCTCACCGACCAGCGCCAGCACGGTGGCCTGTGCCCGGCTGCCCCTCGTGATCATGGACAGCAGGCTGGACTTGCCGACCCCGGAACCGGCGAAGACGCCGATCCGCTGGCCGAGACCGATGGTCGTGAAGGCGTCGATGACCCGAACCCCCAGCGGCATCGGGGCGGCGACGCGGCGACGACGCAACGGGTGGGGGGCGGCGCCGTCCAGCGGCGCCCTCGGCGCGCCGTGCAGTGGCGGCCCGTCGTCCAGCGGGGTGCCGTCGGCGTCGAGCACCCGGCCCAGCAGCGACCACCCGACGGGCACCGTCGCCACCTGGCCGGTGGCCCGGGCGCGGGCGCCCACGACGAGGCCCGCAGTACCGGCCAGCGGCATGCAACGCAGCACACCACTCTCGGCGGCGACGACCTCGGCTTCGCGGGGACCGTGGGGGGTCTGCAGGGCGAGCAGTTCGCCGACCGCGGCGCCGACGCCAGCCACCTCGACGGTGAGGCCGACGACGGAGACGACGGTGCCTTCGACCAGCGGCGCGCAGGCGCCCCTGTGACGCTCCAGGCGGGAGCGGACCGATGAGGAGATGTCGCTGCCCAGATCCAGGGCGAGGCCGGCGGTCATGAGCCGATCGCCTCGCGGACCCGGTGCAGGGTCTGGCGCAGCCGGGCGTCGACCCATCGGTCGCCGCTGACGGCGGTGGCATCGCCGGGTTCGAGGCCCGGGTCGGCGACGATCTCGACACTGCCGGCCGCCGCGCCCAGGTCGAGTGCGGCCACGTCGGCCGGGTGCAGCCGGATGCTGACCCGGTGCCCGGCAGCCGCCCGGTCGCCCACCCCCGACATGGCCCGGCGCAGCGCGGCGGCTGCCCGCAGGCCCGGGTCGCTGAGTTCGGCGCCGATGACGCCCTCGGCCAGCGTGACGACTTCGTCGATCACCACGTCGGTCAGGGTGGCCATCAGGCCGTCGGACAGGTCACCGAGCCGGGCAGCGGCCCGCTCCAGGGCCTGGGTGGCTCTGGTGGTGGCCGCCAGTCGATCCGCCGCAGCGAGTCGTTCCCGTTCGCGCAGTTCGCCTGCTGCGAGGGCGGCCTGCTGCGTGGCCTGCCGCAGACCTTCGGCGTACCCGGCAGCGAAACCGGCTGCGCGTGCGCCGGCTGCTGGTTCATGGGTGTCGCCGATGGCGGGCCGTACCAGCAGCTGGGGCATGTCCATGGCGGTGACCACGATCGGATCGCGGGACTCAGGCGACGAGCTCATCGTCTCCCCCTCGGGCGATGACGATCTGGCCGCTCTCTTCCAGCGACCTGATGGCCTGGACCACCTTGGCCTGCGACTCCTCGACGACCGACATCCGGACCGGGCCCAGCATCTCGATCTCCTCGACGAGGTTCTGCGCAGCACGCTCGGACAGGTTGGCCAGCACCTTCTGCCGGACGTCGCCACGGACACCCTTGAGGGCGTTGGCGAGATCCGCGGTGTCGACCTGGCGCAGCACGAGCTGCACCGCGCGGTCCTCCAGGCCGGTGATGTCCTCGAAGACGAACAACTGGCTGCGGACCTCTTCGGCCAGTGGCTTGTCAGCGGTGTCGAGGCCTTCGAGGATCTGCCGCTCGGTCGAGCGGTCGGCCTTGTTGATGATCTCCACGACCGTACTGACCCCGCCGACGGCGGCGTCGTTGTTGGCCTGCAGCACGGTCGACGTGCGGCCGTACAGTGCGGCCTCGACCTTGCGGACCACGTCCGGATCCAGCCGGCCCATCCGGGCGATCCGCAGCGCGATATCGACCTGGGCGTCCTTGTCCAGCCCCGACATGATCAGCGAGGACTGCTCCGGACGCAGGTGGGCCAGCACGACCGCGATCGTCTGCGGATGCTCGCCGGTCAGCACCGACAGGATCTGCTGCGGGTCGGCCTGATGCAGGAACTGGAAGGGCATGTCGACGCTGGCCTCGGCTACCCGGTCCAGCACCTTGCCGGCGCGGTCCTTGCCCAGCGAGCCCTCCAACAGGGCCTGGGCGTAGCCGAGCCCGCCGATGGTCATGCGCTTGTCGCCGGCGGCCATCGCGTGGAACTCGTCGATGACATCACTGGCGATGTCCATCGGGACCGAGCGCATCCGGACGATCTCCGCGGTCAACTCCTCCAGTTCGGGACCGTCCAGGCGCGAGACGATCGCTCCGGCGCGCTCGCGGCCCAGCTGGACGAGCAGGATGGCGGCCTTCTGCAGCCCTGACAGGTGCGCGGTCCGCTTGTAGGCCGGTGCGGCGGAAGCCGCGACGTCGAGTGCGGTCCCGGGCTCGGTGGTAGCGACGGTCATCGTCAGCTCCTCCGGTCCGCGAGCCACGTCCGCAGCAGTTCCGCGACCTCGTCGGGTTGGCGCTGCACGAGGTCGGAGACCTCCGCGGCCCGGGCGGCGGTCTCGACGGCGGCCCGCTGCTTGCCGGCGTCGACCTTGCTCGCGGACAGCGCGGCGTCCAGGGCTGCCATCTCGCGGGCGTGTTCCAGCGCGGCGGCGCGGCCACCGTCGTCGAGGGCGCTGATGTCCAGCACGTCGACGGTGGGCTTGCGCCGACGTGCCGCGAACAGGCTGACCACGATGACGACGACGACCAGCAGCGCCAGCCCCCCGGTCCGGATCAGGCTCTGCGTCGCCGAGGAGGCCTGAGCCTGCTTGGCCGCTGCCAGCTCGTCGGCGACGGCCGTGGCAGTCGAGGTGTCGAAGGCCATCCGGGTCACCGAGATCGTGTCGCCGCGCTGGGTGTCCAGACCGGCGGCTGCGGTCACGCTCTCGCGCAGTTGCACGAGGTCGACGCCGCCCGCGGTCTGCTCGTCGACGACGACGCTGACCGACAGCCGCTGCACGGTGCCGGGCGCCGTCACCGTGCGCTCGGTGACCTTGCCGACCGCATTGTTGGCCGTTCGGGTCTCCTTGCGGTAGGTGTTCTCACCGCCGGTGCCCGTGCCGTTGGGCACCGAGATGTTGTCCGGGCCGAGGACGCCGCCGACTGCGGCGCCGGTGCCGGTGTAGTCCTCGACGGTGGTCTGCTCGTTGAGCGGCGGCACGGTGTCGTCGGTGACGAAACGCTCGGTGGTCGCCTCGGTCGCATCGAAGGTGAGGTCGGCGGCCACCGAGGCGACGGCGTGGCCGGGCCCCAGGATGGTGTCGAGCAGCCGCTGCAGGTCACCGGTCATGGCGGCCTCGTAGCTCGCGGTGGCCTCCATCTGGTCGCCGCCGCCGGTCTCGGCCATGCCGGGCGCGGACAGCAGCGTGCCGCTGCCGTCGACCACGGTGACCGCGTCGGCGGGCAGCGCCTCGACGCTGGAGGAGACCATGTGGACGATGGAGCGGACCTGATCGGTGGACAGGTCCTCGCCGGCGGTCGTGTCGACCAGCACGCTCGCGGTCGGGGTCTGCTGCTCGTCGAGGAAGACGTCCTTGGCGGGGATGGCGAGGTGGACCACGGCCGTGTCGACGCCGTCGATGGCCTCGATGGTGGTGGCCAGTTCGCCCTCCATCGCCCGCTGGTAGGCGATCTGTTGCTGGAACTGCGAGGTCGTCACACCCTGCTGGTCCAGCAGGGAGTACCCGGACTGTGAGGAGTCGGGCAGCCCGGCGGCGGACATCGCGATGCGCTGGTCGTATACCTGGTCGCGCGGCACCAGGATTGTGGCCCCGCCGTCGGTGAGCTCGTAGCCGACACCGGCCGCGTCGAGCTGCTCGACGATGGCGGCCGCGTCGGTGCCGGAAAGGTTGGAGTACAGCGGTGTCAGCGCCGGCTTGGACACGTACTGGCTGACCAGCACGGCACCACCGATCAACCCGACCGCGAGCATCGTGGTGATGACCTTCTGCGGGGTGGAGAAGCCGTTCCACGTCTGGGCCGCCTGAGCGGTCAGTGCCGCGCCGCGGCCGCCGGGGTCACTCATGCGTCGCTTGGTCGCGGCCATCAGATCTGCATCCGCATGATCTCGGTGAAGGCTTCAACGGCCTTGTTGCGGATCGTGACGCTCAGCTGGGTGGCGAGGCTGGCCTCGGTCGCCGCGATCGTGTACTGCGTCGGGTCGCTGAGCTGCCCGGCGGCCGCCTGGACGGCGAGGGTGTCGGACTTGGCGTTCAGCGCCTGCAGGTTGCTCAGCGATCCGGCGAGCGCCGAGGCGAAGCCGCCGCCGGCGCTCGTGGTGACGGCAGCGCCGGCCGGACCCGCCAGCGAGGTGGCCCCCGCGGCGCCGAGCCCGAGAGGTGCGGCGGCGGTGGGCACCGAGATGCCACCGACCCCGCTCATCGCGCCGATGGCCTCCACGCTCATGAGTTGCGACCGAGGTTGACTGCAGCGGTGTAGGCGTCACGAGCCCGGTCGACGACCGACAGGTTGGCCTGGTAGCCACGCTGCGCCATGATCAGCTGCGTCATCTGGCTGCTCAGGTCGATGTCTGGCATCCGCACGTAACCCTCGCCGTCGGCCAGCGGGTGGTCCGGGCTGTAGACCATGCGACCCTCGGCCGAGCCCAGCGCGATGCCCCCGACCTGTGCGCCGCCGGTGCCCTGGCCGTAGTCGACCGCTTGGGCGATGACGTATCGGGCCTGGAAGGCGTCCTGCGAGGTCGCCCGGACGGTGTTCATGTTGGAGATGTTGTCGCTGACCGCGTCCAGCCATTTGCGGTAGACGGTGACACCGCTGGAGGCGACACCGAGCACGGAGAACATGGACATGGGCCTGCCTCTCAGCCGGGAGGGGTGCGGGTCGGGTGCGATACGGGCGTGGTGCCCGCGGGGTCGGCGGTCAACCCGAGGTCCGCATCGAGGCGCGGAGCAGGCTGAAGCGGTCGTCGACTGCCCGCAGCATCAGCTGGTAGCGAAGCCCGGTGTCGATGCTGGTCAGGGTCTCCCGATCGAGGTTGACGTTGTTGCCGTCGATCCGGGTCGGCTCCAGCGACCGGAGCATCTCGAAGCCGGCGCTCCCCCGGGAGCCGGACGCGGCGGCCTGCGCCAGGGCGTCCTCGAACTGCACCCGGTTGGCGAGGAAGCCCGGGGTCGCGATGTTGGCGATGTTGTCCGCGGTGGCCTTGGACCGCGCGCTCAAGGCCGTGATGGCCGAGCGCAGGCTCGCGCCGGTGACCGAGGGCGAAGACGCCGGGGAACCGCCGACAGCGGTGATCCCGCTCAGGGCGGACGGCACAGGTGAGGTGGGCACGATCACGGGACCTTCGCGTTCGAGCTCGACGGGGTCGTCGAGCGGGAGGCCGATCCGTGGCCGGGGCTGAGCAGTCCTTGCTCCCCAGATGTGTCGGTCACCCGAGCGGGTGACTGAAGGACCGAACGGGTGACGTCAGGTGAACTGGTCGACGAAACGCGGCCGGGCGGGTGGCTCGGCGACGGCGTCGAGCAGGTCGAGGTGACGGCGCACCAGTGCCAGCGCGGCGCGCAGCTCGTCGATGAGCTCGGCCTGGCGCTGTGCCAGTGCCATGGCGCGCACCACCGTGGCGCCCGCAACGGCACGGGGCAGCGATGCCAGCGAGGGCAGCGCCGCCAACGCCGCCGACGAGACCGATGGCGCCGATGGCGCCGGGAACTCGTGATCGCCCACCGCGGTGACCAGTTCAGCCTCGGCGCCGGCGATCGCGGCCTCGAACGCGTCGAGGGTGTCCACCCAGGCGTCCGCGCTGCGCCTGGCCGTAGGCCCGCTCATGTCGAGGCGGGTGCGATGGTGGACGCTTCTCGCCAGGCGTCGCGCAGCGGCTCCATCAGGCGGCGGCACGTCGCCGTCCGCTCGGCGTCACCGTGGACATTGGCCCGCACCAGCTCACCCAGCACGTAGGCATAGAGCGAGGCGAGGCCCGGGGCGCCTTCCCAGGCGGCGATGTCCAGGGTGGCGAGCAATTCGTTGATGATGTCCTGCGCGTGGATGAGGTTGGCGTTGGCGGTCTCCCGGACACCCGCTCGCTGCGCGTCCTCTGCCCGCACCAGGTCCATCACCAGCCGGTCGTAGAGCATCACCAGCAGCGCGGCGGGCCCGGCTGTGGCGATCTGGTCGGTGAGGAACGTCGAGCGGGCGGCGGCGGCGCGGCCGCCGTGGATGGCACCGGGGATCATGTCCGCCTCATCCGTTGTTGGCATTGAGAGAGCTGAGTTGGCCGCTCAGCCAGCTCTGCTGCGACTGGAGTTTGGACAGCGCGACCTCCAGCGAGGCGAACTGGCGCTCCAGCGTCGCCTTGCGCGTGGTGAGCCGGATGTTCCAGCTGTCGATCTGCGCCTGCAGGTCGGTCTTGCTCGAGTTGCGGCCCTCGATCGCCGACGTGATCGACCCGGTGGCGCCGGTGGCGCCGCCGACGATGGCCGATATCCGCTGCGCCAGGCCGGTCCCGGTCGCGGGTGCCACCAAGGCGCGAGCGGCCAGCGGGTCGGCGGCGTAGCCGGCCAGGAATGTCGCCTTGTCGAAGGTGATCTGTCCGGTTCTGCTGGTCTGCAGCCCGTAGGTGGCCGCCGATGTGGCCCCGACGGCGCCGGAGATCCCCTGCAGCAGCGCTCCGGTCAACGCCCGGACAGAGGAGTCGCTGGCCAGCGACCCTCGCGGTGTCGCGGTGTCCTTGACGGTCTTGGCCGCGATGTCGGTCAGCGCAGCGTTCATCGCATCGACCAGCTTCTGGATCTTGTCGGCGATGGCGCCCGGGTCCTGCGCGACGGTCACCGTGGAGGAGCCGGTCGCCTTGAGCGTCAGCGTCACGCCGGTCACGGCGTCGCTGATGGTGTTGGATCCGGACGCGGCCGGAATGCCGTTGATGGTGTAGGCGGCGTCCACCGCGGCAGCAGCGGTGAGCGGCACGCCCAAGCCCGTGACCGATTGCGGGGCGGCGGCGGTGCCGGCCTCGGTGGACAGCACCTGCAGCCGGTACTGATCGGCACCGACCTTGACGGCGATCGCCTTGACACCGGTGCCGACCGTGCCGTTGATCGCCGAGATGACGTCGCGCAGCGTGCCGGAGCTCGGCGAGATCGACACCGGCGATCCGTTGGCCTTGGTGACGACGATGGGGAAGCCGGTGAAGACCGGATTGTCCAGGCCGTACGCGGCGTCGGTGGTCCAGGTGGCGGCCCTGGCCAGCGTGGTGACGTTGACGTCCAGGGCGCCGGTGGCCGCGTCGGGCCCGGCGGTCGCGGCGACCGTGGTGCCGCTGACTGTCACCGAGCGGGTCGACCAGGCGGCGTCGCCCGTCAACGCGGTGGCGGCGGTGCCGACGGCCTGCATCCGGGTCGAGACCGATTGGTAGTCGTTGATGGTGCTGGTCTGGGCACTCAACTGCCTCTGCAGCCGCGCCTGAGGCTGCTGCTCCAGCTGCATCAACTGCGTGATGATCGATGTGGTGTCGAGCCCGCTGGCGAGCCCGTCGATCGCGAATGTGCTCACGAGAACCTCCTACTGGGTCGTCGACCGTTGGTGATGTCGGATGTGTGGGGGTGGCCGGGGGCGGCGGATGGTCCGCCGCCCCCGGCCACGTTTAGTGCTGTGGGCTGCAGCCAGTGCTCAGCCGCGCAGCAGCTGCAGGACGCCCTGCGGGACCTGGTTGGCCTGCGCCAGCATCGCCGTGCCGGCCTGCTGCAGGATCTGCCACTTGCTGAAGTTGGTCATCTCCATGGCCATATCGGTGTCACGGATGCGCGACTCCGACGCCGACAGGTTCTCGGTCGCCACGTTGAGGTTGTTGATGGTGTGGTCGAAGCGGTTCTGGATGGCACCCAGGTTGGCGCGCTGGGTCGACACCGTCTGAATGGCGCTGTCGAGCAGGGTGATCGCACCCGTTGCGCCCGATGGGGCGCTGTAGTTCACCGCGGCGGCTGCGAGCTCGTCGGTCGCGGAGCCGGTTGCCGCGGCGGGGATGGCGCCGGTGATGGTCAGAGTGACCGTGGCGACAGCGGCGTTGACGTTGGCCGCACCGAACACACCGTCCAGTGCACCGTTGAGGGTGGCCAGGTTGGTCGTGCCCGCGCCGGCGGTGGCGGTCAGGTCGAAGGTCAGCGACCCCAGGTCCAAGCTCTTGCCACCGATGGAGATGGTGCCCTTGACGGTCGACCACGCGTCACCGTTGACCAGTGACGTGGCATTGGTCAACGCCACGTTGCCGGCGGTGCCGACGATCGGGTTGGTGTAGACGGCGGCCAGGCCGGTCGCGCCGGTGACATCGACACCGGCGACGCCCAGGCCCGTGGAGTTGAGGCCGACGCCTGCGGTGCTGATCCCGACGCTGATCGTCTCGCCGACGTTCGCACCCACCTGGAAGGAGGAGCTGTAGCTACCGTCGAGCAGCTTCTTGCCGTTGAACTGCGTGGTCGAGGCGATCCGGTCCAGCTCGGACTTGAGCTGCACCACCTCGGCCTGGATGTTGCCCAAGGCGCTGGCGTTGAGGCTGCCGCTGTTGGCGCCCTGCACGGACAGGTCACGCATCCGCTGCAGGATCGAGTGGGTCTCCGTCAGGGCGCCTTCAGCGGTCTGCACGACGCTGATGCCGTCCTGGGCGTTGCGGCTGCCCTGCTTGAGGCCACCGATCTGCGAGCGCAGACCCTCGGAGATCGAGAGCCCGGCGGCGTCGTCAGCGGCACGGTTGATCCGGAAGCCGCTGGACAGCTTCTCCAGCGACTTGGCCTGCTGGTCATTGGTGACGGACAGGTTGCGGTAGGCGTTGAACGCCGCGGTGTTCTGGTTGATACGCACGGGGTGTCCTCCATGATCGGATGAGGTTCGACGAGGCCGTCCGTGGCCTCCTCAGTGATCCCTATCGGCTGCCGGTGACCGGAACTGAGCGGGTGGTGACGCGGCGTGGCCAGATCACCCGTTCGGGCCGGGCTCGGCGTCCAGTGCCCGGACCCCGGCGTCCAGCCGTCCCCGCAGGTCCGACGCTGACCTTGCCGCCGATACATAGGCCTCCCGGCGGCGATGCGCGATCCCGTCACTGCGCCGACGCTGCTTCGGCACGTCGGGGGCCAGGGCCTCGCGGAGCAGGCCGAGCGCCTCTGCCCTGACCTGCGACACCCGTGACTCGGTGACCCCCAGCTCGGCAGCCAGCTCGCTCATCGGCCGCTCCTGCAGGTCGTAGCCGACGACCACCCGGCGCAGCCGCTCCGGAAGCACATGGACCGCGGCGAGCAGCGAGCCGATCCGCTCGGCGTGCAGCACGCGCTCCTCCGGCGTCGGCCCGCCGGCGACCAGCGTCTCGGCCATGACGTCGCTGTGCGTCGTGGCGCCCTGCAGGGACAGCACTGTGCCGCGGCGGGCGTCCTCGCGGATGCGGGCCACGTCGGTCACCCTGATCCCCATGGCGTTCGCCAGCTCGTGATCGGTCGGCGGCCGGCCGAGGGCGGCACCGAGCCGATCGGTCTCCTCGGCCACCTGGCGGTCCCGACGCCGCGCCCCTCGGCTGGCCCAGTCGGTGGCCCGCAGCTCATCGATCATGGCGCCGCGGATCCGCAACCGGGCGTACTGAGCGAACGGCACCCGCGTCTGCGGGTCGTAGGCGCGCGCGGCCTGCACCAGCGCGACGACCCCGGCCCCCGCGAGGTCCTCCCGGCTGACGTGCAGCGGCAGCCGCATCGCGAGCTCCGTCACAAGGTGACCCACCACGGGCAGATGGGCGGTGACGACATCCTCCAGCGAACTCACCCTGAAGCCATCGGTAGCCCGCCCGGCGGTCTTGACACTGCGCCGTCCGGGTGACCCGACAGCGCAGTGCTAGCGCATCGTGACGGAGTCCTCATCCGACAGCCCGTTCCGCCGATAGGTGATGCGTCGCCGAGTGCCGACGACACGTCACCAGGAGGGCGCCACCGTGGGTTTTGCCGAGCTGTCCAACGTACTGTGGCGCGAGCGCGAGCTGCTGGAGATCCTGCTGTTCAAGCTGGAGGAGGAGCAGCTGGTGCTGGCCACCGGCCGCAACCGCTGGCTGGCGCACGCCACCCGCGAGGTCGAGTTCGTGCTGGAGCAGATCCGTGACGCCGAACTGCTGCGGGGGGTGGAGCTGCAGCACGTCAACGCGCTGCTGGGCACCTCCGGTGACCTGCCACTGTCGACGCTGGCGGAGTTGGCCCCACCACCGTGGAACGACCTGTTCCGCACCCACCGGCAGGCCTTCCTGACCCTGACCAACGAGATCACCACTCTGGCCGACGCCAACCGGGACCTGCTCACCGCAGGTGTCCGATCGGTGGCCGAGGCGCTGGTCGACGTCGGCGGATCCGCGGGCACCTACAACTCATCCGGGCGCGCGCCCACCGTCGGCCAAGCCGGCGGCAGGCTGCTGGACCTGGCGTTCTGAGGACATCATGAGCAGCTTCGCAAGCCTCAACACCGCCCTGTCGGGCCTGGTGGCACAGCGCTATGGCCTGGACATCGCCGGCCAGAACATCGCCAACGTCAACACGCCCGGCTACTCCCGGCAACGGGTCGAGCTGCAGTCCATCAACCCGTCGGCCGCGCCGCAGCTGTCCTCGACCTGGGACGGGCCTGGCGCTGGCGTCGACGTGGTCGACGTCGCCCGGCTCACCGACGCCTTCGTCAACGCCCGCGCGCGGGCCGAGGGTGAGTCGGCGGCGCGCCTGAAGGTGGCCGACGACGTCTGGACCCGGATCGACGGCCTGCTGGCTGAGCCGACCGACGAGGGGCTGACGCATCAGGTCTCACAGTTCTTCAGCGCCTGGTCGGACGTGACCAACCGGCCCGACGACGATGCCGCCCGTACCGCCGTGGTGCAGTCGGGGGTGACCGTGACCGACCGGCTGTTGCGCATGGGTGAGGACCTGGCGAACCAGTACACCCAGCGGTACGAGGACATGGGCGCCGTCGTCATCGACATCAACGCGACGTCGACCGCGATCGCCGACCTCAACCGGACCATCCAGCAGTCGACGTCCGCGGGGCTGAGCGTCAACGAGCTCAAAGACCGGCGTGATGTCCTGGTGGACAAGCTCGTCGCCCTGACCGGCGCCACGGTCCGCGACGCCGGCGACAGCACCGTCGACGTCTTCGTCAACGGGATGGCGGCCGTGCGCGGCGTCACCGCCGACACGCTGTCGATCGCCCCGACCAGCGCGGCATCACTGGCAGCCGTCCGATTGCCCGGTGGCACGGTGTCCTTCCAGTGGGGCGGTGGCATTCCCGCCAGCATCCCCGGCGGGACGATCTCCGGCACCGTCGAGGCGCTGACCGTCACGCTGCCGTCGGTGGCCGTCCGGCTCGACGCCGTCGCACTGGACATGGCCACACAGGTCAACGCCATCCACAGCACCGGTAAGGGGCTCGACGGGGTGAGCGGGCGGGCCTTTTTCACCGGCACCACGACGGCCACCCTCACGGTCGCTGTCACCGCGCAGCAGGTGGCAGCCGCCGCCTACAACCCGCTGCTGCCGGCCGACCAGCCGCTGGACGGCTCGATCGCCGACCTCATCGCGCAGCTCGGCGAGGCCCGCACCGGGCCCGCGTCCACCTGGCGCAGCGCCGTCACCGACTTCGGTGCCTCGGCACAGTCAGCCGGTCGCCGGGCGTCACTGCAAGCCGTCGCCGTCACCGAGGCGAACGCCGCCCGGGCGGGTGTGTCCGGGGTCGACACTGACGAGGAGCTCACCCGCATGATCTCGTTTCAGCGCGCCTACGAGGCGTCCGCGCGGGTGCTGACGTCGATCGACCAGGCCCTCGACGTCCTCATCAATCGCACCGGTCTGGTCGGGAGGTAATCGTGCGTATCACGTCGAACAGCATCGCGGCGAAGTCCTACACCAACCTGCAGGCGTCGCTGGCCCGCTCGGAGCGGCTGCAGGAGCAGTTGTCCAGCGGCAAACAGCTCAGCGGGCCGGCCGATGCGCCGGGCCAGGCAGCCAGCGCGCTGCAGCTGCGCAACTCACTGAAGGTGAGCGAGCAGTACGTCCGCAACGCCGACGACGGCCTGGCCTGGCTGGGTGCCGCCGACACGGCATTGCAGTCGGTCTCGACCCAGCTGCGCCGGGTACGCGAGCTGGCAGTGCGCGGGGCCTCCACGGGGTCCAACAACGCGCTGTCCAACGCCGCGATGGCCACCGAGGTGCAGCAGATCCGTGACGGCCTGCTGGACACCGCGAACACGACGTACCTCGGCCGGCCCATCTTCGGTGGCACCGTCACCGGGTCGCTGGCCTTCCAGGACAATTCCCCGCTGCCGGTGACCTACGTCGGCGACGCCGGCACCGTGCAGCGGCGAATCGGCCCCAATGCCCAGGTCCGCGCCGACGTCTCCGGTACCGCCGCCTTCGGGACCCCGCCCGCCAGCGTCTTCGACGTGCTCAACACCCTGGTCAACAACCTGCTGACCAACCCCACGGCCGTCGGGACGGACATCGCCGCGATCGACACCCGGATCGACGCCGTGCTGGCCTCGCTGTCCGACGTCGGGTCCCGGGTCAACCGGACGGAGTCGTTGCGCCAGATCAGCAGTGATCAGGCGTTGGCACTGCAGTCGAGCCTGTCCGAGTTGGAGGACATCGACTTGCCCGGCACGATCGTGGCGCTGAAACTGCAGGAGACCGCCTACCAGGCTGCGCTCAGTGCAACCGCGCGGGTCATCCAACCGTCGTTGTTGGATTGGCTTCGGTGAGCCGCATCGTCATGACACGGCCCACCGTTCCCGCACCACGGACCGCCGCCCAACCCGACGAGGAGACCATGACCGCCATCGCCGAGTCACCGACCGGGGTCCTCGACATCCCCCAGATCTCCTTCGTCCGGCCGCTGCCAGGGCTGGGCGAGGCCCGGCGGTTCGCGCTGATGGGGATCGACGACGCCGGAGTGCTGTACTCGCTGCAGTGCCTGGACTCCCCCGACATCCGGCTCGTGGTTGCGGCGCCGGCGGCGTTCTTCCCCGACTACTCACCGGAGATCGACGAGCAGGCGGTCTGCGACCTGGGACTGTCGACTGCCGAGGACGCCCTGCTGCTGGTCGTGCTGACCGTGGCCGACAGCCTCCAGGCCTCGACCGCCAACCTGTTGGCCCCGATCGTCATCCATCGCGACACGCGGGCCGCCGCCCAGGTGGTACTCGCGAACTCCGACCTGCCGCTGCGGGCCCCGCTCGCCGCCTGAGGTCAGCTGACGGCACTGTCCTGCCGACCAGATGTCACAGCGGCAACGGTCGGGTGGCCCAGAACGCGACCGCGGCTGCCGCTGCCGCGTTGAGCGAGTCAACCCCGGCGTGCATCCCGATCGCCACCGTCAGGTCGGCCGCGGCCAGGGTGGCCGCCGCCAGGCCGTCTCCCTCGGTGCCGAGCACCCAGCACAGTCGATCCGGCGGTCGGGCGGCCACATCGGCAAGATCGACCGCTCCGGGGCGCACGCTCAGCGCCGCGATGGTGAACCCCAGGTCTCGCAGCACCGTCATGCCGGCCGGCCAGGGCTCGACCCGGGTCCAGCCGATCGTGAAGACCGATCCCATCGACACCCGCACGCTGCGGCGGTAGAGCGGGTCAGCGCACGAGGGGGTGACCAGGACCGCCTCGACACCCAGCGCCGCTGCCGAGCGGAAGACCGCACCGACGTTGGTGTGGTCGACGAGATCCTCCAGTACGACCACGCGGCGGGCGCCGGCCACGACGTCGGCGACTACTCGCGGCTGCGGCCGGTGCATCGCCGCGAGGGCGCCGCGATGCAGGTGGAAGCCGGTGATGGCCTGCAGGATGGGCTCGTGAGCGACGTACACCGGGGCGGCCATCTGCTCCGCGGCGGCCAGGATGTCGCCGATGTCCGGCAGCCATCGCGGCGCGACGAGCACCGAGCGAAGCCGGTGTCCCGCCGCCAGCGCGCGCTGGATCACCAGCGTGCTCTCGGCCATGAACAGGCCCTCGGCCGGTTCGCGGATCCGGCGCAGCGCCACATCGGTCAGCGAGGTGTAGTCAGTCAGCCGCGGATCGTCCGCGTCGGTGATCGGCACCGTCATCTGCTGATCAGGATGGCGATCGCCACGATGCCCACGACGACGATGATCCCCCGCAGCACCACGGCCGGCAGCCGCCTGCCGAAGCGCGCCCCCAGCACGCCACCCAGCAGCGCACCCGGCGCGAGGATGGCCACCAGCGACCAGCTGACCTGTGACGGTGCGGCCACCACGAACACCACCGTGGCCAGCCCGTTGACGATCGTGGCGAGGGCGTTCTTCAGCGCGTTGATGCGCTGCAGCGTCTCGGTCAACCCGAGGTCCAGGACGCCGATCAGCAGCACGCCCTGCGCGGCGCCGAAGTAGCCGCCGTACACCCCGGCGCCGAACACCCCGCCCGCCAGCGCCACGCCCGCGGCACGTGACGGCGCCCGGTCCGCCTCGGCACGCTTCTCCGCCCAGGCGTTCAGCCGCGGCCCGACCAGCACGAGGACGACGGCCAGCGCCACGAGCGCAGGCACGACTGCCGCGAACACCTCACCTGGCAGCTGCAGCAGCAGCAGCGCTCCCAGCAGGCCACCAGCGGCGCTGAACCCCGCGAGGCGGGCGAGGCGGCGCCACTGCCCGGTCAGCTCCCGGCGGTAGCCCCAGGTGCCGGTGATCGACCCGACCACCAGGCCGACGTTGTTGGTGATGTTGGCAGATACCGGCGGCAGCCCCACTGCCAGCAGCACCGGGAATGTCAACAGGGTGCCGCTGCCCACGAGGGTGTTGATGGCACCGGCGCCGACTGCCGCGAGCAGCACCAGCAGCAGCACCGGCCACCGTCCGTCCGCGAGCAGGCCTGCCACGGTGACATCTCCCCCGTGGACATCTGCTGCGATCAGATCTGCTGCGCTCACGGCGCGAGGGACCCGCGAGCGGCCTCCTGCGACACGACGTCGTCCAAGTCATGGCGGTTGCCCAGGCCCGCCAGCGCACGCGACATCCGCGGATTGTCGCGCAGCGCCGGGGCGTTGCGCGCCAGGTAGGCCCAATAGCCCGCCGTGAAGGGGCACGCGTCCTCGCCCAGACGGACCTTGGGGTTGTAGCGGCAGCCCCCGCAGTAGTCGCTCATGCGGTCGATGTAGGCCCCGCCGGCCACATACGGCTTGGTCGCCAGCAGGCCGCCGTCGGCGTGCATCGCCATCCCGATCACATTGGCGGTCATCACCCACTCGTAGCCGTCGACGAAGCGGGTGTGGAACCAGTCGGTGACCCTGGCCGGGTCGTAGCCTCGTTGGGCGGCCCAGTTGCTCAGCACCATGAGCCGCGGGATGTGATGGGTCCAGCCCTCCTCGCGCACCCCGGCCAGCACGTCGGACAGGCACCGCGCCTGCACCTCGCGCCCCGCGTCCAACTCCTCGAACCAGGCCGGCAGCGGCTGCGTCATGTCCAGGGCGTTGCGGTCGCGGTAGGACTCCCCGGCGTACCAGTACATGTGCCAGATGTAATCCCGCCAGCCCACGACCTGCCGAATGAAGCCCTCCACACTCGCCAGCGGAGCGCGCCCGCCGCGGTAGGCGGCTTCGGCCTCGCGGACCACCTCCAACGGGTCCAGCAGGCCGAGGTTGAGCGGCACCGACAGCAGCGAGTGGGCCAGCCACCGGTCTTCGGCGAGCATCGCATCCTCGTACGGCCCGAACTGCGCCAGCCGCCCAGTGACGAACCGGTCGAGCGCCGCGACGGCCTCCTCCCGGGTCACCGCGAACCGGCGGGGACCGTCCTCGCCGACGAACCGCACGCCTGTCGTCACCAGCCGCTCCAGATCGCGGCGCACCTCGGCGTCGATCTCGTCCTCCTCGGGCCACCACGGCTCCGCCAGCTCCTCGGCGTCGGCCAGGCGCGTCACGCCCGCGGGTGGTGGTCGCCGGTTGTCGGCGTCGAAGTTCCAGGAGCCCCCGGCAGGCAGGCCGTCGGGTTCGAGCAGGAGGCCATGGCGGCGCCGCTGGCCGCGGTAGAAGTCCTCCATCAGCAGCCGGCGCCCACCGCGCGAGTCGGCCCAACGGGCGAACTCCTGCGGGGTGGCGACGAAGCCGCGCTCGGGCAGCACGTCCACCGCGCCCTTCGGTACCCCGTCCACCTCACCCGCTGCCAGCCGGCGCACGAATCTGCGGGCAGCGAACGAGGTGGGGTCGCGCACCAGCAGCGGCCGGCCCGGGCTCGGTGCGAACTCCGTCAGCGCTGCGGAGTAACTCTCGGCGCGCACCAGCCGGACCCGGTGAGGCTCGGCCGCGGCCCGGTGCCGCAGCGCCGACAGGATCAGGTGCGCCTTGCGACGGTGATAGGTGCGCCGCCGGAAGTTGGCCGTCGCCTCGACGAGTAGAACCCGCTCGACGTCGTCATCGACGAAGTGCGGACCCAACTGGTCGGCGAAGCACCACTGCGTGCGCTCGGTGGCCGCGCTCACCCGGCCTGACCGGGGCCGCCGGTCTGCTCCGGCGCCTGCAGCGGCGGCTCCGGTCGGCCGGCGCGCTGCGCCCCGTGGGCGTACCTTTCGGCACCGGCGGCTTCAGCGCGGGCCCGGCTCAGCGCCTCGGCGGGGTCCTCCAGCGACATCGCCTCCAGCCGGGTGCCGAGCGTCTGCTCGGTGGGTTCGCCGAGGTAGCCACCGGTGTCCTCGGCCCGGCCACCCAGCGCCCGGGCGATGCCGGACAGGGCGTCGGTCATCTCACTCGGCACGATCCACAGCTTGCTGCTCGTCCCGTTGGCGATCTTGGGCAGCATCTGCAGGTACTGGTAGGCGAGCAGCTTGTCGTCGGGGTTTCCGCGGTGGATCGCCTCGAAGACCTGCTGGATCGCCCTCGCCTCGCCCTGCGCGGTGAGGATGGCCGCCTGGGCGCCACCCTCGGCCCGCAGGATCGACGACTGCTTGTCGCCCTCGGCGGTGAGGATGGCGGACTGCTTGACACCCTCGGCGGTGAGGATGGCGGCGCGACGGTCCCGCTCGGCGCGCATCTGCTTCTCCATCGAGTCCTGCACGCTGTGCGGCGGGTCGATCGCCTTGAGCTCGACGCGGTTGACCCGGATCCCCCACTTGCCGGTCGCCTCGTCCAGCACGCCGCGCAGTTGGGCGTTGATCTGGTCACGGCTGGTCAGCGTCTGTTCCAGGTCGAGAGAGCCGATGACGTTGCGCAGCGTGGTGACCGTCAGCTGCTCGATGCCCTGGATGAAGTTGGCGATCTCGTAGGTGGCGGCCTTGGGGTCGTTGACCTGGAAGTAGATGACGGTGTCGATGCTGACCACGAGGTTGTCCGAGGTGATGACCGGCTGCGGCGGGAAGCTGACGACCTGCTCGCGCAGGTCGACGGTCGCGCGCGGCCGGTCGATGTACGGCACCAGGACATGCAGCCCGGCGCTGAGCGTGCGTGAGTAGCGGCCCAGCCGCTCGACGATGACGGCGGTCGCCTGGTTGACGATGCGGACGGCCCGCACCACCGTGACCGCCGCCAGCAGGATGAGCAGGATCAACACGACGGTGAACAGGATGTTGCCGACGTCCATGACGTTCTCCTTGGGCTGGGGGCTTGTCGTTACGCCGGGTGGCGGGGCAGGTCGGTGGACAGACCCGGGCGGAAGGGGCCGATCACCGCGGTCGCGCCGTCGATACGGATCACGGTGACGTCGGTGCCCGCCGGGTAGACCACGCCAGGATCGCCCGAGACCGCGGACCACGTCTCCCCGCCCAGCTTGACCTGGCCCGAGCGGTTCGTCACGTCCACGACGGCGATCGCAGGCCGCCCCACCAGGGCATCGGCGTTGGTCACCGACCTCGGAGTCGACCGCTCGATCCAGCGCTTCAGCGCCGGCCGGATGAGCACCAGACCCAGCAGGCTGACGATCACGAAGGACAGCGCCTGCCCGGTGAAGTCCAACCCGAAGAACGCGGCACCCGAACCCGCGAGCGCCCCGAGGACGAGCATCGAGAACACGAAGTCGAAGCTGGCCAGCTCGACCAGTCCCAGGATGAGCGCCACGGCCAACCAGATCAGCCACTGCGATTCACGCAGGAACTCGCTCATCCGCCCCCTCCACTTCTACTCTGCCCGGGCCGTCCATCGCTGTGCGGAATGCTCCACGATCAGTGAGACCCCGAACGTCTCGCCCAGAGCCTCACTTGTCAAGGTCAGGGGCAGCGGACCCGAGGCGACCACGGCACCGGCCCGCAGCAGCAGCACGTGGGTGAAGCCGGCCGGGATCTCCTCCAGGTGATGGGTGACCATGACGATCGCCGGCCCGGAGGTCATGGTCGCCAGCAACCCCAACCGGCGCACGACGTCCTCCCGGGTGCCGAGGTCGAGCCCGGCGGCGGGCTCGTCGAGCAGCACCAGCTCCGGATTGCTCATCAGCGACCTCGCGACCAGCACCCGCCTGCGCTCGCCCTCGCTGAGGCTGCCGTACGGCCGATTGCCCAGCCCGGCGACCCCGAGCCCGGCCAGCAGTGAGTCGGCCCTGGCGACGTCCGGGTCGTCGTAATCCTCTCGCCACCGGCCGACCCGGCCGTAGGCGGCGGTGATGATCACGTTCCGTGCGGTCTCCGTCGGCGGCAGGTCATCGCCGACGGAGATGCTGGCCAGCCCGATGCGCTGCTTCAGCTCGCTGACGTCGGTGTGGCCCAGCCGTTCGCCGAGCAGCCTGACCTGGCCTCTGGTGGGATGCAGGGCGGCGGCCGCCACCTTCAGCAGGGTCGTCTTCCCGGCGCCGTTGGGGCCGATGACCACCCACCGCTCGCTGTCGCGGACCGTCCAGTCGACCTTGTCCAGGAGCGCGAAGCCGTCCCGGACCACGCTGACCCCCCTCATTGCGACGACGACGTCACTCATGCGGGAACTCATGGCGATCAACCAATGCGGTCACCCATGACGCGCAGGCTAGTGCCCGCGCCTACCCTGCGCAGATGAGCCTGCCCCGCTCAGCGGTCCTCGCGGCATGGACCGGTGCCGTCATCGCCGGCCGAGCCGACGTCGCCGACGCGGTGGCCGCCGTCGCCGGTGACGGCGAGCACGACGTGGTGCGAGCGGAGGTCGACGAGACCCTGCTCGCGGCCACCGGCCTGACGCTGCCGGATCCGGCGTACCTCTCGGACCTGCTGGTGCTGCTGCGCGCGGCCGCCGAGACCGCGCCGCCCACGGTGCGGGTCGCGATGCCCGCGCCCGGGGACGCCCTCGGCCTGCCCCGGGCCACCGGCCTGCTCGGCTGGGCCTGCGACGCCGGCGAGGCGGTGATCATCGAGCGCATCGCGATCGGCCCGCAGCCATGGGGCATGGCGCTGGTCCCGGAGGTGACCGAGTTCGGCAGCGAGCTGGAACCCGGGGTCTCGGTGTCGTGGCAGGTCTGGACGACCGAGGGCGAGGCGTCCGGGGCACGGCCCTACGACGCGCCCGGATCGGTTGCCGAGGCCGATCTCGGGTTGCGCACGGCGCTGCACGACGTGACGCGGACGCTGGAGCGACTCGAGGTGGCCGCCTGGCGACCTCCTGATGAGGACGCGCTCGCAGCCATCACGGCCGCCGGGCAGCTGCCGCCGTTGCCGAGCACGCTGGCCGGTCGCTCCCGAGCCATGCTCGCCTCCGCCGCACAGGTGCTGGCCATCGTCGCCGCGGCTGCCGCCGAGCCCGGTGGGGCCGTGACGGGCCACCAGATCGGCCGCCGCGCGCAGGAGTTGACCGGTGCCGCCCGCGCCGCGCGCCGAGCCATCGAGGCCGCCGTCAATTTCCCCGCCTGACGCGGTGTACGGCATCGCCGGCCGCCCGCCCGCCGCCCAGCACCAGGGTGCTCGGGCTGGCGACCGACTCCTCATCGTCAGGCGACGGAGCGGTAGACCTCGATGGTGGCGCGGGCGACGGCTGGCCACGTGAAGAACTCCGCCACGCGGCGCCGGCCGGCCTCACCGAACGCGCGGGCGCGGGCGGGGTCGCCCACCGCCTCGGTCAGCGCGGCGGTCAGGTCGCTGACGTAGCGGTCCGCGTCCACCGGCGTACCGCTACCGTCGTCCAGCTGCTCGATCGGCACCAGCCACCCCGTCTCGCCTGGCACGACGACCTCGGGGATGCCACCGGTGGCCGTCCCGACCACCGCGGCACCGCAGGCCATCGCCTCGAGGTTGACGATGCCGAGCGGCTCGTAGATCGACGGACAGACGAAGACCGTCGCCTGGGACAGGAACTGCCGCAGCTCGTCTCGGGGCAGCATCGCGTCGATCCACACCACCGGAGCCGAGCGGACCTCGCGCAACCGGTCGACCAGCGCCACCACCTCCGCGGCGATCTCGGGGGTGTCGGGCGCCCCCGCCAGCAGCACCAGCTGCACGTCGGGGGGTAGGTCGGCCGCGGCACGCAGCAGGTAGGGCAGCCCCTTCTGGCGCGTGATCCGGCCGACGAAGACCACGCTGCGGGCCTCAGGGTCAACTCCGTTGGCCTTGACCACGTTTGTGGTGTCGCTCGGCGTCCACCGGGCGGTGTCGATCCCGTTGTGGATCACATGGACTGCGGCCGGGTCGAGGAAGGGGTAGCAGCGCAGAATGTCCGTGCGCATGGCGGAGCTCACCGCGATGACTGCCGCCGCCCCCCGATAGGCGGACTCCTCCGCCCACGACGAGAGCCGGTAACCACCGCCGAGCTGCTCGGCTTTCCATGGTCGCAGCGGTTCCAGGCTGTGCGCGGTCAGCACGTGGGGCCGCCCGGTCAGCAGGCCCGCGACATGCCCGGCGAGGTTGGCGTACCAGGTGTGCGAGTGGATGACATCAGGGACGTCCGCGGCCGCCGCGATCTCCGCGACGATCGACAGGTCGACGCCCAGCGTGCGAAGCGCCGGATTCGCCGAGGCCAGGGCGGCGGGCTCGCCGTAACCGACAGCAGCGACCCCCTGCGGGCCGCCCGCGGCGTCGGTACCGAACGCCCGCACCGAGACGTCGACCCCGGCCGCGTGCAGCGCCCGGCTCAGCTCGGTGACGTGCACGCCCCCGCCGCCGTAGACAGCGGGCGGCCATTCCCGGGTGATCAGCTCACATCTCACAAGTGCCGACGGTAACCCTGCCCAGTAGGGTCGAGCCATGTCGCAGCGGACCACAGGTGATCACGTTCTCGCGATCGTCCTGGCCGGGGGGGAGGGCAAGCGGCTCATGCCGCTGACAGCTGACCGGGCGAAACCGGCGGTCCCGTTCGGGGGGAACTATCGCCTCATCGATTTCGCCCTGTCGAACGTGATCAACTCGGGTTACCGCAAGGTCGTGGTGCTGACCCAGTACAAGTCTCACTCCCTGGACAGGCACATCTCCCAGACCTGGCGGATGAACACGGTGTTCGGCAACTACGTCGCGACCGTCCCCGCCCAGCAACGGGTGGGCAAGCGGTGGTATCTGGGCAGTGCGGACGCGATCTTCCAGAGCCTCAACCTGGTACACGACGAGAAGCCCGACTACATCGTCGTCGTCGGTGCCGACCACGTGTACCGGATGGACTTCTCGCAGATGCTGCAGGCGCACATCGAGGCCGGCGTCGGCTGCACGGTCGCCGCCATCCGGCAGCCGCTGCTGCAGGCCGACCAGTTCGGCGTGATCGAGATCGCCGCCGCACGGCCCGACCGGATCGGGCGCTGGCGGGAGAAGCCGAAGGATGCCATCGGACTGCCGGACAGCCCTGACGAGGTGCTGGCCAGCATGGGCAACTACGTCTTCACCACCGATGCGCTGATCGAGGCGGTGACCCGCGATTCCGACGACGACGACTCCTCCCACGACATGGGCGGCGACATCGTGCCGTCGTTCGTCGCTCGCGACGACTGCGGCGTCTACGACTTCATCCGCAACGACGTCCCCGGCTCCACCGACCGCGACCGCGACTACTGGCGCGACGTCGGGACCTTGGACGCCTTCTTCGAGTCGCACATGGACCTGATCTCGGTGCATCCCGTGTTCAACCTCTACAACTACGACTGGCCGATCATCACCGCCCCGTCGTTCTACCCTCCCGTGAAGTTCGTTCATGGCTGGCACGGCCGGATCGGTCACGCCGTCAACTCGATCATCTCCCCGGGCACCGTGGTCTCCGGCGCGCTGGTCGAGAACTCGGTCCTCAGCCCCAACGTCTACGTTCACTCCTGGGCCACCGTCACCGACAGTGTCCTGATGGACAAGGTCGTGGTCGACCGGCACGCGGTGGTGCGCCGCGCCATCGTGGACAAGGAATGCTTCATCGGTGAGGGCGTTCGGGTAGGCATGGACGCCGCGGCCGACCGTGCGCGCGGCCTGAGCGTCACCGAGTCAGGCATCACCGTCATTCCCAAGGGCACACACCTGGAGATCTGAGCCATGAGCGAAGCAGCACGTGACACACCAGCCACCGCCACCGATCCCCGGCCCGTCCGGATCGGGTTGCAACTGCAGCCGCAGCACGCCGACTACGACGAGATCCGCCGTACCGTCGACGCCGGCGAGGCGGCCGGCGTCGACGTCATCTTCAACTGGGACCACTTCTTCCCGCTCTACGGCGAGCCCGACGGCAAGCACTTCGAGTGCTGGACGGTGCTCGGCGCCTGGGCGGAGCAGACGTCGCGGGTCGAGATCGGCGCCCTGGTCACCTGCAACTCCTACCGCAACCCCGAATTGCTGGCCGACATGGCCCGCACCGTGGACCACATCAGCGGCGGCCGGCTGATCCTCGGCATCGGCGCCGGCTGGTTCCAGCGCGACTACGACACCTATGGGTACGAGTTCGGCACGGCCGGGTCCCGGCTGGCCGACCTGGCGCAGGCGTTGCCCCGCATCGAGTCGCGCTGGGCGCAGCTCAACCCGGCACCGCTGCGCGACATCCCCGTGCTCATCGGCGGCGGCGGCGAGCAGAAGACGTTGCGCTACACCGCACGGCACGCCCACATCTGGCACGGCTTCGGTGACGCCGACACCATCGGGCGCAAGCACGCCGTGCTGGACAAGTGGTGCGCCGAGATCGGCCGCGACCCGTTGGAGATCGAGCGCTCGGCGGGTGTGGACGGCAAGCCCGAGGACGTCGGCGAGCGGCTGCATGCCTTGGGCACTCGGCTGTTCACCATCGGGGTGGGCGGGCCGGAGTACGACCTCACCGGGGTGAACCGATGGGTGCAGTGGGCCCGACGCCGTAACGGCGCCTGAGCGCTCGGGCGGTGCCCGGGGAGGAGATGGCGCAGGCGCCGACGCTGGTGATCATGGTGGCGGGCGATGACCGGCCGGGGTTGACGACTCGGTTGTTCGACACTCTCGCGATGCCGGGCGTTGAGGTGCTGGACGCCGAGCAGGTGCTGGTCAGGGGACACCTCACGCTGGGTGTGCTGGTGTCTGTCGACGGCACCGGCACTGTTGCCGTCACCGCCGCCGTGGCGGCGTTCGCGCAGCGGCACGGGCTGTCCTGCAAGGTGGTGCCCGGCACCGGCGACGCCACGACCCAGCGCGGCGGGGAGTTGCACGTCGCGGTGCTCGGCCGCCCGCTGCTGCCGGGTGCGGTGTCAGCGGTGACGGCCAAGCTCGCCGAGCAGGGTGCGAACATCGACCGGATCCGCCGGTTGTCGGCCGACCCGGTCACCACGATCGAGCTCGACGTGTCCGGCGTCACCGACCTGCGGCAACTGCGTCGCGACCTGACGGCGACAGCCACCGAGCAGGGCATCGACGTCGCGGTGTCCCCGGCGGGCCTGGCGCGGCACGGCCGCCGCCTCGTCGTGCTCGACGTCGACTCGACGCTGATCCGAGACGAGGTCATCGAGCTGCTCGCCGAGCGGGCGGGCGCCAGGGAGCGGGTGGCCGCGATCACCGAGCGCGCGATGCGGGGCGAGCTGGACTTCGCAGCGTCCCTGCACGAGCGCGTCGCCACCCTGGCGGGCTTGCCCGAGGGCGTGTTCGACGACGTCAGGGCCGCGGTCCGGTTCACCCCCGGCGCGCAGACCATGACCCGGACCATGCAGCGCCTCGGGTACACGCTGGCCCTGGTCAGCGGTGGCTTCCATCAGGTCATCGATCCGCTGGCCACCGGCCTGGGTATCCGTCACGTGCTGGCCAATCGGCTGGAGGTCCGCGACGGTCGACTGACCGGACGGGTCAGCGGACCCGTCGTCGACCGGCAGGCCAAGGCCGATGCGTTGCGGCGCTTCGCTGCCGAGGAGAACCTGCCGATGTCGCGCACCGTCGCGATCGGCGACGGCGCGAACGACCTCGACATGCTGGCAGCCGCGGGGCTCGGCATCGCCTTCAACGCCAAACCCGTCGTCGCGGCACAGGCCGACGCAGCGGTGACGCTGCCCTACCTGGATTCCGTGCTCTTCCTGCTCGGCCTCACCCGTGAGGAGATCGCGGAAGCGGACGAACTCCGCTGAAGGTGAGCGCTGTGAGATCACCGCAGCAGGTCAGCGACGCGGCTGCAGCACGGCCACCAGGGCGCCCGTCTCGATCTCGGTCCACGGCTGATCGATGTCGAGGACCGCGGCCGTGCTGGTGCGCATCCCGTCGGCGACGGCGTCGACGGCATCGGGATCACTGCCCCGTCCCGCGAGATCGCGGGCCAGCGCCGACATCGACGGCTCGTGGCCGCAGACGAGCACGATGGTCTCGGGCCCCGCCACCGATCGGAGGACCTCGCGGATGTCGAGCGCGGCGGCCTCGTACAACGAGCGGTCCTCGACGACCCGCACCCGCTCCCGCAGGCTGGCGTCCCACACCGAGGCCAGCTCGGCCCAGGTCTGGCGGGTCCGCGTCGACGTCGACAACAGCGCCAGGTCCGGCACCAGGCCCGCTGCCGCGAGCTGAGTGCCGAGGGTGCGGGCGTCGGCCACGCCGCCGGCCGTCAGCGCCCGTTCGTGGTCGGTCGTCGACTTTGGCCGCGCCGCCTTGGAGTGCCGCACCAGTACCAGCCGCCGCCCCGCGGCACTCATGCGCCCACCGCGTGGACCCCGCCGTCGACATGGACGATCTCACCGGTCGTCGCCGGGAACCAGCCGGACAGCAGCGCGCAGCAGGCCTGCGCGGTGGGTGTCGGGTCACTGATGTCCCAGCCCAGCGGGGCGCGCTCGGGCCAGGTCTCCTCGAACGTGGTGAAGCCTGGGATCGCGTTGGCCGCCGTGGTCCGCAGCGGACCGGCGGCGACCAGGTTCACTCGGATGCCGTCCGGGCCGAGGTCGCGGGCCAGGTAGCGGGCGGTCGACTCGAAGGCGGCCTTGGCCACACCCATCCAGTCGTAGACCGGCCACGCCACCGTGGCGTCGAAGGTCAGGCCCACCACCGAAGCGCCGCGACCAAGCAGCGGCCGGGCGGCCATGGCCAGCGACTTCAGCGAGAAGGCCGAGACGTGCAACGCGGTGGCGACGTCCTCCCAGGGGGTGCTAAGGAAGCCGCCGCCCAGGGCGGATGCCGGGGCGTACCCGATGGAGTGCAGCACGCCGTCGAGGCCGTCGACGTGTTCGCGGCACCGCTCGGCCAGGGCATCGAGGTCGGCGGTGGAGGTGACGTCCAGCTCGACGACGGGCGGCGGGTCGGGCAGCCGCCGGGCAATGGTCTGGGTGATCTTCATCGTCCGGCCGAACGAGGTGAGCACGACCTGCGCCCCCTCCTGCTGCGCGATGCGCGCCACGTGGAAAGCGATGGAGGTGTCCTTCAGCACCCCCGTCACCAGGATGCGTGATCCGTCGAGCAAGCCCATCTCGTCCTCCGTCTGTTCGTGGTGACCTCAGTGACCCATGCCCAGGCCACCATCGACCGGGATGACGGCACCGGTGATGTACCCGGCCGAATCACCGGCCAGGAATGTCACGGTGGCTGCGACGTCCTCCACCGCCCCGAACCGACCGGCCGGCACGGCCGCCAGGTATTCCGTGCGACGCGAATCGTCCAGGGCCGCTGTCATGTCGGTCTCGATGAAGCCGGGCGCAACGACATTGACCGTGATGCCGCGGGCTCCCAGTTCACGCGAGAGCGAGCGAGCCAGGCCGACCAACCCGGCCTTGCTGGCCGCGTAGTTGCTCTGCCCGGCCGTGCCGTACAGCCCGACCACCGACCCGATGAGGATGATGCGGCCCCACCGACGTCTGATCATCGGCGTGCCGGCCCGCCGGACACAGCGCCAGGCCCCGGTGAGGTTCGTGTCGACGACTGCGGCGAAATCTTCCTCGGACATCCGCATCATCAGCTGGTCACGGTTCACGCCCGCGTTGGCGACGAGGACCTCGACTGGACCATTGGCCGCCTCGGCCGCGCTGAACGCCTCGGCGACACTGGCGGCGTCGGTGATGTCGCAGGTGACAGGCGTCACGTCCGCGGCCAGCGACGCCGGCAACGCTGCGGACCGCGTCGCGGCCGTGACGGTGAAGCCGGACTCCACCAGCCGCTCGGCGATGCCCAGGCCGATCCCGCGATTGGCCCCGGTGACGAAGGCGTGCCGACCCATTGCCCAGACGCTAGCCCATGACGAGGAGCCGGAACCGGGTGCGTACCGTTGGGGTGATGCCTCACGCGACGAACGACCTCCCCCCCGTGCAGCGGATCACCACGGCACGGCGCTCGCACTCGGCCGACATGTCGATGCGGATGCGCAACTACGCCATCTCCATGGGCATCCGGACCGTCTGCGTCGTCTGCGTCGTCGTCGTCGACCACTGGTCCCGCTGGCTGTTCGCAGCCGGCGCGGTGTTCCTACCCTATGTCGCGGTGCTGCTGGCCAACGCGGGCCGGGAACGAGGACCGTCGGTCCCGACCAGCCAGATCGACGGGGCGGCCATCCGGGCCCTGCCGGCATCCAAGGAGGACGCGTGACCTCGCTCGACGAGCACGTCGGCGCCACTGACGCCGAGCGGGGCACGGTGTGCAGCGCCAAGGCATGCCGCGCTTCGGCGGTCTGGCTCATCCACTGGCGCAACCCGCGCATCCACGGATTGCAGCGACGCAAGGCCTGGACGGCTTGCGAAGCCCACCAGGAGTCGCTGGCCGAGTTCCTCCGCGTCCGCTCGTTCCTGCTGGACGTCATCCCGCTGCCGTGAGCGGTGCCAGGAGCCGGTTCGCGTGATGCGGGCAGCTTCGGCGCCCGCTCGTGCGTGGCGTGAGCTGCCGCATCAGCCACGCTGGGTCGTCGGATTGGCCGTAGGCCTGGTATTCGCCGCCTGCTGCGTGCTGCTCGCGCAGTGGCAGTGGCACCGCAAGGAGGTTCGGGACCAGCGCAACGCCACGATCACCGCCAACTACGACCTTGGTCCGGCTCCGTTAGCGGCTGTGCTGAGCGCGGGCGGGGTCACACCGGCCGACGAATGGCGACCGGTCACGTTGACCGGGCGTTACGACGCGGCGGCGACGGTGCTCGTCCGCAACCGACCGCAGGGCGGCGCGAACGGCTACCTGGTGAGCGTCCCACTCGTGCTCGAGCGCGCGATCTCGGGCCGCAGCGAGGTGTGGCTGGTCCGCGGGTGGATCCCCGCCGGGCAGGACGCGGCCACGGCGCCAACTCCGCAGCAGCCGCCGGCCGGTCGGGTCGACGTCGTGGCACGGCTACGACCGGCCGAGCCCCGGGACGCCCGGGTGGCCGCACAAGGTCAGGCGTACCGGCTGGACCCGGCGGGGCTCGCGCGCAGCGCCGGGCGCGAGGCAGGGCAGGCGGTCGTGGGTTACGGCCTGGTGAGCGCGGAGGATCCCCTACCGGCCGGCTCCGGTGTGGCCCCGCTCGCGGCGCCCAAGCCGGCGATCGACCCTGGGCCGCACCTGGCCTACACCATTCAGTGGTACCTGTTCGCCGTGGCCGGGCTTGCGATCTGGGGAGTGCTCTATCGCCGCCCCGACGACACCGATGCGGCGCCGACGCCCGCCGCCGTGCGGACCCGCCGGCCGGCAACCGATCGGTGGACCTATTCGCCCGGCGGTGACCAGGCGGCTCCCAAGGGGTGAAACAGCGTCAAGACCCGGTCTTCGCAGTGACCTGTGAGGGACACTGGGTGCATGGATCTGGGTCTTGATGGGCGCGTCTACATCGTCACCGGCGCTAGCCGGGGCCTCGGCTATGCCACCGCGGCAGCCTTGGTCGCCGACGGCGCCCGGGTCGTGATCAACGCACGTGACGAGGCATCGCTGCAACAGGCGGCGCAGACGCTGGGCGGCGGCGACATGGCATTGCCCATCTCTGGTGACCTGGCCGAGAGCGACCTGGGGAGCCGGCTCATCGCCTCGGCTCAGGCCCGGTTCGGTCGCCTGGACGGTGCGGTGATCAGCGTGGGCGGGCCGCCACCGGGTTCGACCATGGACGTCGACGGACAGACCTGGCGCGAGGCCTTCGACAGTGTTTTCTTGGGACCGATGCAGCTGATGACGGCCGTTGCCCGCTCCGCCGGTTTCGAGGGGGCCGCCGTCGTCCTCATCCTGTCCTCCTCGGTCCGTCAGCCGGTGCCCGGGCTCGACGTCTCCAACGGGCTGCGGCCGGGTCTGGCGATGCTCGCCAAGAGCCTGGCCGACGACCTCGGACCCAACGGCGTCCGGATCAACACGCTGCTGCCTGGCCGCATCGAGACCGACCGGGTCCGTGAAGTCGACGGCAGCAGCCCGGATCCGGCGCAGGCGCGCCGCAGCCAGGAGGCGAAGATCCCGCTCGGCCGTTACGGCCAGCCGGAGGAGTTCGGCCGGGTCGCGGCCTTCCTCGTCTCCCCGGCCGCCTCCTATGTCAGCGGAGTGGCGCTCGCCGTAGACGGCGGGGCGATGCGAGCGCTGTGACGCGACGCCGGCACGGGTGCCACCGGGCTTACGACAGCGCGGGGGCGCGCTCCTTCGCTGTGGCGAACTGCGTGAGATAGAGCTCGGCGTACAAGCCTCCCGCGGCGAGCAGCTCCTCGTGCCGCCCGGTCTGCACCACTCGTCCGCCGTCGACGACGACCACCAGGTCGGCGCCCCGGATCGTCGAGAGGCGGTGCGCCACCACGAGCGCCGTGCGCCCGCTGAGGGTGCGCTCCAGGGCTTCCTGCACCCGGGCCTCGGAGTGCGAGTCCAGGTGCGCGGTCGCCTCGTCCAGCAACACGATGCCGGGACTGCGCAGCAGCAATCGGGCGATCGCCACCCGTTGCTTCTCCCCGCCGGAGAGCCGGTGACCGCGGTCACCCACAACGGTGTCCAGGCCGTCGGGCAGGGAGTCGATCACGTCGAGCACGGCGGCGTCGGCCAGCGCACGGCGCATAGCCGCCTCGTCCGCCTCCGGCGCCGCATACGCGAGGTTGGCACGCAGCGTGTCGTGGAACAGGTGCGCGTCCTGTGTCACCACGCCGATCCGTTCCCGCAGCGACTCGAACCCGACCTCTCGGACGTCGACACCGCCCACGAGGACGCGGCCGGCCTGCGGGTCGTAGAGCCGCGCGACCAGCCCGGTGATCGTGGTCTTACCTGCGCCGCTGGGCCCGACGAGCGCCACCAGCGACCCCGGCGCCGCTGTGAAGTCAACGTCGTGCAGCACGTCACCGGCGTTTCGGTCCTCAGTGGTCGCGACGTCCTCCAGCGACGGCAGCGAGATCTCGTTCCGCGTCGGGTAGCCGAACGTGACGTGGTCGAACCTGACCTCCAACGCGCCGCTGGGCAGGGTGCGGCCGTCCCTCGGCTCGACCACCAGCGGCGGCAGGTCGAGGATCTCGAAGACCCGCTCGAAACTGACCAGCGCGGTCATCACGTCGACGCGGATGTTCGACAGTGCCGTGAGCGGTCCGTAGAGCCTGCCGAGCAGGGCGGTCAGGGCCAACAGGGTGCCGACCGTGAGCACGCCGTCGATGGTCAGCAAGCCACCGATGCCGTACGTCAGCGCGGTTGCGGTCGCCGCCAGCAGAGTCAGCGCCACGAGGAACACCCGGTTGATCATGGCGATCCGGACCCCGATGTCGCGGACCCTTCCCGCCCGCGCGGCGTACTCGCGCTGTTCGGTGACCGGCCGGCCCATGAGCTTGACCAGCAGCGCCCCCGCGACGTTGAACCGCTCGGTCATGCGGTTGCCCAACTCGGCATTGAGCGAGAACCCCTCGCGGGTCAGCCCCTGCAGGCGGCCGCCGACCAGTCGGGCGGGAATCAGGAAGAGCGGCACCAGCGCCAGTGACGCCAGCGTCACCTGCCACGACAGGTACAGCATCGCAGCCACGACCCCGACCACCGAGACGAGATTGCTGACCACGCCGGAGAGCACGGCGGTGAACGCCTGCTGGGCACCGATGACGTCGCCGTTGAGCCGGGTCACCAGCGCACCGGTCTGGGCCCTGATGAAGAACGCGATGGGTTGCCGCTGGACGTGCCCGAAGACTTGGGTGCGCAGGTCGTAGATCAGGCCCTCGCCGATGGTGGCGGAGTACCAGCGGGTGAACAGCGTCACCACCGCGTCCAGCGCCGCAACGCCGAGGACCAGCGCTGCCAGCGTGAGCACCAGCCGGCGGTCCCCCGCAGCCACGCCGTCATCGACGAGTCGTTGCAGCAGCAGGGGCGAGACGACCACCAGACCCGCCGATACGACGGTCAGTACCAGGAACACCACGATCCGGCCTCGGTACGGGACTGCGTAGCCGAGTACCCGCCGCCAGGTGGCCGCCCCGACCTTTCGCCGGGTGACGCTGCGGTCGCGTGACAGGCCACGCAACGCCGTGTGTGCGGATTGACTCACACCCCAGTGTCACCGGTCCCGGCCGCCGAGGTGCCGACCGGGGTGACGCCCTCAGCGAACGTCAAGTGGTGGCCTTGCGCCGCGTCGCGCCGCCCCGGCCGCGCAGACTCACCTCCTGCTCGGTGAGAATGCGGTGTACGAACCCGTACGAGCGCCCGGTCTCCTCAGCCAGCGCCCGGATGCTCACCCCGGCCTGGTACTTGGTCGCCAGTTCGGCCGCCAGCTTGTCCCTGTCGGCACCCGTCAACCGGGCGCCCTTCTTGATCCCCGCCATGGTCCCTCCTTTGTCGCGGTAGCGTCATGATCACGGATTGTTGCGCGTTGCGCCAGCCGGCGGCCGTCAGGCGAGAGCGACCAGATCCGCGTACGCCTGCCCCCACAGGTCCTCGTCGCCGTCGGGCAGGAGGACTACCCGTTGCGGATCGAGGGCGTAGACAGCGTCCTCGTCGTGAGTCACGAGAACGACTGCACCGGCATAGCGCCGTAGGGCCCCGAGCACCTCCTGGCGGCTCGCCGGGTCGAGGTTGTTGGTCGGCTCGTCCAGCAGCAGGACATTGGCTCCGGACACGACGAGCGTGGCCAGCGCAAGTCTCGTCTTCTCCCCGCCCGAGAGCACCGAGACCGGCTTGGCCACGTCGTCGCCGGAGAACAGGAAGGAGCCCAGCACCGTGCGCACGCGGGTGTCGTCCAGATCGGGCGCGGCCGAACGCATGTTCTCCAGCACGCTGCGATCGCGATCCAGCGTCTCGTGCTCCTGCGCGTAGTAGCCGATCCGGAGCCCGTGGCCAGGTATCACCTCACCGGAGTCCGGCCGTTCGACCCCGGCAAGCATGCGCAACAGTGTCGTCTTCCCTGCCCCATTGAGTCCGATGACAACGACGCGGCTTCCCCTGTCGATCGCGAGGCTGACGCCGGTGAACACCTCCAGCGAGCCATAGGACTTGCTCAATCCCTCGGCCGTCAGCGGCACCTTGCCGCACGGCCGGGGCTCCGGGAAGCGCAGCGCGGCGACCTTGTCCGAGGACCGGACCGCCTCCAGCCCGGCGAGCAGCCGGTCGGCGCGACGGGCCATGTTCGCCGCGGCGGTGGCCTTGGTGGCAGTGGCCTTCATCTTGTCCGCCTGGGTGTGCAACACCGCGGCCTTCTTCTCGGCGTTCGCCCGCTCGCGCTTGCGGCGCCGCTCGTCGACCTCGCGCTGCTTGCGGTATGCCGACCAGCCCATCGCGTAGACGTCCAGCGTCGAACGGGTGGCATCGAGGTGGGCGACGGTCGTGACGGTCGCCTCCAGCAGTGCCTCGTCATGGCTGATGACGATGAAGCCGCCGGGCCAGGACCGCAGCCGGTCCCGCAACCAGATGATGGAGTCCGCGTCGAGGTGGTTGGTGGGCTCGTCCAGCAGCAGCGTGTCCGCGCCGGAGAACAGGATCCGGGCGAGCTCGACCCGCCGGCGCTGACCGCCGGACAGGGTTCGCAGTGGCTGGCCCAGGATCCGCTCGGGCAGGCCCAGGTTTCCGGCGATCCTCGTCGCCTCGGCGTCGGCCGCCCAGCCGCCCTGGGAGGTGAACTCGGTCTCCGCCGCGGCGTAGCGGCGCAGCGCCCGGTCGGTCTCCTCCTCGGTGGCGCCCATCATGTCGATCTCCGCCTTGCCCATCCGGGTCATGGCCTCGTCGATGCCCCGTGCCGCGAGGATCCGGTCGCGAGCCAGCACGTCGACGTCGCCGGTTCGGGGGTCCTGCGCCAGGTAACCGATCGTGCCGGCGCGCGTGATCGTGCCCGAGGCCGGCGCAGCCTCGCCGGCGATGGTCCTGGTCAGGGTGGTCTTACCGGCGCCGTTGCGCCCGACCAGCCCGACCCGGTCGCCAGGAGCGACCCGCAGGTCGGCACCTGAGAGCAGCAGGCGCGATCCGGCCCACAACTCGACGTCGGACACGACGATCACAGCTCACCCATCCATGCACGATCCCCACGACCCCCCATGAGTTTAGTCCAAGTGTCGCCGATGCCGAGGACACGGCACAGTGAAGGCGTGCGATTCGACAATGACAGCGTCGACACCTCCCGAGTGTCCGATCGGCGGGGCCGACGAGGAGGTACCGCCGCCGTGGCCGGCGGCGGCGTCGGCATCGTGGGCGTGCTGATCTTCCTGGCTCTGCAGTTCCTCGGTGGCGGCGGCGCGATCGACCCGTCGCTGCTCCAGCCCGCGGGGGGCGGACAGGTCGGCCAGCAACCCGGAGAGACCGAACAGGCGCAACTGGCCGAGCGCTGCAACGCCGACGGGGCACTGCAGCAGTACACCGATTGCCGCCTGATCAAGGTCTTCAACATCGCCGACGACGTATGGGCGACCGAGTTCGCGGCCCGCAACCTGGAATACCGCTCCCCCTACCTGGCCTTCTTCTCCGACCAGGTGACGACGGGCGGCTGCGGCGCCGCCTCGGCCCAGGTCGGCCCCTTCTACTGCCCGGGCGACGAGACGATGTACTTCGAGCTGCAGTTCCTGCAGGTACTGCAGGACCAATTCGGTGCGCCCGGACAGTTCGCGCAGGCCTACATCGTCACCCACGAGTTCGGCCACCACCTGCAGACCGTCCTCGGCACCGAGTCCCAGGTGCGGGCGCAGCAGCAGCAGGACCCGGACAACGCCAATCAGTACGCCATCGCTCTGGAACTGCAGGCCGACTGCTATGCCGGGGTTTGGAGCAAGCTCGCGGACGCCAGCGAGGGCGACGGCATCGTGCTGACTGAGGCCGACGTCGACGAGGCGCTGGGAGCGGCCGAGGCAGTGGGCGACGACCGGATCCAGGCGAAGACCTCCGGGCAGGTCAACCCCGAGACCTGGACGCACGGGTCGGCCGAACAGCGTCGCGAGTGGTTCCAGCGAGGGTTGTCCACCGGCGACATGACGCAGTGCGACACGTTCAGCGGATGACCTCGCGCGGGTAACGTGTCGCCTCGTCCCCACCGGTGATCCATCTGGAGGTCGCATGAGTGCCATCAATCCGCCCGCGACGTTGCGGTCAGCAGTGCTGCCCGTGGGACGGCTGATGACCGCGGTCCTGCTGGTCGCAGGCGTCGGTGTCCATGCCGCAGCGGCGCAGTTGGCCGTGCCGCTGCCGTTCACGCCGGTGCCCATCACACTGCAGTCGTTGAGTGTGCTGCTGCTGGCGGCGGCCTACGGTCCGCGGCTGGCGGCGGCGACCTTCGCCTCCTACCTGGGCGTCGGTCTGCTCGGGGCCCCCGTCTTCTCCCTGGGTCGAGGTGGACTCGCCATCTTCTCGACCCCCACGGCCGGGTACCTGCTCGGCATGCTCGCCGCGACGGTGGTCGTCGGGTACCTCGCTCGTCGCAGCTGGGACCGGCACCCGGTGTCCATGGTGGCGGCGATGACCATCGGTACTGCCCTGGTCTACGCGGGTGGCGTGGCGTGGTGGCTGGTGCTGGGGTTCGATCTGACGACTGCATTGAGCCAGGGCGTGTTGCCCTTCCTGCCCGGTGACGCCGTCAAGGTGGCCCTGGCCGCCGGGTTGCTGCCCGGCGCCTGGGCGCTGACCCGCAAACTGCAGGGGTCACAGCCCTAACCGTGGTCAGCAGCCGGTCCGGCGGATCACGCGGGCCCGATCACCAGGGCGGCGATGAACCCGCCGAAACCCACTGCCACGGTCAGCACCGGGCCCGGCGCGATGTGCCGCTCGGTTGTCAGCAGATCGAGGGCCGCTGCTGGACCCTTCGCGCTGCGGAACCCGACCACCGCAGGCAAGCACCCGGTGCGTACCGACTCGACCGCCTCGATGGCGGCCAACGCTCCCGCCGCGGCCATGGCATGACCGGTCGCCCCCTTGCCGGCCGTGACCGGCACCGCGGCCGACCCGAGCGCCAGGGCGAGGCCACGGGCCTCGGCCTCGTCACCGGCGACCGTGCCGGTCGCGTGGGCGATCACCGCGGCGAGATCGGCAGCGACGAGCCCGGCGTCGCGCAGCGCCGCCGCGACGCAGCGGGACACGTACGTGCCAGCGGCGTCGATCGCCGCGGCATGACCCCCGGGATCGCGGGTCGAGGCCGCGCCGAGCACCACCGCCCGGGGCACCGCCCCCCGCTGGTGGGCGTGTCCGGCATCTTCGACGACCAATGCGGCAGCGGCCTCGGCGAGGACCAGACCGTCCCGGTCGCCGTCGAACGGCCTGGCCACGCCGGTGGCGCTGAGCACACCGAGCCGCCGCAGTCCAGCCAGGTTGACCGCCGTGGCGCCCGCCTCGGTGGCTCCTGCCAACGCCACATCGGCGCCCCCGCGCGCCACCAGTCGTGCCGCATCCGAGATGGCGTCGAGGCCCGAGGCGCAGGACGTGGCCACGCCGCGGCACGGGCCCGCCGCTCCCAGGTACCTGGCCACAGCCGCGACAGGTTCCGCCGGCGACAAAGCGAGCACGTCGCGGGGCGTCGGCTCTCGCCCTGCCGCCACGGCGACCGTTGCGCGTTCAGCGGCCCGCAGGCCGGCCAGGCCGACGCCCAGCAGCACGGCCAGCTGATCCGGTCGTTCGGTGACCGTGGGCAGGCCGGCATCGTGCCAGGCCTGGGCCGCAGCGTCGACGGCAGCCCGGCTGACGGTGTCACCGCTGCGGCGGTCGCACCGCAGCGCCTCGGGGTCCAGCATCTGCACCCGGCCGGGTGGCATCGCCGCGCCCCGGGCGGTCCACAGGGCGTCGAGCCCGCTGCCTCGCGCGGTTACCACCCCGGCCCCGGTGACCACGACCCGACGCCCGTCCATGTGCTGACGCTACGGCCGCGATGAGCGGCAACATCGCCCGTGCGGTGCGGCAGGCGTGCCGCGAGTGGCCGCACCGGCCCGCTGTCGTCGAGGTCTCGACCTCACGGGTGACGACGTTCGAGCAGCTGTCCGCGCTGGTGGACCGCCAGGCCCGGGCGCTGCGGGCCGCGCTGGGCGACCCGCAGCCGAATCGGCCTGTCGTCGCCGTCACTGGTACGGCCGAGACGGTCGAGACACTCGCCTCGATCCTCGCCTGCGACCAGGTGGGGGTGGTCGCCCTGGTCCGGCCGGCACCTGGCCGGGCGACCTGGTTTCGGCAGTTGGCGGCTGCCGCACCGGCCGTCGCGCTGGCCTCGGACGGCACCGTGTCACCGCTGCCCGGTGGACCACGTCGAGGTGGAGTGGACCCCGACACCTACCAGGTGGTGGCTACCTCGGGGTCGACCGGAGTGCCCAAGCTGGTGCAGCTGACCGATACCGGAACGCTGCTCGCCACAGCGGTGTACCGGTCGCACGCCCGGATCAGCCCGGGTGAGGCCGTGGCTGTGCCGCAGTCATTGGCCACCGTGGGGGCGCTGCCCTCGGGTGTGCTGCCGGCGATCCTCGACGGCGGGACGGCGGTGCTGACGGCCGGCGGCGGCATCGGGAGCTTTCTGGAGGGCCTCGTCGAGCAGCCGGTCGTCTTCGCCATGGCGGTCACCGGCTGGTGGCAGGCATGCCTGCGCGCCCGGGGGCTACCGCAGGTGCCCGGCCTGCGGCTGTTGGGAGTCGGCGGCTCGGCCTGGCAGCATCTCGTGCCCGGCATCCAGCGCTGGCTGCCGGGTGCCGTGATCCTGGGCAACTACGGACTCAGTGAGACGCACGGGCCCGCGTTGCAGGTGACGTCGGCGCAGACCCGTCGATTCACGTCGGTCACCGGCCGGGCCGTCGGCGGCTTGCAGGTGGCGGTTCGCGATGCCGACGGGTCCGAGGTCCCGGCAGGCAGCAGTGGCGTGCTGTGGCTGCGTGGCGACCTGGTCACCCCCGGCTTCCTGGGCGGCCCGGTCGATGCAGGTCCTGATACGGGCGGCTGGCTGTGCACCGGCGATGTCGCGGTGCTGCTGGAGGATAGCTGGGTGCGGGTGGTGGACCGGGCCGACGACCTGGTCAACGTGGCTGGCCGCAAGGTCTACCCGGCGGAGGTGGAGGCTGCCCTGTTGGGCCTCGCCGGGGTCACCGACTGCGCCGTCGTGAGATCGTCCGGCCCGGCCGAGACCCGCCGCCTCGGCGCCTTCGTCGTGCGTGAAGCCGGGGTTGGGCCTGCCACGGTGGCCGAGGCAGGGGTCCGGCGCCAGGTCATCGCCGCTGTGGGTGACCACGCGGTCCCATCCCTGGTCGAGCTGGTAGACGACCTGCCCCGGACCGGCAACGGCAAGGTCGATCGCCGGGCGCTGCAGGCCCGCCTCGACGCCGCCCTCGCTGCGACGTGACCGCTCCCCCCTTCACGCCATTTGTCCACTAATGGAGCCCGCGGAGTCACCGAGGAGACACTTTTGTCGCCAAATGGCGGAAGCGGGGGGGCGGCGGTTCAGGGGGTGGTGGTGTTGCGGACGTGGATGCGGATCGCCTGTACCCGCTGGGCGATCTGGCCGAGCGTGACGCGCCGCGGGTCGCCGACCTCGAGCAGGTCCAGCACGTCCAGCGTCACCTTGGCCTGACCCAGCACCTCGCGGCACAGCTCGCGGTCCCCAGCCGGCACCACGGCGGCCACCCCCGTCATCGCCTCGGTATCCCCGACGACCCGTCGCAGCGCGTCGGCGGCGTCATCGGCGAGCTTCGCGGCCTGATTGCCACGTCGGCGCTGGTAACGGCTCTGCGAGGAGCCGCCGGCTGCGGTGCGCCCCTGCACGTAGCTGCGTCC
>ENA-ORBV01000766-ORBV01000766.1-microbial-mat-metagenome-genome-assembly--contig:-NODE-766-length-73350-cov-14.491736_pt1 | contig 73350 bp, 57 predicted proteins | sample MGYA00237777_ERZ505514 | MGnify/ENA primary metagenome ERZ505514 (study PRJEB26160, sample SAMN06269048) | microbial mat metagenome | isolation source: Oligotrophic lake microbial mat | place...
CAACCAGTACTACGGCCTATGTATCGGCGGCGTCGTCATCGTCGCAGCCACGGCAGTTGGCAACGTCTCGGGCGGCGCGTTCAACCCGGCAGTGGGCCTGAGCAAGTCGCTCGTGGGCCTCATCAGCGGCGAAGGTGCCAAAGCTGGCGCGATCCAGTGGTTCTGGGTCTATCTCGTTTTCCCGATGCTCGGTGGCTGGGTTGCCTCGATCGCTTTCAGATTCTTCCACCCCGATGAAATGGAAGCCCCGGTCACTCCAGCAAATGTAGCTCCGGCCCCGGCACAGGCTTCGCTCGAACAGCAGCCGCCGGTGAATGTTAAGCCTCCGCTGCAGATGTGAACTTAAATAACGTCGCAAACTTACAAAATCACCACCGCACACCGGTGGTGCTTTTTTGTCAGATGACTGTTCGACAAAGCAGTATCACTCAGGCCATCGTTCGATAGAATGTCCGTCCCGCATCGAAGCGTCGATGCGGCGGCAAGCACAACCATCAACTCAGGATTCCGACCATGGCTCAGCGCCAGAACATCTCCTCAGGCTCCAAGTACGAACCGACCATCGGCTTCTCCCGCGCTGTCAAAGTCGGCAGATTCATCGCAGTCTCCGGCACCGCCCCCATCGCCGCCGATGGCAAGGTCGCTGGCCCCGGTGATGCCTATGCTCAGACCAAGCGATGCATCGAAATCGCTGCCGGCGCACTGGAAAAAGCTGGCGCTTCACTGAAAGATGTCGTCCGCACTCGCCTTTTGCTGACGAATATCAAAGACTGGGAAGCTGCCGCCAAAGCGCACGGCGAAGCGTTCAGCGAAATCCGCCCCGCATGTACCTTCGCGCAGGTCGCCGGCCTCATCGACCCCGCCTGGCTTGTTGAGATGGAGTTTGATGCGATCGTTGCTGAGTGAATGCCGCCGTTTGGCGGCGGGCCAAAGGCTTTGCGACAGCCCGCGTGGAGCGACGGCGACCCTTTGCTCCACGGCTAAACGTTTCTAATTTCCCGCTTTCCCGCTTTCCCGCTTTTCTTTCTCCCAGGAGCACACCATGTCCAAAATCACCATCCTCATCGGCATCGCACTCATCGTGCTCGGCGTCGGTTTCTACATCGGCACCGGCATGGTGGCCGTCACCGCGATGATCCCTGCTTTCGTCGGCTTACCCGTCGCCATCCTCGGTTTCGTGGGACTCAATGGCAGCGAAAAGACTCGCAAACATGCGGCTCACTTCGCCGTCATGCTCACACTCCTTGGCGCACTGGCCGGCCTAGGCCGCGGGATTCCCGGCCTCTTCAAAGGTGGCTTCAGCTCCGCCATCGCCGCCACACTGCTGATGGCCGCGCTGTGCATCGTGCACGTGGTGCTCAGCGTGAAATCCTTCATCGCCGCCCGCAAGGCCCGCGAAGCCGCCGCCAAAGTCTGATGCAGTAGGAGACAGGAGGCAGGGAACAGGGAACAGGTGACAACCATTCAATGCAACGCCCAGTTTCCGACCCCCGTCCCCTGCCTCCTGTCCCCTGTCTCCTTCTTTTTCCCCTTTACCCATGATCCAATTCTTCGGCTACGACAAATGCTCCACCTGCCGCAAGGCCAAGGCTCATCTGACAAAGCTCGGCATCAAGTTCGAGTCCATCGACATCGTCACCGCCCCGCCTTCGCGCAAACTCCTGGCCTCCATTCTAAAAGCAGGCGATTACACCTTGCCGCTGCTTTTCAACCGCTCAGGCGAGCTTTACCGCGAAATGAAAATCAAGGACAAGTTGCCAAAGCTGAGCGAAGCAGCAGCCCTCGACTTGCTCGCCCAGCACGGAAAACTCGTCAAGCGCCCCATCGTCAGCGATGGTAAAAAGTTCACCGTGGGCTACGATGAACAGACGTTCGCCAAAGTCTGGTCCTAGCGCGTGCCTCTTTATAGCCGCAGCGTCCTCGCTGCGCATGCCTCGCCGTGAGTGCTCAACCACTGCACCATGCCTCAGTCACCTCCGCCTCAATCCGGCCTCAACCGTCGCTACCTGCGCGTGCAGGATTTGCGCCGACTGCGCAGCCTCTTTTTCGCCAGTCGAAGAATCGTCGAAGGTCTATATACAGGTCGTCACGCCTCACCGCAGCGCGGGCACTCGGTAGAGTTCAACGACTACCGCGAATATTTCCCCGGCGACGAGATTGGTGATATCGACTGGAAAGTCTTCGGCCGCACCGACAAACTCATGATCAAAATGTTTGAGCACCAGTCGGACATGTCCGTCCATCTGGTGGTCGATGCTTCCGCGTCGATGGGATACGGGGGAAAAGGGCCTAGGGAGAAGGGCCAAGGGCCTAGTAAGGCAAGAAGCAATTCTTCTTCCCTTGGCCCTAGGCCTTCTTCCCTAGGCCCTGATTCTAAATACGATCACGCCTGTCGCATGGCGGCGGCCATTGCTTTCCTCACCACGAAACAACAAGACAAAGTTTCGCTCTCACTCGTACAGCAAGGCCTATCGCGATTCGAGAGGCCGATGAGTTCTGTGACTCATCTCAACAAAATGCTGCGGGCGATGGAAGAAGTTTCACCGCAAGGCGAAGCTAATCTCGCTGCCGCGCTGAAGAAACTCGCCTCGCTCACCAAACGGCGAAGCGTCATCCTGATTTTCAGCGATTTGCTCGATGATTTTGAAGCGATCAACGATGCTCTGGCCATCCATACACACCGAGGCAGCGAAGTGATTCTGTTTCACATCCTGCACGAAGATGAATTGAAATTGCCTACGCAGCACGAAGCAGTATTTCAGGACAGCGAAACCGGCAGTAAAGTAACACTCAATATCGATGACATTCGCGCCGCCTACGAAACGCGCATTAAGCAGTTCCTCGCGGACTGGAACAAAGCCTGCCGGGGCAAAGGTATTGACTACAATCTGGTCAACACCGCGACGCCTTATACGAAGAGTCTTGAGAATTATTTGTTTAGTCGGGTGAGGTAAGGCAGCAGGAGGAAAGGCGATTATTTATTACTTAATACTTACTACTTAACAGCTATTGCCAAGACTTGCTGCTCGTACGCAATCTACATACACAATACACCCTCCGCCAATAACTATTAAATAATAAGCATTAAATAATAAGTAATAGTCTTTGCCTTTAATAGCCTTCGCCTTCCCGGACTCACGCAAATGCCTTCCCTTGCCGACATAACCTTCCTCGTCTTCGATGTCGATGGTGTCCTCACCGATGGCGCGATTCAGATCGATGATCGCGGCGTTGAGACCAAGTCCTTCTCCGTGCGCGATGGCTTTGCCATCCGCGCTGCCATGCGGCATGGCCTGAAAGTCGGCATCCTCACCGGGCGCTCGAGCCAATGCGTCGCCCTGCGCATGGAAGAGCTGGGCGTCACCCACCTGATGCAAGGCTCCAAGAACAAAGCGATCGGCATCGAAACGCTCTGCCAGCAGGCGGGCGTCGATCTCGCTGCCACCTGCTTCGTCGGCGATGACATGCCCGATATGCCCGCGATGCTGCTGTGTGGCTACCGCATCTGCCCTGCTGATGCGGCCCCCGAAGTGCGCGCCATCGCTGATCACATCACTCACGCCACCGGTGGCAAAGGCGTCGCACGCCAGGCCGTCGAACACATACTCATGGCCCAAAACAAGTGGGAAGAAGTGCTCGAAGAATTCGGCGGATAAAGGATCGCTGAGCCGCGACTCAACGAGTCGCGGACGCTCACGAACTCGTAGGGCTAAGGCCACGCCATTGACTCGCGGCCAACGACGCTGCGACACATCGAACGCTCCTTCAGGCCTAGGGCGTCCGCGACTCGTTGAGTCGCGGCTCATTAGTTCCAGCCCATTCCTTTCTTCGCTACACTATCCACATCATGCCTACCAAGAAAACAACGAAATCCAAGCCGAAAACCGCAACATCTGCTTTTACAGCGAAACCTTGGGAACACGCCAAGGAAGGTGAAGGCTCGGGCGGCGATCCGCTGGCGGCACGCTTTGTCGAGTCGCTTTCCTATGACCGCCGGCTGTACAAGCACGACATCGCAGGCTCCATCGCTCATGCCCGCATGCTCGAAAAAGTCGGCCTCATTAACGCCAAGGAACTCAAGGCCATCGAGCGCGGCCTCAAGCAAATCGAAAAAGAAATCGAAGCCGCCGGTGCGGATTACGGTGCATCATGGCCCGGCTGGAAGATCGACCTCGAAGATGTGCACATGTGCATCGAAGCGGCGCTGATCGAAAAGATTGGCGAGGCAGGGAAAAAGCTGCACACGGGAAGAAGTCGCAATGATCAGGTGGCGCAGGATTTGATGGAGTGGGTCGGTGCATCTGGAGTCGTTGTCACACAACACATCATTGAACTGATTGAAGCATTTGTGATTCTGGGACGTCGCGATGGATACTTCGTCATGCCTTCGTACACCCACTTGCAACGCGCGCAGCCGATCGTTGTGGCTGGCGAAGTTACTGCTTGGATTGCAGCGTTCGATCGCGCGATGGAACGAATCAATTCATTGATCGCAGTAAGCGAAGCGGTCGTCTTGGGATCGGGCGCAATTGCCGGCTCCAGTCTTCCTCTGGATCGTTTCGAATCAGCGCAGCAACTCGGCTATGACAGTGATGATTGGATGATCGAACTTGGCATCGATACGCATAGAGCGCATCGTATATCCAATAGCAGCATCGACGGCACTGCTTCACGCGACATCGCCATCGACTTCGTTTATTCACTCTCCATGATCGCCCAAACCCTCTCCCGCTGGGCCGAGCAGTGGATCATCTACGCCACCACCGAGTTCTCCTTCATCACGCTTGACTCGCGGTACACCACTGGATCATCCATGATGCCGCAGAAGCGGAATCCCGACATGCTCGAACTCATTCGCGGTCGCTGCGGCAATGTCTATGGCCACCTCGTCGCCCTGCTCACCATCCTCAAGGGTTTGCCCATCGGCTACAACCGCGACCTTCAGGAAGACAAGCGGCATGTGTTCGCTGCTTACGACATGGTCTGCGATTGTCTGGAGATGGCCACGCGAATTGTCAGCACGACGAAGTTCAACGAGGAGAAAATCAAAGCCGGCCTGGATCGCGGCTTCCTCGATGCGACTTCGCTCGCTGAATATCTCGTGACCAAAGGGGTGCCGTTTCGCACTGCTCATCAGGTCGTCGGCTCACTCGTCCGCGTCTGCGAAGGCCACGGCTATCACAAGCTGTCGCAGCTTGACCTGCTCCACTTCAATGCAGCGTGTGAAGCGGCGGGCCAGCGCAAATGCTGCGGCCCGGACATCTACGAATGGCTCGGCCCGGAGAACGTCGTCAAGCGATACCAGACCTACGGCAACGCCGGCGTCAGCGGCTTTGAACAGCAACTCAAAGCGTGGGAGCAGCGACTGGGCGATGGCGATGACTCGGCTGATATCGAAGAGGCTGCGCCGGTGAAGCAGCCGAAGAAGAAAGCGAAAGCGAAGAAACCCCCGGCGAAGAAGAAGTGACAATCCTCGGCGATACTTCCCGTAGGGTGTGTCAAGGCTTTGCGCAGACACACCAAGTTGGATCGCCATCAGCACGACAAACTTCTGGATGATCGATGGTGTGTCTGCGCAGAGCCTTGACACACCCTACTTCAGCGATCAATCATCGCGGCCATTGGCTTGGGTCTGCGATTCTTTTTGTAGTGCTGCACCAGATCCATCGGCCTGATGATCTGCATCAGTGCGCTGTCGAACCATGTGCCTTGCATCACCGCGATGGCGAGGCTGGGCAGCGGTTGGGCTTGATTCGCGGTGACATTCAAATCATCAACGGTTGTCGCAAGTGCAAGCCTATCGAAACCGGAAAGCAGGCAGAGCGATTCCGCTTTCTGAAGAGTTTCATCATCACGAAGCAGCGAGATGCCGTCGGCCTGCTGCTGCATGTCGCCGCTGCGCCACTGCGAGCGCACCACGGAAACTGGGCTGGATTCCGCTGGCACCGCCAGCACTTGGCCAGCCAGCAAAAGCACGATGACGCTGCACAAAAATCCCCTGATCATTTTCAATCGCATGGATGATATCTCCTGCCTCAACCTTACTGCGATGCCACGTGTTGGCCAGCTAAGCCGGCGTGTTTTTGGTGCAACGGAATCCGGTCGTTACGATTGTAGGATGCGAAGGATGTTCCAATGGCTTTCGCGTTTCCTTCCCAAGCCGCTGCCCGGGGCACGCGGCGAGGCAGCTGCATCGCGATTTCTCAAGGCTCAAGGCTACAAGATTCTGGCGCGGAATCTGAAGAACTCGCAGGGCGAAATCGACATCGTCGCTCAGGCACCGGATCAGCGCACGATCGTGATCGTGGAAGTGAAGAGCAGGTTGCCGGGCAGCGATGCGGATGGCCCGCGCCCGGAGGTTCGCGTCAACGAGCACAAGCAGCGGAAGCTGATGATGCTGGCGATGCAGATGGTGCGGCGATACCGGCTGCACGATCGGCCGGTGCGTTTTGATGTGATCGGCGTTGACCTGTGCGATGAAGGCGAGCCGGTGATCCGCCATCATCCGGGGGCGTTTGAATCGAAGTGGTGAAGGCATAAGTTCTGAGTTCTGAGTTCTGAGTTCAAAGTTGGATCGCGCTCGATGCGTCGGAACTTTGAACTCAGAACTCAGAACTTAATTTTATTCCTCCCGCACGCCCACCATCCAGAGCGGAGTGCGTGCGCCATCAGCAGTGAGGTAAAGCGTTTTGCCATCGGCGCCGTAGCAGATCGCTTCGCCTTTGTGGCGGATGGGCATTTCGAGAATGCGCGGCTTGGTCGCAAGAGCATCGCTCCACTTCTTGTCGCCGGTGCGTGTGAACTCATATCCATCGCCATAGGTCAGCACCATCATCCGGCTGCCATCGGGGCTGATGTCCAGCGACGTCACCGTCGGAATCGTGAGCTTGGCAATCGTCTTCGCAACTAACGGCCCTTTGTCGCGCGTGCCTGGCATGGGCAGTTCATAGACGATGCAGTTGCCGCCTTCGTTACTGGAGATGAAGATGAATTTGATAGCCTTGGGATCGCTGGCATCAACAGCGACGGCCTGGCAGTGCTGCGGGCCGGTGTCGTAGGTGAACTCGAGGGTCATCTGCGGCTTGATGGTGTCGATCTTGCCGAACTTGGGAGCCTTGGTCATGCGAGGCTCGCGCAGCAGATAGAGCACATAGCTTTTTCGTTTGAGCTCATAGTCACCCACATCAGCGAAGACGAGCGTGGCCTGTCTTTCGACGCGGTAGGAGGCCATGTCCTGAAGCTCGATGAGCTTGGCATCGATGCGGTATTCGACGACGTGCGTGCCTTGAAGGTTGAAGCCGAAGAAACGTGGCAGCGTGTCGCCGCGGTTGTGCGACCAGAGTAGATTTTCATTTTCGAGACTGATGGCAATGCCCGCGCTGGCTTTGATATCGGTGTTGGCCAGGCGACCGAGCTCACGTGGCCGGGCGTAGAGGATGGGATCTTCGGCGAAAGCGGAGGCCGTCAGCAGAACGAGAAGAGCGGAGGAAATAAAACGATTCATGGAAGAAGATCCCGCGTAGTTAGCCGTTCGCCTTGGCGAACGGAGGATCGAAAGATCGCCAGGAAAATCATGGGCCGCGAAAAATCGCAAGAAGCGCAAAAGGGTAGGCAAGGCAAACTCCGTTCGCCAAGGCGAACGGCTAAATAAATCATTCGCGCTCAAACAGGCCTTCATCGCTCGCGCTTTTCTCGCGCCATTTCATGCCCATGTGCAGACATCCTGTGCGCGTCAGTTGCCTGCCTTTGCGGGTTCGCGCCAGAAAACCAAGCTGCAATAAATAAGGCTCGACCATGTCTTCGAGCGTGCCGGCATCTTCGCCCAGTGTGGCGGCGACAGCTTCGAGGCCGACGGGGCCGCCTTCGTAAACCTCGCCGATGATGCGCATGTATTTGCGATCCATCTCATCGAGACCCAGATCGTCGATGCCTTCGAGTTTGAGCGCATCATCGACGAGTGAGCCGACGAGTTGCCCGTTGCTGCGGACTTGTGAGAAATCGCGCACACGGCGAAGCAGACGATTGGCGATGCGAGGCGTGCCGCGTGATCGGGCGGCGAGCGCTTTGAGGGCATCGAGGCTCTTGGATGTTTTGGCGATCTGTTTGCCTGCTGCTTGTTCTTCTTTTTCGTCGGCACTGAGCACGTTGAGTAGTGATGCGCTGCGGTGCAGAATCTTGAGCAGATCCGCTTCGCTGTAAAACTCCAGATTGTGCGTGATGCCAAAGCGCGAACGCATCGGCCCACTCATCAGGCCAGCCCGCGTTGTCGCGCCGATGAGCGTGAACGCTTTAAGAGGCAGCGTGATCGTCTTGGCGTGCATGCCCGAATCGATCTGCACATCAATCTTAAAATCTTCCATCGCGGAATAGAGATATTCCTCCAGCGCAATGGGCAGGCGGTGAATCTCATCGATGAAGAGCACATCAGCATGTTGCAGCTTGGTGAGCAGGCCCACGAGATCACCGGGCTTGGTCATCGCCGGGCCGCTGGTGACGGTGACATGCGTGCCCATTTCGTTGGCGATGATGTGCGCCAGCGTCGTCTTGCCCAGCCCCGGCGGCCCATGCAGCAGCACATGCTCCATCGCTTCGCCACGCTGCTTGACAGCTTCAAGTGTGATGGAAAGTTTTTCAATGAGGCGCGGCTGCCCGACGTAATCTGTGAGGCGCGTCGGGCGCAGCGAAAAGTTGAGACGTTCTTCTTCGTCACTGGTAGAGGCGGCAGAGATGAGGCGTTCGGTGGCCATGAGCTGTTGCAATTTATGTTTAGCCGCGGAGCAAAGGTCTGATTCCGGGGGCGACGCTCCGCGCGGGCCGTCGCAAAGCCTTTGGCCTGCGGCTAAACGGGGAGTGTGCGACGCAGAACATTCGATATCACACCACTGCCGTCTGCATCTCCGCCCGGGTCAGATCATCATACGTCTCTCTTCGGCGAATGATCGTGGCCTTGCTGCCATCGACGAGCACCTCGGCGGGCAGGGGCATCGCGTTGTAGTGGCTGGCCATGACCATGCCGTAGGCACCGGCAGAGAAAACAGCCAGCAGATCGCCGCGCGCCACCGGTGGCAGCGGGCGATCTTTCGCGAGGAAGTCGCCGCTTTCGCAGATCGGGCCCACGACATCGCACAGTTCCAGGGCAGGCATGTCCATCTCGGCTTTGCGGTGCATGGGCACATGCTGCGGAGCAACGCTGGCGGGCCAGATGAAGTGGAAACTGTCGTAGAGCGTCGGGCGGATCAGGTGATGCATGCCGCTGTCGATGATGACGAATTTTTTCTTGCCGCCCATCTTGATGTACTGCACGCGGGTCAGCAGCAAACCGGCGTTGGCGGCAATGGTGCGACCAGGCTCGATAATGATCTTGCCGCCTGCTGCTTTGAAGGGGCGAAGCAGCGGGACGATCTCTTTCGCATAGTCGAGAGCGAGCGGGGACTTGTCGGTTTCGTAATCCGCTGCGAACCCGCCGCCGATGTCGATGGTGTTGATGTTGAAACCTTTGCCCTTGAGCTCGGCGATGAGTTCGAGCGCTTTCGTAATTGCCTGCACATAAGGCTCCGCTGAATAAATCGGCGAGCCGATGTGCAGATGGATCGCACTGAGTTTGAGGTGTGTATCTTTGCCGTAGCGATCGAAGAATCTGCGGGCGCGGTCGATATCGACGCCGAACTTGGTTTCCTTTTTGCCGGTGGATGTTTTGGCGTGCGTCTTGGGGTCATAGACATCGGGATTGATGCGCAGCGCGCCGTTAGCCACAGCCCCCATGGAGCGCGCGATGCTGCTGATGTTTTCGAACTCGGCTTCGCTCTCAATATTGAACCAGCCGATCTTTGCCTCGATGGCTTGGCGGATTTCCGCATCGGTTTTGCCGACGCCTGCATAGACGACCTTGCTCATGGAAGCGCCAGCTTGCTGAGCGCGGTGGAGCTCGCCGCCGGAGACGACATCCATGCCGCTGCCTCGGTTGGCCAGCAGTTTGCAGATGTGAATATTGCCGCAGCTTTTGATGGAGTAGCAGATGATCGGGTCAAGCTCAGCGAAGGCCTGTGCGATGCGATCGTAGTGGCCTTCGAAGGTGGCGCGGGAGTAGATGTAGGCTGGCGTGCCGACTTTGGTGGCGAGGTCGGAGATGTCCACGTTTTCGCAGAAGAGCTGGCCGTCGCGGTATTGAAAGGAATCCATGGGAATCTCGGGAAGACAGAGGTCGCAGTTCAGAGGACAGAGGTCAGGAAGGATAAGGCGGAATGATAGTAGGGATTGGCGGGGCCGTCATCGAAGTGGACGCTCAGCCGCGATGTAACACATCGCGGACGCCACAGGCATGAAAGGTGGCTCATCTTGCAGTTCGCCTTCGACCTCGATGATCCGTCTGAATGCGGATCACCCAGCGCCATTGCACCCGTCCGCGACTCGTTGAGTCGCGGCTCAGGGAAGCTTGATTTTCAATAGATCGCGCGATGGTGCATCCGCAGGCAGAATATCTCGGCAGATCCCGGCAATCGCCTGCCGCTGTCCGGGCCAGATGAAATGCAGATCACAGTGATCACGCTTTTGCCAGCGAATCGCATCGTGTTCATCATTGAGCACCGGCTCACTGCCTGGCGCGACTTCTGCCGCGAAACAGGGACTCATCACAATCGCATCGTGCGATGCGAGAAAGTAGGTGTTCACTTCCTCGAGTTGCCAGAGATTCAAAAGCACCGGCGGCGCGTAGCCGGTCTCTTCATGAAGCTCGCGCAGCGCTGTCTGCACCGCCGTCTCATCTTCATGCACGTGGCCCATGATCGTCTGCCAGGTGTTCGAGAGTGCCCCGCTAGAGCGGCGAAGCTGAAGAAACTCCACATTCGCGGCGATGGCGTTGCCGGTCGTTTGAATCTTGCGGAAGACGTACACATCAATAATGTCGCTGCGAATGGTGGGCATGGGCACAGCATAACTTCGATGAAGTGCGCGACGTCGTTCACCCTTCGCCTTGGCGAACGACGGATGAACGGATGGCCGCAAAAAAGCGCAGAAGGCGCAAAAGAAGATATTCAAGGAAGATATTTTTATAAGGAAAGCAGGAAGAAAGGAAGGAAGGAAAAACACTGACAAACAGCGGCCTATTCCTTGTTTCCTTTTCTCCTGCCTCCCTCAAAAGTCCTACATGGCCATTAGCCGCGCCATCACCAATTCTTTTTTGCGCCTTCTGCGCTTTTTCGCGGCCATCCCATTCCGCGTTCGCCAAGGCGGACGGTTAACTACTCGGATTTTGTCGCTTCGTCTTGCCCATGGCTGACGGGTATCATATTTCGACCTGTTTCGACTCCCGGAGATTTAACCATGATTCGTATTCGTTCTGCTGGCGCCTGGCTTTTCGTTGTTGCTTTGTGGTCGGTCACGCTGAGCGCCGAGGTGGCGTCAGAGAAAATAAATAGCGGCGATGTCGCTGTGGTGAAGTCATCGAGCCTGGACTGGTCATCGGATCAGGCGACCTACAAAAAGCTTGTCATCGATCTGGCTGACCCTTCGATGGAAGGGCGCGGGCCTGGCACGCAAGGCATCGACAAAGCTCGCGACTATCTCGTGAGCGAACTGAAAAAGATCGGCCTGGAACCCGCCTTCAAATCTGCGAAGGGTGAAAAATCATTCCTTCAGGAATTTGAAATCTCCGCAGGCATTGCCGCCAAGGAACAGGAACTGGTGCTGCTGGATAAAGCAGGCAAGGTCATTCTCGAACCCAAGCTCAATGAGCATTTCTCCGCGCGCGGCTTCTCCGGCGATGGCAAAGCATCCGCCACCCTCGTCTTCATCGGCTACGGCATCAGCGATCCGCACGGAGCTTACGACAGTTTCAAAACGCTCGAAAAAGATGCGCTCAAAGGCAAGGTCGCTGTCGCTTATCGCTATGAGCCTGTCGATGAAGAAGGAAGGCCGACGCTGATCGAAGGCGCTAAAGCTGGGCAATGGGGACAGGCATCGAGCCTGATCAATAAAGCCAACTGGGCAGCGAAACACGGCGCAGCGGCGCTGCTGGTCGTCGATCCACCCTCGCAGGATGCTGGCGGCTCCATGCCTTCGGTGGCAGCCACGCAAGGTTCAGCGGCAACGATTCCGGTCATTCAGATCAAGCCGGAGATTTTCCGCATGATGCTTCGCTCCAATGATCTGGGTGATGTGTCCACCGCCAAACAGTGGGAGAAGGAGGCCAATGCGGGGGAAACGAAAGTGCATGTACTCAGCAGCGTGCAGGCGAAACTCGCTGTGAACATGGAGCGCGTCAAAGCGACCGTACACAACATCGCTGGCGTGCTGCCTGGCGCGGGCAAACTCAAGGATGAATATATCGTCATCGGCGGCCACTACGACCATCTGGGCTTTGGCGACATGGGCAGCCTGGCACGCGACGGCCTACGGCAGATTCATCACGGCGCAGATGACAACGCATCAGGCACCGCTGGCGTGATCATCAGCGCTGTCGCACTCGCGCAAGCAGCCAAGGCGAGCGATGCACCGCAGGACCGGCGCACGATTCTCTTCGCACTTTTCACCGGTGAAGAGCGTGGCCTACTCGGCTCCGCGTACATGCTGCGAAAACCCGAAGAGATGGACATCAAGCTGGAACAGATCGATTTCATGCTCAATATGGATATGACCGGCCGAATGAATGGAAACAAGCTCATCGCTTCGGGCAGTGGCTCGGGCGAACAGTTTGAAGCGATCATGGCCCAGGCCGCCAAGCCACTGAATCTGCATGTCGCCAGTTCATCGGGCATGGGCATCGGCGGCAGCGATCATCAAAGCTTCCACGCCAAGTCCATCCCGGCGGTTCACTTTTTCACCGGCATCCATCCCGATTATCACAAGCCTTCTGATACCGCAGACAAAATCAATGTCGAAGGCGGCGTCAAGTCAGCGCATCTGGTGACTTCCATCGTGATGAGCCAGTGGGGCGCCAGCGAGCGCATCAAGTTCCAAGCCGTGCGCATGGCGCACCCCGCAGCAGGTGGCCCGCGCGGCGGCGGAGCCTACCTGGGTATCGTGCCCAATTACGCCAGCATGGATGCGACCGATGGCTGCCTCATTGATGGCACCAGTAACGGCAGCCCGGCGGCAGCGGCGGGACTCAAGCCCGATGACAAGATCACCAGTTGGAACGGCAAAGCAGTCAAGAACCTGCAAGACCTCACCAACATGCTCCGCGACAGCAAAGCGGGAGATGAAATCACCGTCGGCTTACAACGCAGCGGCAAGCCGGTGGAGATCAAAATCAAACTGGGAACACGCGGATGAGCGATTCTGTTCCCACCACTCAAGACGCCATAACTGTCATGACAACTCGCACGACAGCGATCATCATTGTCGATCACGGCTCCAAGCGATCCGAGTCCAACGCGATGCTCGAATTGTTCGTCGAACGTTTTCGCGCTCAGACGAGCTACACCATCGTTGAAGCTGCGCACATGGAATTGGCGGAGCCTTCGATCGCGCAGGCGTTTGCAAAGTGTGTCAGCGCCGGGGCACAGCGCGTGGTGGTGATGCCTTATTTTCTTTTACCCGGTCGTCACTGGAGCAGCGACATTCCGCGCTTAACCGCTGAGGCTGCGGCGGAGCATCCGGGGGTGGAGTTCATGGTCACCGCCCCTTTTGGCCTGCATCCGATGATGATGGAGATCGTCGAATCCCGCGTGGCCCACTGCCTGAACCATGTTCAGTCGAAGGCGGGAAAATGCGAAGTCTGTGCTGATGGGCAGATCAGTTGCGAACTGCGAAAGGCCTGAACATTCATCGCGTTCAGCTTTTTTGACTTAGCGCATGACTTCGCGCGCAGGTCCATTTGAGGCGTTATTATATGGACATCGCTGCTGCCCGTCCCCCGGGCCATGCGTGCTGCGATCCCGCTGTCAGATTTTTTCGCTCAGTTTCGTGCCTTGGTTGTACCTTGCCATGGCGATGGGATGCCCTGTGCCATGAAGTCTCTTGGGCAACGGGTCGATAGGCATTGTGTGGGATTTGTGAACCCCGCTGCCTTCCCGTAAACTTGGTCCCTTGAAGCGATTGCTTAGTCCGTTCAAGGCCCAGGCTTTGAAGGCATAGATTTATAAGTTTTTATAGACAACCTGAGCCGTGGCGACCTAGGTCGGCTTCTTCATTGAAGCATGCCGCGGCGGGATCACTCGCTGCATGAATCGATTTGAGAAGATTCTCGGTAAGTACGAAGTGCTCAACGCGCAGCCTCTGGGTTCTGGCGCGCACAGCACGATTTACGCGGTCAAAGACAAGAACAATCACGTCTATGCCATCAAGCATGTCGTGCGCACTTCGCCCGAGCAGCAGCGGTTCATCGATCAGGTAGAGATCGAGCATCAGATTGCACAGAAGATCGACCATCCTGCAATCCGCAAGAGCTTCAAGATTATTCGCAAAGGATTGCTCAAGACCAACGAGGTCTATGTGCTCATGGAACTGGTCGATGGCATGACGCTGGAGCAGTACGAGTTTGCCGACATGCTCGACTTCTGCCAGGTGATGCAGAAGGTGGCTGACGGGTTGGGAGCGTTTCACGCAGCAGGCTTTGTTCATGCGGACATCAAGCCCAACAACATTATGGTGGATGACAAGCAGGTGGTGAAGATCATCGATCTAGGGCAAAGCTGTCCCCTGGGCACGGTCAAGCTGCGCATTCAGGGTACGCCTGATTACATTGCTCCCGAGCAGGTTCGGCGCAAGCAGATCACGGCTGAGACGGATGTTTACAACCTCGGGGCCACGATGTATTTCCTGCTCACCAAGCAGCACGTGCCTTCGATCATGCCCTCGACTGAACCGACCGTGGCTAAGAAGCCCAGCAAGGAATGCAAGCCGGTGAAGGATTTGAATCCCGATGTGCCCTTGGCCTTGTCGAGTCTGGTGATGAATTGCATTGAGTATCAACCTTCTGACCGTCCTCAGTCCATGAACCAGGTTCACCAGCGTCTAAGCATGGCCATCACGCAACTGGGTCGTTCAGACAGCACGGATGGCAAGGCACAATCCACTAGTGCTGATCGCTAATGGTCCTGTGGGCTGATGATGATCTCATCGCCGTCCCTTTTTCCAACTGTTTTCTCACTTCTGCCCCGCACGATCGGACAATTCTGCATTCACCTCGTTCTATCTTGTAGGACCGCTGGTAGGCCCGCCCTTGCACTGCTACAATCCATCACTCGCTTATCCCCCGCAAACGAAAGGGGTTCTCATGTTTCAACGCATCCTTTTTCTCGTGACGTTGATGACGGCTCTCGTCGCCAACTCAACACCTGTCCGCGCCCAGCTCACCGATGACGATGTCGATCGGGCTGTCAAAAAGCTTCAGACCTATCTGCTCGCACAGCAGCAGAAGGGAAGCTGGGAACACATGTACGAAAACCCGCATGCTGGCAAGAGCGGCGTCACCTCGATGGTGGTTTACGCGCTCGTCGCCAGCGGTGTGTCCGTACAGCACCCGCAGATTCAGGAAGCCATCAAAGTCCTGCGCGGCATTGAAGGCGACCACACCTATGAGGTGGGTCTGCGTTTGCACGCTTGGGGACAGCTTACCGATGAATATAAGAAGGAGATACAGAAGGATATGAACATCCTCGCTGCGTCAGGCCCCAAGGGTGTGTACTCCTATAAGGTCAGCGGCTCGCCAGCGAGCATGAGCGGCAACGCTACTCCGCCTCACGATCACTCCAATACGCAGTACGGCCTACTGGGCCTGTGGGAAGCTTCTAAGCGCGGCGTCTCCGTGCCAGCAGGTCTGTGGCAGGCAGCAGTAAAGCACTTCGTTGAAGCACAGGCACCCGATGGCGGCTGGAATTATCGCCTGGGTGATGAGCGTCCCAGCTACTTCAACATGACCGCGGCCGGTGTTACCGCGCTCTTCGTCGCCGAGCAGGAACTCTACCGCGGCAGCACCAAACGCAACGGCACCGTCGCCAAGGCCATGGACAAAGGTCTGCTCTGGCTTGACAAGAATTACGACGCCAGCAGTTGGGGCCTTTACGGCGTCTACTCCATCGAACGTGTCGGTCTGGGCACCGGCATCAAGTTCTTCAACAACAAAGACTGGTTTGCCGTCCACGCCAATCAGATCGTCAAAGGTCAAAAGGGCGATGGCTCCGTCGGCCCTGTGTACGACTCCTGCTTTGCTCTGCTCTTCCTTACCCGTGGCCGCGTGCCCATCTGGTGCACCAAGCTCAAAATCGACAACTCCAATTGGAACAACCGCCCCAACGACATCTACTTCTTCTCCAAAGACGTGGGTGAATACATCGAAGGTGAAGTCAACTTCCAGGTCGTCTCCGTTGACGATGAAGACTCCCGCTGGTTCAACGCCCCCCTCGCCTGGCTCTCAGGCGACGAGAAGATCGAACTCACCGACGAGCAGAAAGCCCGCATCAAACGCTTCATCGATCAAGGCGGCACACTCATCATCAACACCGAAGCAGGTTCGGGTGGCTCAGGTATCTTCAAATCCCAGATGAAGAAGATGTTCGAGGAAATGTATCCCTACAAGTTCACTCGCCTGGACAACAACAACTACCTCTTCCGCGTTCACAACAAAATCGAGAACGGCTCAGGCCTGAATATCACCACGCTCAACAACGGTGCACGCGATCTGGTCATCATGCCTGATCGCGACTGGGGCATGCTCTTCCAAACCTCCAAGACCGATGACCCGCAGTGGCGCGCTGCTGTCAACCTCTTCGTCATGGCCACCGAGCGCGGCCAACTCGACAACCGACTCGACGCCCACGTCCTCAAGAAGCAGGCTGGCAAAACCAATTCGGGTGAACTCAAAGTCGCCCGCGCCAAGTACGAAGGCAACTGGCTCCCCGAGCCGGCCGTCTGGAACGTCATGGACGTGCACCTCTTCAACAAGAACGGCAACACCGTCAAGACCGAAGACGTCGCCCTCGATCAACTGGCCACCTGCTCCTCGCCCTTCGTTCACTTGGCGGGCACTGATCCGATCAAGCTCACCGATGCTCAGCAGACTGCGATCAAGACCTACGTCGAAAACGGCGGCACGATCTTCATCGAAACCGTCGGCGGCAAACGGCTCTTCGCCAGCAAAATGGAAGAACAGTTCAGCGCCATCTTCAAAACCGGCGCAGCTCCCCTTGGCCGAAGCGCCAGCATCATCAGCGGCGAAGGCATCGCCGGCGGGTGGAACAACCGCTCCGTCAGCTATCGCCACTACTCCATCATCCGTCTCGATGCACGCCACGAACCGCGCCTGGCTGTCTTCGCGGTGAACAACCGCCCTGCGGTGATCATCTCCAACGAAGACATGTCGCTGGGCACACTGGGTGTTCGCTTGGAAGGCCTGCTCGGTTACAGCCGAGAATCTTCCGTCTCCCTGCTGGGCAACATGGTTCTGGCTGCCAATCAGAAGGTCGGCGGCAAACCCGAAACGCCCAAGGCTGAATCACCTAAGGTTGAATCACCCAAGGATGATGCCAAAGCTGACGCGAAGTAAGCCTGTTCATACAACTCATCACGCATCAACACCCTGAGCAGTCGGGGTGTTTTTTTGTGTAGCTTGAGCGAAAGACATGAGCCGCGACTCAACGAGTCGCGGACGCCCAAGGCCTGATGGGGATTTCTTCGCGCCGTGTGTTGTAGGCCACTGCCCGAATCAGTCGCCGACTCACAAGACCCTTCATAAATGAAACCGTAGCAGTTCGATGACGTCCGCGACTCGTTGAGTCGCGGCTCTATCCATTATCCGGACGCACATTCCATCTTGTCGGTTTTCCCCTCTTAACTCCCCTTCTCACAAGCCCGATTGTCAATGTAGGCAATCTGGGTGATCTGCGTTGAGATTTCGGATCGCAACGGATCGCACCCCCAAGCCTCGCAACCCGACGGACTGTGCAACATCACGGTCACTGATCAAGGATGAAAACGCATGAAAGGCAACGCCATGGCCACGGATAACGGGGACAACCTCACCGAACTCGCCACCAAGCAGGTCTTCACCACCGGCGAAGCGGCGGCGATCTGCAAGATCTCGCAGCAGACCATCATCCGCTGTTTCGACTCAGGTCGGCTCAAAGGCTTCCGCGTTCCCGGCTCCCGCTTTCGCCGAATCCCGCGCGAAGAACTGAGACGCTTCATGCGCGAAAACGATATCCCCATCGATGCACTCGAAGGCGGCAAGAAGCGCATCCTCGTCGTCGATGATGATGAGCAGATCGTCCAGCTCTTTGTCGATGTCCTTGGACGCGACGGCCGCTTTGAAGTGAAGACCGCAGGCAACGGCTACGAAGCAGGCGCACTCACTGAAAGCTTCAAGCCCGACCTCATGATCCTCGACTTCATGCTCCCCGACATCAACGGCAACATCGTCTGCAAGATGGTGCGATCCAACCCCGCACTCTCGGCCATGAAAATCATCGTCGTCTCCGGCGTGATCAAACGCGATGAAGTGGAGGACCTCTTAAGCAACGGCGCTGATGAGTTCATCAAGAAGCCTTTCGATATCGAACACCTGATGAACCGCGTGGGTGAATTGCTGATGCTGTGATTCGCTCAACATTCACAACCCCTGAACTCCGACTATAAAACTATTTTGTCACCCATCCCCGTCATCACGAGCGAAGCGCAGGACCCGACGAAAGTACGTCGGCTTGAGCTGATTCTCCAGCAGGTGGACTCACTGCCCACACTGCCTGTGGTGGCCACGCGCCTGCTCTCGCTCACTGCCGATGAAAAAGCAGAGGCACGCGAAGTCATCGGCCTGGTCAGTTCCGATCAAGCACTGACCGCCAAAGTACTCTCGATGGTGCGCACCGCTTCACGTGCGGTGCGCGATGTCACCACCGTTGACAAAGCGGTGCTGCTCTTGGGTTTTGATGAAGTGCGTAATGCTGTGCTCTCGATCAAAGTCATCGAGATGTTCGAGCCGCCGCAGAAGCGAAAAACCGTTGACAAGGCGCAGAGCAGTAAGCCGCGCTTTGCCGCGATGATCGATGGCGAAGATGCAGACGATGCGCCGCTGAGTAAGCCCACCTTCAATCACACCGAATTCTGGCTGCACTGCCTAGCTGTCGCTGTGGCTGCTGAGCGCATTGCCGCGGCTCATCCCGGTGACAAAACGCTGCGCCCCAGTGAAGCGTTTGTGTGTGGCCTGCTTCACGACATCGGCAAGCTCGCACTCGAACGCATCTTGCCCAAGAGCTATGAACGCGTCATCGAACTCGTCGAACTGAATCAAAGCAACATCGCAGAGTTCGAACGCCGTGTCGTTGGCATGGATCACCACACTGCGGGCAAACGGCTCGCGGAGCAGTGGCAACTGCCTCATGTGATTCAGGATTGCATCTGGCTTCATGGCCAGCCTTGGGACACGGTGCCGCAGGTCGAGCATCGCCGCATGATCGGCCTGATCACCCTCGCTGACCTCATGGCCCGCAGCCTGCACATCGGCTACAGCGGCAACTTCAACCTGCGCACCAATGCTCACACCCTCGCCCAGCAACTGGGCCTGATTCCTGAGAAAGTCGATGAAGCTGTCCGCGATCTGCACGAACTTGTGGGCGTCCGTGCCAAAGCGCTGGGCTTGCAAGATGCTCCTTCGCAGACGTCATTCCTCAAAGCGATCCAGCAGGCCAACGACATGCTGGGCAAACTCAATGGTTCGCTGACTCGCCGCAGCCAACTCGTCGCCAGGCAGCAGCAGGTGCTCGAAGCGATCGGCCAGTTCCACAGCAGCGCCGTGCCTGGACGCAGCGCCGAAGAAGTGCTCACTTGCGTCATGACCAGCGCATCGACCGTGCTGGGCCAAGGCTATTTCGGTGTGCTTTATCAATCATCGCAGACGCCGCAGTGGCAACTCAATTCGTACACCGGCGAAGGCCACGCTTCCAGTCAGCACGCGATTGATCCGCCCCCTGGTGCGCCTGATCTTCGCGCCCTCGATGCCAATCATCCCGCCATGCTCAATCAGATGGGCATCCTTCCCTGGCTTGCGGATTATCTGGGCGACAAGGTCGATGTGCGCCAGGTGCGACTGCTTCCACTGGGCTGCGGCTGGGGCACTGCTGCTGTGATGATTCACGATCGTCCTGTGCTTCCGTCCTGGCAATTGCTTGGCGCACTCACCAACACATGGGGCGCTGCAATTGCTGCCGCGATGCAGCACGATGGCGCACGCAGACTCGGCGAACAACTGGCCGATGCCAACGTCGCGCTCGCCGAGGCACAGGATCGTTTGCTGCGCAGTGAATCGATGGCACGCCTGGGTGAGATGGCCGCAGGCGCTGCGCATGAAATGAATAATCCGCTCGCGGTAATCTCCGGTCGCAGTCAACTGCTCGCTCAAAGTCTTGCCGCAGGCAGCCCCGATCAGCGCACCGCTCAGACCATCGTCGAACAGGCGCATCGCTTGAGTGATCTGATCACTTCGCTTCGCCTCTACGCTGATCCGCCCAAAGCTGATCGCCGCGCTGTCGATATCGCCGCGCTGCTCGATGACGCCGTCAAACGCGTCAACAAGCAAGTGTCCAAGAACATGCATTCACCCATCAACTTGCAGATGCGCAAGGATGTTCCCGTTGTGCAGGTCGATGCGGATCAGCTTCGCCAGATCGTCTGCGACCTCCTCCTCAACGCGCTGCAAGCGGTGCCCAAGACCGGTGTGCATGTGAGTGGTCGCATTGATTCTGCCCGTAAATCACTGGTGATTCAGATCGCTGACGATGGGCATGGCATGGATGAACACACACTCGCTCACGCCATGGATCCCTTCTTCAGCAATCGGCCAGCCGGTCGCAGTGTGGGTATGGGATTGCCTCGCGCTCAGCAATATGCAGCAGCGCATGGCGGGCGCATTGAGCTTCGCTCAACGCAAGGTGAAGGAACATTGGCAACGGTGATTCTGCCGCTTGATTCGATCGCGTGAATGGACGATGGACAAGGTTAGATTCAGCGCGTGCCAAAGGCCACGTGCCAACCGCAGGAGGTCGCTCGTGGCTCAGGAATTGAAAAAGGAATCGAAGGTGAAAGCCCATCGTCGCCGTAGAAAATCGTTCCGCGTGCTGCTGGTTGATAGCGACCCGCAGTGTCGCGATCTTTTCAGCCAGGTGACTGCTGGCAGCCGCACCCATCAGCTCAATCTCATCACCGCTGGCTCCGTCGGCGAAGCGCGTCAGCTCATGCAGGAAGGCGCGATCGATCTTCTGATTGTCGAGCCCAGCGTCTCCAACGACCACGGCCTCGAACTGGCGACTGATGCCAGCGCCAGTCGCGCCAATACGCAGACCATGGTGATGACCTCCACCGCGACCTACGCCAAGGCTGTCGAAGCGATTCGCGCCGGTGCCAGTGATGTGATCACCAAGCCGTTGCAGCTATCTGAACTCAACGAGCGCGTTGAGCAGGCGATCTGTCGCAACGAAGAACAACATCGCAAAGCCGAGCGCGTGCGCAGGCTTCGCCGCATCTGCCGCAAGCTCAATGCCGCTCGCAATGAAGTGACGCAGCAGGTCGATATTCTGTGCAGCGATCTCGTCTCGGCTTACCGCGAACTGGCGGACCAGATGCAGAATGTGGTGGAGACCAGCGAGTATGCGGCGCTGCTTCGCCGTGAGCTTGATCTCGAAAGGCTGCTGCACCAGACGCTCGAATTCGTGCTCGAAAAAGCAGGCCCGACCAATGCTGCGATTTTCCTGCCGGTGACGGCTGATGAGTACACACTGGGCGGCTATGTGAACTACGACTGCGCCAACGGCTCGCCGGAGATTCTTCTGAATCATCTGGCCGATGTCGTCGCCCCGCGTGTCGCAGAAGAAGATAAATCGATTCACCTCACCACCAACGAATCCCTGAGCGACTGGCTCGGTGATGACTCGGCTTACCTGACCGATTGCCACATGCTGGCGGTGCCCTGTTTCGCCGAGAACGAGCCGCTCGCGGTGATGGTGCTTTTCCGCGACGGCACGCAACCATTCAGCGAAGACACGCTGGCCACCTGCAAGGCAATCGCCCCGATGCTGGGGCAATATCTGGCGAAGATCGTGCGCGTGCATCATCGGCATCTGCATGACTAATGACGGCAGCGTGCGGACTCCGTTCGCCAAGGCGAACGGCTAACTACAAAGGCATTGCACTTGCATTTGTCCGCCGCCGCGCTATGATCATCGCAACAACCAACGGATTCACTGTTAATATATGGATTTAACTGCTACGCGTTTTTGCACTCGAGAACTGCCTTACATTTCTCCTTTCGCCAACCGCTAAAACAACACAAACTTTTGACGCCGTGCGGACTGTCCGCATGCGTTACTCCTATTCGAGCCGCGATTCAACGAATCGCGGACGTCCCGGGATTGAAGGAGCGCCCGTCGCGCCTTGATCCACATCAATGTATGTTCTTAATTCTTCGCCATTGCCGCCAACCACAGGTGAAATCGTTTCACCCAACAGGCCTATGGCGTCCGCGACTCGTTGAGTCGCGGCTCAATCAACTATCACTTTGACGGGCACGATCAGGTATTCTGTTTCTGCCTGTCTCATCTTTCACGGAAGATTCTTATGACCGAAATTTACTCCCGCCGCATCATCGAACACCTGCGCGACCGTCGCTATCAACCGCGCGAAGTCGATGCGCTCGCCGCCGAACTGGGCCTCACCGACGACGAACTGGTTCCGTTCCACGAAGCTGTCGCCTCGCTCGTGGACCAAGGCCAGGTCGTCATCGGCGACTCCAACAGTGTCACCCTGCCTCCCGTGGGCCGCGAGATGATCGGCATCATCCGCATGAACGAACGCGGCTTCGGCTTCGTCGTGCCCGACTCACCCACCGAACATGGCGACCTCTTCGTCCCCGAAGGTCGCTCCATGAACGCCATGACCGGCGACCGCGTCCGCGCTAACGTGCGACACGATCGCGCTCGCGCCGGTGCAGGCTCTGGTCGTTCTCCCTACACCGGACAGGTCGTCGAAATCATTCAGCGCGCTGACAAGCAATACGTCGGCGTACTCATGAAGAAAGATGGGGCCTTCCTCGTCAAGGTCGATGGCAAGTTCATGCACGAACCCATTGTCATCCGCGACCCCGAAGCCAAGAACGCCAAGCTCGGCGACAAGGTCGTCATCGAAATCATCGAGTACCCCACCGAACGAAAACTCGGCGAAGGCGTCATCACGCAGGTCGTCGGCGAAAGCGGCGAGCCGGATGTCGAAACCCAATCCGTCATGATCGCTTACGGTCTCAATGATGTGTTCCCCAAAGCCGTCGTCGAAGAAGCCCGCACCGTCACGCGCAGCTTCGATGATGAGGCGATCCCCGCTGACCGCGAAGACCTCACGAATGTTTTCATCTGCACCATCGATCCGCCGGATGCGAAAGATTATGACGATGCGATTTCGATACGGAGAATAGGGTCTAGGGAAGAGGGCCTGGGGCCTAGGGGCGGAGAGTCGGAGAGGGAAGAGGGGACACGAAATGACGCGGAAGAAAACGAAAGAATTTCTTCCCTAAGCCCTAGGCCCTCCTCCCGAGGCCCTTCTTCCCCTCCGCTCGACGATGCCGTCTATGAACTTGGTGTTCACATCGCCCACGTATCGAGCTTCGTAAAGCCCGGCAGTGCGATTGATGAAGAAGCGTACAAGCGTGGCAACAGTTGCTATCTACCTCGCAAGGTCGTGCCGATGCTTCCCGAGATTTTGAGCAACGGCATCTGTTCGCTTCAAGAAGGCGTCAATCGCCACTGCCTCTCGGCCTTCATGCGTTACAACGCCAAGGGCGAAGTGGTGGGTCAACGGTTCAGCCGAAGCGTGATTCGTTCTGCAAAAAGACTCACCTATCTTGAAGCACAGGCCCTCATTGATGACGACATTCGCGAAGCCCGTCGCCATGCCAAGACCGAGCCGAAGTATCCCTCGCAGCTCATTCAGACGCTCAAGCTGATGGATGAACTGGCGAAGGTGATTCGCGCTCGCCGCATGAAGGAAGGCATGATCGTGCTGGGGCTGCCCGATGTGGAACTGGTGTTCGATGATTCCGGCCGCGTCGTTGATGCGGTGCCCGAAGATGATGCGTTCACGCACAAGCTCATTGAGATGTTCATGGTCGAGGCGAATGAAGCGACTGCTCGCCTCTTCGACACGCTCAACGTGCCGATGATTCGGCGTATCCATCCTGATCCGCCAACGCATGACATGACCGAGCTGCGCAGCTTTGCTCGCGTGGCGGGCTACAACATTCCCGCCAATCCTTCGCGCATGGAACTTCAGACACTGCTCGAAACCGTGCGCGGCAAACCGGCTCAGCACGCGGTGCACATGGCGGTGCTTCGCACCCTCAGCAAAGCCGAATACGCCCCGCTGCTCATCGGCCACTTCGCGTTAGCCAGCGAACACTACACGCACTTCACCAGCCCGATTCGCCGTTACCCCGATCTGATTATTCACCGCGGCCTCGATGCTTATCTCGATCATCACCCGGAACACCTGAAGCAGACGATCCCCAGCGGCAAAGCACGAGGTCGGCTGACCATCGACATGCAGGCCGACGACCGCGTGCCTGATGTGCGAAGGCTTAACGAAATCGGTCGTCACTGCTCCGGCACCGAGCGCAATGCCGAGGCTGCTGAGCGCGATCTGCGAACTTATCTCGTGCTCGATCTGCTGAGTCAGAACCTAGGCGATGATTACGACGGCACCGTCACCGGCGTCACCGGCAGCGGCATCTTCGTACAGCTCGATCGCTTCCTCGTCGATGGCTTTATCAGTGTGCACGATGTCTCACGCAGTGTCGGTGCGCAAGGCGATCGCTGGCAGTTCAACAAGACCACCGGCGGCCTCGTCGCCATGCGCTCTGGCCGCACCATTTCCATCGGCAGCAAGTTCACCGTCCGCGTTGCCAATGTAGATACCACTCGCCGCAAACTCGATCTCGTCATCGTCAGCGACAAACAAGCACCCGCCGCGAAACCTAAGAAACTCAAGCCCGGCACCCAGGCCAAGCAAGCCCCCGCAGAACCTGCAAAAGAGACCAAGAAAAAAGGCCCATCCGTGAAACAGATCAAGCGCTCACAGAAAAAGAAACAACACCGCAAAGGCGGCAGGCGCGGCGGATAATGAGCCTGATAATGAGCCTGATGATGAGCCGCGACTCAACGAGTCGCGGACGTGAGCGGACTGAAAGGGCGTCAGTCGCGCAGTTGCTCTCTTTCGCCCTAAGCTGTTCTGAATTCGCATCCTCCTTGAGGCGTTTGGCGTTCGCGACTCGTTGAGTCGCGGCTCATCGGATCGCCGTTCGCTACGCCCGTCACCAGGCCTCATTCTCACTTTCCTCAATTTCGCTATTGACAGGCCACGCCCTGCGATTACCCTAGTTTTAGTATGAGCTTTCAATGGCAGGATCGCGACGCAGCAGCAGGGACGCTGGGAGTCGATACCCACACGCTTCAAACGTGGATCGACGACGGGCGTGCCCCTTCGCGCACCTACCAAGGCAAGGTGCAGGTGCTCATCGAACTGCTCGATGACGAACCGGAAACTGCAAACACAGACAACGACAAATCGTTTAGCCGTCGTGCAACGCACGACGCGGATGCCGATACATCCTCCACCGGTCAAAGCGCACAGGATAAAAGCGCAGGCGATCCCGCTGCATCTACAAAAGGCAATGCCCAGCCAGATGTTCACGAAGAGCCATCCGAACAAGCTCAGCGCGTCTATACGCAGGCCGCCCCCACCGATCTTGAGCTTGTCTCTAAGCGCGAGCTGCAACTGGCAGGTGGCATGGTTGCGGCCTGGCAGCGACTGGCGGAAACCTCCAATCAGGATCTGGCGCGGGCTCGCAAAGTCGGCATGCTCAGTTGGTCGCTTGTCGCAACGCTGGTCGTCATCAGTGGCATCGGTCTCTGGTTTTCGACTCGCTCAGTCACCGATGCACAGGGAAGGCTTGAATCGACCCAGAGCAAACTGAAAGAAGTCGAGCAGGTCGCCGATCGCCAGTCGAAGAAAGCAGAAGACCTTCAAGCAGAAGTATCGCAGCGCTCGCAGGAACTGGCCGAGGCCAACGCCAAACTCGCCGCTTCTATCGAGCGTTCCAACCTCACCAAGACCCAGGCTGACACCCTCGTCTCCCAGCACATGCTCACCAAGCAACTGGCTGACAAACAGATCGAAACTGCTCGTTCACTCGCACAGGCGCTGCAAACGACCATCGATGAACAGAAGGCTCGCATCGCGGAACTGGATGCAGATATGAAAGCCGCCCAGCAGCAGAGCGAGATGCTCAAAACGAAACTGACTCAAAGCGATAAGCAGATGGAAGATCAGAAAGCCTCGCTCGCGCAGCTCACCACCCAACTCGCCACGCAGCGCGACGAAGCACAGAAGAAAATCGAAGCACTGACGGCCGATCACACCACCGCCACCACGCTCATTGACGATCTGAAGAAACAGGTCAGCTCGATGAAGAGCGAACTCGATGACCTCAAGCGCGCGAAGGAAACCACCTCCACCGCAGAGAAGCCGAATCCTTGACGAAATCAAGCCCGATGGTGAGGCTTTGCGAAACGTCGGGGTAACTCTCTCAAACATCGTTCGCCAAAGCGAACGGCTAAATACTCCACCGAGACTTTGCGCGTGCTGCGACTGACTGAAATCAAACTGCCCATCGAGCACGATGAAGAATCGCTCCTCGCTGCCATCCTGCGCCGACTGAATATCCCGCGAAAGTTTTTGCTGCGCCACGCCATTTTCAAGCGCGGCGTCGATGCCCGCAGACCCGGCCCGATCTCCTTCATCTACACCATCGATGTTGAAGTCAGTGACGAAGCGAGAACCCTAAAACAACTGAAAAACCAGCGGAATATCACGCCTTCGCCGGATATGAGCTACCGCATGGTCGCCAAAGCAACGGGCAAGGAGAATCGCCGCCCCGTCGTCATCGGCACCGGGCCTTGCGGCATCTTTGCCGGTTTGATCCTGGCGCAAATGGGTTTTCGCCCCATCATTCTCGAACGCGGCAAAGCAGTCCGCGAGCGCACCAAAGACACCTTCGGCCTATGGCGCAATAACATCCTTAATCCCGAATCCAACGTGCAGTTCGGCGAAGGCGGCGCGGGTACTTTCTCCGATGGCAAGCTCTATAGCCAGATCAAGGACCCCAAGTTTTACGGTCGCAAAGTGATTCAGGAATTCATCGCGGCTGGCGCTCCGCCGGAGATTCTGTATGTGAGCAAACCTCACATCGGCACGTTCAAACTCGTAGGCATCGTCGAACATATGCGAGCCACCATCGAATCACTGGGCGGCGAGATTCGCTTTACTTCGAAGGTCGTTGATATCGAACTCGCACATAGCCCCCGGCTTGCCGGGGGTGACTTATCGATGGATCCTAACGGTGCCCAATTTTCAACACTTGCCGACCCCGGCCAAGGCCGGGGCTATATGCAGGTGCGCAGCGTCAGCCTCGCATCAGGCGAGAAGATTGAAACGAATCACGTCGTGCTTGCTGTAGGTCACAGCGCCCGCGACACGTTTGAAATGCTGCACTCGCGCGGCGTACACATCGAAGCCAAGCCGCTTTCAATTGGCGTTCGCATTGAGCATCCGCAGTCGATGATCGATCGCTGCCGTCTGCGCGAGGCGGCAGGCCATCCGCTGCTTGGCGCTGCGGATTACAAGCTCGTACATCACTGCAAAAACGATCGTTCTGCTTACAGCTTTTGCATGTGTCCCGGGGGGACTGTTGTAGCAGCCACATCCGAAGTCGGCCGCGTGGTGACCAACGGCATGAGCCAGTATTCACGCAACGAACGCAACGCCAATGCAGGTCTGGTCGTCGGTATCACGCCTGAAGTTGACTACCCAGATGGCCCTCTCGCAGGCATCGCTTTTCAGCGGCACTGGGAATCGAAAGCCTTCGAAGCTGGCGGCAGCAACTACGATGCGCCCGCGCAGCTCGTCGGCGATTTTCTTGCGGGTCGCGCTTCAACGAAGCTCGGCGATATCCAGCCTTCTTATACGCCTGGTGTGAAACTCACCGATCTATCTTTGTGTCTGCCCGATTTCGTCGTGACGGCAATGCGCGAAGCGATTGTCGCCATGGACAAACAGATGCGCGGCTTCGCCCGGCCAGATGCCGTGATGACCGGCGTTGAAACGCGCACATCTTCGCCCATTCGCATCACACGCGATGAGTCGTATCAGAGCCTCAATACCAAGGGCCTTTTCCCTGCGGGTGAAGGTGCCGGTTACGCGGGTGGGATTCTGTCGGCGGGTGTCGATGGCATCAAGGTGGCGGAGGCGGTGGCGCAGGCGATGGTTAATGATCGGCGTTGATTTTGCTACATTTCAAGCGGCCCAAGAGCGAAGCCGCGAGCGGCTTTTTTCACGATCATCACTTCTGCCCGCTGAGGCGAAGCTGCGTGGTGGTCAGCGCGAGCTGGCTTCGCTGCTGAAGGGTGACGCCCGCCATGATGCCGGTGGTGGTGTCGTAGCCGATATCTGCGCGGTGGAGCTGGCCGATCTCGCTGATGGTGACGTAGCCTCGGCCGATGTCGGTGACGACAGTCTTGGTCTTGATCGTGTCGATGGAATCGATGACCTGTCCGACCTTCAGTTTCGCCAGTGCTTGCGGACTGATCCAGATTCCACCCACCGATGCGTGGCCCGCAGCCGCTTGTGTTTTACTTTGCAACGGCTGAAAGTTGGGAACCTGCGACGTGATGGTGTTTTCAAAACGCACCCAGCCATCTTCGCGAGCCTTGGTCGTCAACGTGGCATTGAGCCTCTGCGTCATCGGCTGCACACCATCGATCGCGGTGATGATCGTGCCATCGTAGCGCAGCTCATTGAATTTCGTGACCCACTGCGGAACCGGCGCGCCCGCCCAAGGAATGTCCACATCTTTCACTTCCACAAGCTGCGAATGCGAAATGTACGTATTGCCCGCACCACCAGCGGCCTGCCCATTGACGCCCGGCGTAATCACGCCAGCGCCAACAGCAGAACTGCCCAAGTAAAGCAGGATGCCGCTGTCGAGATCGTACATGTAGGCAGTGTGTCCGCTGGCACTTTCGGATTGAAAGCGGATGGCGCTAAACTTGCGGTTGCCGATGACATAAGGCATGCGACTGACGACATAACCCACATTATTGCTATTGGGAATTTTCTTGAGAATGTCAGGATGAATCCAGTAATCACTGGCAGCGCCTGCATTGGAAACGAATCCATTGCCGCCGGTGTAGCTGACGGTGTTGGCGAGCGTGTCGATCAGGTAATTGCTGAGGTTGACGACGACAGCTTCTTTATCGACGTGGCCGATGCGGACGATGGTGTAGCCCACGCCGCCAGAGCCTTTGACTTCGGTCTCGCCGAACTTTTGGCCGGTGTTTTTATCGACCCAGTTGCCGTTGACATCGGGGACGAGTTTGTTGCGTACGCCGGGGATGGTGGCGGAGCCGCCGTAGTACGTCAGACGGGTGCCAGCTTTGATGGCGGGCGGCGGGCCGACCTTGAGCACATCAGGATAAAGCTTGGAAACCAAACTGGGATCAGGCACATCAGCATGCGATGGATATGCAAAGAGGCTGACCAGAAGCAGGCCCAGCGTTCCAGTGAGTAGTCGATGTAAATTCAAGAAACACCTCCAAGCGAATTGCAGCCAACGGCTGCACGAAATGAACAAACGATCATGATGGATTGTACGACGACGGGTGTACGTGGTTCAAGGAAGCGGACAATCGATCCAGCAACATCGCCTCGAACAGCCTCCGAATTTTGTCTACCATACGGTTTTTTCATTTGCGTCCACACTGTTAAACCCCTTTTACTACTGAGGTTAATTCGTGTCTAGGGGGAAACGAGTAGACGTCTACCCGTAAACCCTTATGCCTCAACGGGAGCGGATCGATGTTGCGACGGAGAAACGCACAACACCAACGCAACCGACCTCATTGGACAAAACAGAATTGGGCAGTACAGAAAACTCGGCAGTGGTCATGGCAATGGCTCCAAACAAGAGAGGGAGGATCGAGCCGGGTATAGTTTAGCATGTTTTGAACTTTAAGTCAATAGATAATGACTGTTAAAATAGGGCCGTGTCAGGGAAGATGCATTGGGCTCGTACTCCCCTCCCTTCCAGGTCTCCGTAGGCGACTCGCAAAGGCGAGGAGGGGCGGGGGAGGGTTGGATTTCCGATTAACAATAGTGATACGTTTCATGCAGTTCATCTGAGGACTCGACCCTCCCCTAGCCCCTCCCTAGGAGGGAGGGGAATAAAAACAGTCGCATGCGATGGCCCTGACCATCGATTCGCCTTGCCTTAGATTTTCATCATCTGACACTGGGCCTTCGCGCTGCTAAGATGCTTTTGTAAACCACTTTTTGTTCACCCATCGCCCAGGGGAAGCAACCACCTGTGAGAGATCGACTTGAGCAACTCTTCTTCCGACTCGGGGGCTATCTCGATAACGAGCGCCTGACGGTTTTCATTGAACTGCTCGTCATCTGGCTACTGGTTTTTTTCATCTTCAATTTTCTGCGCGGCACGCGCGGCGCTCGCGCCCTCAAAGGCGCTGCGCTTATCTTCATCGTCGCCACACTGTTCATTCGTGTCGTCGTGCGCGAAGACACTTTTGAAAGACTCAACTACATCTACAGCGGCTTTGTCGGCTTTGCCGCCATCGCGCTGGTCATTCTCTTTCAACCTGAAATTCGGCGCGGCCTGGTGCGACTGGGGGAAACATCTTTCTTCGGTACCGGTAGCGGCCTTCGCCGTAAGGTCGTCATCGAAGAAATTCTCTCTTCCATCGGCTACCTCAGCAAAAACAAAATCGGGGCGCTCATCGCCATCGAACGCGAAACCGGTCTGCGCCATATCGTCGAAGGTGGCACACGCGTTGAAGCTGTCGTCTCCGCAGAACTGCTCAACACGATCTTCTGGCCAGGCAGCGCGCTGCACGACATGGGCGTCGTTATTCAAGGTGACAAGATCATTGCTGCCGGTGTGCAGTTTCCACTGGCTGATGGCGGGGTGTTCGATACCGAGCTAGGCTCGCGCCACCGTGCAGCGATCGGGCTGTCGCAGGAAGCGGACTGCATGATCATCGTCGTCTCCGAAGAGACCGGCACCATCAGCACCGCAGAGCGCGGCAGCCTCAAGCGCGGCCTCAACATCGACACACTGCGCACCGAACTGGTCAAAGGTCTGGACAAAACCGAAATGGAAAAGGTGCCCAAGCCTGAAGAAACCGTGCCCGAAACCAACGACAAAGGCACGTGAGGAAAATTGTAATTTCAGATTTCAAATTCGAGATTAGAGATTAGAGATCGGAGATTTGAAATTTGAGATTTGAGATTTTTGTTTTCTGATTTGCCCTGTTTTGATTCGCTTCGACTGACTCGTATTTTTCGCTTTCTCGCTTTTCTGCTTTTCCGCTTTCGCTTCCCGGTGCTTTTATGATTCACACCTTCATCCGCTTCAGCACGATCACGCTCATTGCGTTCATGGTCTGGCTTTATGCCGAGGGTGCCACGCGCAAGCAGCACACGGTGACGCTCAATGTGATTTTCGTGGCACCGCAGGGGCAACGGCTGCTCATTGAGCCGACCTTGCATTCCGTGACAGCGACAGTGCGATGTGCCACCAGTCAGTTGCAGCAGGTGAAGGATCTCGCGCTCGAACCGATTCCCATTGAAGTGGCTGACACGCCCGGTCGGCCAGAGCGCACCATCAATCTCGATCAGCAGTTTTCTGTTCACGAGCGCATCAATCGCATGGGCATCGTCATCGAGCGCGTCGAGCCAAGCCAGGTGAATCTGCGCATTGAAGCGCTTAAGACGCTGGAGATTCCCATCACACTGGTCACGCCGCCGGACCTTGAGCTTGCCGTCCCCGCGCAGTTTGCAGCAGGCCAGAACAAAGCGCTGCTCGAACTTCCATCCAGCGCGGAATCGCAGATCAAAGGCATGGAGCTTCAAGCGCGGCTCGATGCGAATCTGCTGGCGGGTGTGGTGCCTGGTGTGCTGACCGATCGCGAGATTGATGTGACTTTGCCGCCGGGCATGGCGGCGCTGCCGAACGTGAGCTATCAACCGCGGCGCGTCAAGGTTTCGTTCACCGTCAAGAAGAAAGAAGATGAATACACCGTCGGCCTCGTGCCGGTGCTTCTGAATATCGCCCCGAATCTCGCCAGGCAGTACAACGTCGAAGTCGATCAGGAGAATCTGCTGCTGCGCGATGTCAAGGTCAAAGGCCCAAGTGATGTCATCGCCCGTATCAGGGCGGGCACGCTCAAACTCGAAGCGCTGCTTCGCATGGACCCGGAAGATCTGGAAAAGAAAATTCATTCCAAGCTTCCGGAACTGCGGCTGCCTCCGGGCGTCACGGTGGAGTCCACGTTGCCGCTGATCAAGCTGACTATCACCAAGCGGGAAGCCATCGGCAGTTAACATCCGCAACGAGCCGCGACCGTAAGGGAGCGGGGTCGGAAGAAATAAAAGCCCACTCCCTTACGGTCGTGGCTCGTCGAGCAACACTTTTGCTACGTGCGTCCTATCATGGTTAGGGTTCTGAATTTTTCTCCATCAGGGAGTCTGCCATGCGTTTCATCATTCGCCTCGTCCTTTCGCTGCTGCTGCTGAGTGTTCCTGTCGGATGCACGACGAACAAAGCCACCGGTCGCAGTCAGCTTATTTTCATGAGTGTGGAAGAAGAGATTCAGCTTGGCTCGGAAGCTCAGCCGGTCTTTTTGAAAGACAACGGCGGCGAGATTCCTTCGCCACAGATTCTTGCTTATGTGCGTGACATCGGCGCGCGGCTGGCGGCGTCCAGTGAGCGGCCTGATCTGCCTTGGGAGTTTCACGTGCTCGACTCGAAGCAGATCAACGCCTTTGCTCTGCCGGGTGGCAAGGTTTTTTTCTCGCGTGGTTTGCTTGAGCGGATGAGTAACGAAGCGCAGGTCGCAGCCGTCATGGGGCATGAAGTGGGCCACGTCACCGCGATGCACATCGGCGAGCGCATGAGCCAGGCGATGCTCACGCAAGGTTTGATCGCTGGACTTGGCGTGGCAGGCGAGGTCAGCGACAGCGCGTGGCTTCAGGTGCTGGGCGCGGGCGGCCAGGTCGGCGGCTCGCTTTATCTGCTCAAGTTCGGCCGGGATCAGGAGAGTGAATCCGATCGACTGGGCATGCGTTACATGGTGAAGAACGGCTACAACCCCGTGGGCATGATGGAAGTCATGCAGATTCTCAAAGACGCCAGCGGCGGCGGCGGCGCCAGCGGAATTGAACAGATGCTCTCGACGCACCCTGACCCGGCCAATCGGCTGAAGGACGCGGAGAAACTCATCCTCAAGGAATATCCTGATTTTCAAGACACCTCGAAATACACGATGGGCCATCAGCGCTTTCAGCAGGTGGTGCTGGCGAATTTGAAAAGGCTGCCGCCGCCGCGCCATCAGGCGATGGGGCCTGCGATGGAGAAGGTTTCTCCCGCGCTGGCCAAAGCGATGGAGCGAAGGCACGAGATGGGGCAGTGTGCGTGTCATGGCGAGACGCAGCCGATGCTGGTGCTGCGCGAGGCGGGCGCGTGGTGATGACTCCTTCGCAAACTACATCGACTTCGACTGCGCCATCGTCAACGCTTTCGTCGTCCGCCGAACCAGCGTGGTCGAATGATGATCTGAAGAACAATCCGCACGCTGCCGCCGACAAAGCCCGGCGAGTGCAGCAGATGTTCTGCGCCATCGCACCCAGCTACGACCTGAACAATCGGCTGCACTCGATGGGGCGCGATCAGGCGTGGCGCAGAGCTGCTGTAAAAATGGCGCAGATCAGGCCCGGCGATGTGGTGCTCGATGTCGCCTGCGGCACCGGTGATCTTTCGATGGCTTTTCAAGAAGGCGGCGCGGCCTGCGTCATCGGCGTTGACTTCACGTATGAAATGCTGGCGGTGGCGGAGAAGAAAAAAGTTCCCGGTTCCGAGTTCAAAGTTCTGAGTTCCAAGCCAGATCATTCGTCGCTCGCTGCCGGTTCATCCCAACTAGGAACTCAGAACTCAGAACTCAAAACTTTCCCTCTCTCCTACCACACTGGCGATGCGATGCGGCTGCCGGTGGCTGATGCGAGTGTCGATGTCGTGAGCATCGCGTTTGGCATTCGCAATGTGGCGCTGCCAGAGCGCGCCATCGCTGAGTTTTTTCGCGTGCTTCGACCTGGGGGGAGATTGATTATTCTTGAGTTCAGCTTGCCGACGAATGCAGTGCTGCGCGGGCTTTACAACTTTTACTTCAAGCACATCATGCCTCGTACTGCCACGCTCATTGCGCGGGACAAGAGCGGTGCGTACAAGTATCTGCCTCGCAGTGTGAACACTTTCATCAACCGCGAAACGCTTTCGACGATGATGCGCGAGGCGGGCTTTGTTGAACCTGCGCAGAAGACGGTGACGTTTGGCATCGCGGTGATTTATCGTGGGATCAAGGCGTAATGCGTAACGCCGTTAGCACCGGGCTAAGCCCGGTGCTAACGGCGTTGTGTGTGGCCCATGTTGTGCGTGAATCACACATATCCGGGCAATCGTTTTACTTGCCGCCTTCCCACGGGTTGATCTGCACTTCCCAGCCTTTGTCCTTGGGTTCTTCCGTGTTCATCGGATCGCCTTCGATGGGGGCGTTGAGTTTCACATCTGACAGATGAATGATCGTCTCGGTATCTGATGCGTTGATCGTGCGGGCGCGCTGTGGCTCGAGTGAATCCTTGTCGTACCAGAGATCGAGCTGAAGGTAATTGATCCGCCGACCTTTGAGAGGGGTGAGGATCAGATGCACGCTGTTAGCCGGGTCATTCTTCGCATCAGGCTCGGCAATGGCGACTTTGAATTTGTCGAGAATCAGATCCTTGCGCAGAGCGACAGGCACCACGAACGGCCCTTTGCCCAGTGCCAGCGGATTCGCATTGGCCGGGTTGGCACCAGGCGCGACGACTTGCCACTTGAAGAATTGCTTTTTGTCCTCAAGTTTTTCCACCAGCCAGGTGCCATCGAAGATGTACCAGCGGTTGCTCGGGATCGATTTCTTATCCACGCGCAGCGTGTCAAAGTACACCGCGAACTTCGCTGGCGGCCCGGTCACATAAACGATCTTGCCATAGCGCTTCTGCTCATCCATCGTCGTCAGTTGATTGAGGTCATAGCGCACCATAGCCTGCAAGGATTGCAACGCCTTGGCCTGCACTTCCAGACGATTCAGCAGTGCTTCGACCTCCGTCGATGGCTTGTGCGCAGGCTCAAACTCGACCACCTCAATACGCCCTTCCACCTTGCCCGGCGGAGGCGGCGCATCCGCTTCCTTCTGGGCTTCCTTCTCTTTGCTCTGCGCCAGCGTCAGTGAAGCGACGAAGCAGAGCAGCATCGCTGCGAAGATCGAACGTGATGTCATACGGCTATTTTGCATGGGATTCATCCTGAATCGGAGAGGCTATCTGGTTTCGCATTTGAAATTTCAAATTTGAGATTTGAGATTGGGGATTTCAGATTTCAATTGTTTGATCGTTGTTGCCTTGTGTATTAATCGTACTCAGCGCATCGTCCATCAGCTTTCCCTGGGCTTGAATGTGCTGCGCTTCGCTCAGTGCGACGGCGAAATTCACCGCCAGGGTAATGATGCCTGCGATCATATGTACCTCACCTGAGAGCAGCGGGTTCACGGTCGGGTCTGCCAGGGCACCGCTGAACATGGCGAGCATGCCTGAGCCGATGGCTGCCATCATCAGAAAAAAAACTCGCCGCTTTCGCGCCAGCGCAGGCACGACCCAGCGCGACATCGGCTGCCCCGCCTTATCCGAAGCCGCCTCCAGCCAGCGGGCGGTGGCCATGTGATACATGTAGATCGCCACATGGGTCAGCGCGATCATGAGGCCTGCCGCGATGCCCAGCGGGATGTGCCAGTCGTAGGCACGGGTCACTTCATCGTGATGATCCACGACAAACAGGCCCAGCACGAACACCGTGCCAAGCAGCAGCAGATTTGCGATCGTCAAGCCGAGGAACAGTGGAAACATGGGGCCATTGTAGGAAGTGAAGAGGCACGTAGAGGCAAGGAAGAAAACGCAAAGCTACTTCGCGCTTTCGAGCTGCACCCACACCTGTCGGGTTCGCGGGCCATCGAATTCACAGAACCAGATGCCCTGCCATCTGCCGAGCATGAGGCTGCCGCGCTCGATGAAGACGGTGATGCTCGAGCCCATCATCGAGGCCTTCACATGCGAAGCGCTGTTGCCTTCGCCATGCTTATAAAACGGCTGCCGCCAGGGGACCATCACATCGAGCTGCTTGAGCATGTCGTGTACCACATCGGGGTCAGCGTTTTCATTGATGGTGATGCCTGCGGTGGTATGCGGAACATACACCGTCACACGGCCGCTCTTCACTTGAGCGTCGGTGATCAGTGCGCTGATGCGATCGGTCAGCTCGATCATCTGATCACGCTGCTGGGTTTTGACTTCGAGTGTCTGCATGGCTGAGGTTTCCGCATCAAGGATTGATGCGATCAGTGTAATGACATGTTGATTAGTCACTCACCGGGCCATAAGGTGTATTGATGCGGGTGAGAGCTTTTCATGCCGTTGTGATGTTGGTGTTCCTTTCGATGTCAGCCGCGCTGGGCTGCGAGATGAAGGGCGATGCTGTCAAGCCGCGCGTTGATGCACCATCGCAGCCGGGGGTCTGGCAGATCAAACCAACAGCGCTGCGCGTTTATCCATCGACGCGCTTTGTGCAATATGAAGAGCAACTGGCACTGGAAGCTCGCGTTGAGTTTGTCGATGCGATGGGCGACACGATCAAGGCGGTGGGCAATCTGCGCTTTGAAGTTTTTGCTGCCAATCGCGATGGCGAAGTCGCTGATCAGAAACGGCTGTTTTCCTGGGATGTGCCGATGCTGACGATGGAGGCGAATCAGGAATTCTACGATGCTGTGACGCGGGCTTATCTCTTTCGGCTGGGCATCAACTCGCTCCCCAAAGACTTGGAGCGTGCCGTCGTCCGCGTCATCTACATGCCTGCGCGCGGGGATCGCATGGAAGCGATGGCGGTCGTGCGCGTGCAGTGATCACTTGTCGTGTGGCACTGGCAGGCCGCTGCTTTGAGCGGTTTGCCAGTGGCGAAATAGTGAAAACAAAAGACACCACTGGCAAACCGTCCAGGGCGACGGCCTGCTAGTGCCACACGCTCGATTGTTTGCGATTCTTAAATCCTCAGCGCCTCGCGTACTTCACCGACGAGAGCGACGGCTTCTTCTTGCGTGGGTGCCTCAGCAATCAAGCGCATGATGGGTTCGGTATTGCTTGGCCTTACATGCACCCAGCGGTCGGGCCAGTCGATGCGCACGCCATCTTGAAGATCGATCGTGTGCGTGGAAAATGCGGCTTTGAGATCAGGCACCAGTCGCGCCGCGATCTGAGCATCGAAGGGAATCTTGTCTTTGAAGATGGCGTATGCCGGGAACGAACTGGCGATGGTGCTCAGCGACTGCTGCCTTGCGGCGATGAGATCAAGTACGAGGGCGATGCCGGTGATCGAATCGCGTACATAGACGACGCGTGGATCGATGATGCCGCCGTTGCCTTCGCCGCCTACCAGTGCATGTGACTGTCTCATTGCAGCGCTGACATTCGCTTCGCCCACCGCAGTGCGAATCACCGAAGCGCCAGCGCTGGCGGCAATGTCATCGAGCATGCGGCTGGTTGAAAGATTGGCGACGAGCTTCGCGCCTTTACCACCGCCAGGTGAAGTTGCCAGCACGTGCATGGCGCACAAGGCGAGCGTGTATTCCTCGCCGATGTAGTTGCCTGTTTCATCGACAAGCGCCAGGCGATCGGCATCAGGATCCTGAGCAAAACCCACGGCTGCGCCTTGCTCTTTCACTACCGCAGCCAGCTCTGTGAGATTGTCTCGCGTAGGCTCAGGGGTATGCGGAAAGTGCCCGGTCGTTTCGCCGTACATGTGCACCACTTCAACGCCCAGTTCACTGAGCAACATGGCAGCAGCCGGCCCGCCCGCACCATGCACGCTATCGACGACGACCTTGAGCTTTGCCTTGCGAATCGCATCGCGATTCACCAGTGGCAACACGCGATCAACATGGGTGCGATGGCCTGTGTCATCGTGATTCATCGCGCAGAGTTCTTCGACTGCGACGTAACTGACATCATCCTCCTTGAAGCGACGGATGATTTCCTGGGCCTGGTCGGCTGGCGGCGCTGCGCCATCGGCGCGAAGACATTTGATGCCGTTCCAGATGATGGGGTTGTGACTGGCGGTGAGCACCATGCCGCCGTCTGCACTGAGTTTGCCCGCCATGATCGCCACCGTTGGCGTTGTCACGATGCCCAGCGTCGTCACCTGACATCCCACGGCAATGAGTCCGCTCGCCGCTGCCAGTTCGATCATCTGTCCGCTGGGCCGACTGTCGCGCCCAATGACGACGCGCGGCGAATCCTTGCCCGTCTGCTCTTTGAGCCAGGAACCAAAAGCAGCACCAAACCGCGCAGCCACCACCGGCGTCAGCGACTGGCCGATGTAACCACGCAAACCGGAAACAGACAACATCAGGGGAGCTTGAGTCATGAATGAACCAGATAAGTTGACCGAACATGAGCACGCAGCACACCAAGCGACCGCTATCCGTTCATCGGTAATCGAGCGCGTGAACCTTCATCGGCGACACTGAATGATAAGAGCCGCGACTCAACGAGTCGCGGATGTCAACGGACTTAAAGGGGGATACGTCGCGCCTTGTACAGGATCGCTCGCCGGATCGAACGCTGATCCATATGACAACTTCACTATTGACACTCCATCAGGCCGTAGACGTCCGCGACTCGTTGAGTCGCGGCTCAGTGCATCGCATCGTAATCGCTTCATCCAAACCACTGCTGCATCTTCGCCAGGCTCAGTTCCTCAAACCCTTTGATCACCCGACTGGCGCGGCCGAGATTCGTGCCATCAGTCGTCGTCGTCAGCCCAAGCACATGCAGCCCCGCTCCGCGTGCGGACTCGATGCCCGCTGCGGTGTCTTCGATAGCCACGACCTGCGATGCGCTCAGATTCAGATCAGGATGACTTACGCGCAGATTCTCCAAGGCCATGCGATAGGTCATCGGATCAGGCTTGGAACGGGCCACATCACTGGCGGTGACGATCGTGGAGAAGCGCGAGGCGATGCCGAGTTTGCTGACGATCAGTTCGATGTCTTCGCGTGTGGCTCCGCTGGCGATGGCGATGGGAAATGTCGCAGGAAGACTGGCGATGAAATCGAGGACACCGGGGATGGTCTCGAATCCCTCTTCAACAATCGCGGCAAAGACATGCTTCTTACTCTCGCAGAGTGTTGCAATCTGTGAGGCAAAGCCTGGCGACTTCGCAGCAGCGGGATCAGCGGCGGCGATCATCTCGCTGAAGCCTTCGCGATCATCGAAGCCCACGTATTTGCGCAGGTACTGGTCGTAATCAAAATCGATATCAACGCCCGCCTCTTGCGCGGTTCGCAGAAAGGCGCGGTAGTGCAGGGGTTCGGAGTCCACAATGACGCCGTCGAAATCGAAGATGATGGCCTGGGTCATGCGGCGAGTGTAGAGAAGAGCGCGGGCGGCGGCAATCGATGTCGCCTGCGGATTCGTGTATGAAATAGATGAGGATCGAAGCTTATCCAGCCACATCAAGCCGACGGCCTTTGCCTGGCTCGGTGGCGAGCGACTTCGACAACTGCGCCGCTTTTTCCAGAAGTGAAATCGCCGCGGCCCCTTGCTGCTTGGCGATGTCCTTTGTTTTCACTGCGACCTTCATGTTGACCTCAGCGGCAACATTGGCCTGCGTGAATTGACTGATGGATGCGGCGTCGATCATAAAGCCATCATCGGCTGTTCCGCGTTAGTGCGTGAACACAACGGGGGAGGCCGATAAAATCGCTGGGCATTTTCACAGGCGTTGTAACACTCTCCAACCGGATCGCAATAACGCCAGTGCAGCGGGTTCCAACTTGTCGCTGATCGCATGGCAACTTCCAGCGCCTTCGCTACACCGGCGGCAAGGTCAACATGCCCATCGCGCTCACCGCACATGCTGACGGTATGCGCATCACCTTCTATCGCAATGCCGCGCCTTAGCAATAGATGAAATCCGTTCTTACCACGAAGGCACGAAGACACGAAAAAAGGCGGCGAGGCAGAGTTTGATTGCTTCATGTATTTAAAACTTCGTGGCTTCGTGGCTTCGTGACTTCGTGGTAAAGTCGATTTAGTAGCAGGCATTTGAATTGATCAGCACCTCCCCGGCCAAGGCCGGGGCACTATGAAAGACTTCCCATGAAACATCGCCCCACTCTCGTTGCCTTGTTCTTCATGTTGCTTTTCACTGGCGTAGCTGTCGCCGCCGACAATGCGCTGCCGAAGGCGCCCAATTTGATCGTGATCAATATTGATGATCTGGGTTACGCCGACACGGAGCCGTTTGGCTCGAAGATCAATCGCACACCTCACCTGGTTCGCATGGCCAAGGAAGGTCGCAAGCTGACTTCGTTTTATGCAGCTCCTGTCTGCTCGCCTTCACGCGCCGCACTGATGACCGGCTGCTACGCCAAGCGGGCCCTGCCGATTCCTCACGTACTTTTTCCCGCTAATGATGTGGGCCTCGCGCCCAGCGAAGTGACCATCGCTGAACTGCTCAAAGCCCAAGGCTACGCCACGGGTCTTGTGGGCAAATGGCATCTGGGTGATCAGCCCGAACTCCTGCCCAACGCGCAGGGATTCGATCACTATTTCGGCTTGCCTTATTCCAACGACATGGGGCCAGCATCCGATGGTGTGAAATCGGATCTCGGAAAGCCGTTGCCTAAACAGAACGGTCAAGGTCAGCCGCCGCTGCCGCTGATGCGTAACGGCACGGTGGTCAAGCGCGTGTTGCAAGATGATCAGCAATCGCTCGTGGAAATCTACACGAAGGAATCGGTTCAGTTCATCGACAAGCACAAGGATAAACCGTTCTTCCTCTACCTGGCGCATAGCTCTGTTCACTTCCCGCTCTACCCCGGCAAAGCGTGGGCGGGCAAATCATCGCACGGTCTGTACAGCGACTGGGTTGAAGAAACTGATTGGAGCGTGGGCCAGGTACTTGATGCCATTCGAGAGCGCGGCCTCGCTGAAAAAACACTCGTCATCTTCACCAGTGACAACGGCGGCACAGCTCGCGGCAGCAACGCACCGCTGCGCGGATTCAAAAGCAGCACACTCGAAGGCGGCATGCGCACCTGCACCATCGCCTGGTGGCCCGGACAGATTCCTGCCGGTACGCAGACCGATGCGATCGCGGCGATGTTCGATATCTTGCCAACCTTCGCCGCACTGGCGGGTGCCAAAGTGCCCACGGATCGCAAGATCGACGGCGTAAATCTCTGGCCTCACCTGCGCGGCGATGCCGACGCCAAGCCCGCCCATGAAACGTTCTATTACTTCCGTGGTCTGAAACTCGAAGCGGTGCGCCACGGCGAATGGAAACTGCAACTGTCCGCCCCTGCTGGCAGCGGCGGCAAGAATGCCAACAAGGACAAAAACGACAAGGCAGATGAAGGTGGCAAACCCAAACTCTACAACCTGACTCAGGACATCGGCGAGAGCAAAGATGTGGCCGATGAACACCCGCAGATCGTCAAGAAAATTCAGACCCTGGTCGCTGCGATGGATGAAGACCTGGGCACCGATGGCAAAGGCCCGGGCGTTCGCGAACTGGGCAAGGTGAACAATGCCAAGCCGATCATCAGCCACGACGGGACGGTTCGCCCCGAGTTTCAAAGCAAGTGATCGCAAGCTGCACGCCCCGGCGTGCCACCAACACATTCGTCAATAAAACAATCGACGCCACTGACGGCGTCGATTTTCATTTGCTGGCTGTTTATTGCGGTGCTTCGCAGGAGGTGAAAACAGGCCCGGTAGGACTCGAACCTACAACCCTCTGAATCAGAATCAGATGTTCTACCAATTGAACTACGGGCCTACGGAGTTCAGACTGGCGGAATGCTAGAGACCTTGGGGCAGGTCGTCAACTTTCATGGTGCCGATTTCAGCAGCCTCAAAAGCGAACCGCGAAAGCGGCGTTTCAGTCCCCACCTAAAAATGTGACGATAACTCAAAAACAGACCTTGCCAGCGGCCGTTTCATATCGTTGACTTGAGTGTCATGAATACCAACTCCAAATCCAGGCAGCGCAAAATCTATGTCGCCATTCTCGCCGTCGCACTGGGCGGGCTGGTGGTCGATCGGGTCGTGCTTGAGGGCGGGGCGACTGGCCCTAGCGCTTCGGAGGCGAGCGATCTGTCGAGCCTTCCCGCTGTCAGCGCATCAGCCGCTGTGCTGACGCAGTCGCCAGTCAATCCGGCGGCTCGCACCAAGACCCTGGCGAGCAGGCTCAGCGATATCGCCAAGACACAGAACCTGGATCCTTCGCAGGTGGAAGATGCGTTTCGCCCTGCCGCCGGCTGGATCGAGCAGAGGCAGTCCAAGACTGCGCCAGTGGCGGTCGTGAATGATGTGCAGGCTTTCACCGACAAACACAAGCTGCTCGCCTTGATCAACAACCCGCAAGGCGGCGCCGCCATCATCAACAATCAAACCATCGTGCCGGGCAAAACCATCGACGGCTTCACGCTCGTGGAAGTTGCCAAACGCTCTGCGTTCTTCGAGCGCGATGGCCAGCGCATCGAACTGAAGCTACCCACGCCCGTCGGATCCCTCAACGCTATAGGAGACTGAGAGATCAGAGATCAGCGGGTAGTTCAATTTTCCACGCCTTCATTGCGCTCTTTACCCTGACAGTTCGCCCCCCGGAACAAAGCCTCACCATCGGGCGTGCGCTCATTTTCCTACTGACCTCTGACCTCTGACTTCTGACCTCTGACTTCTGACCTCTGACTTCTGACCTCTGACTTCTGACCTCTGACTTCTGACCTCTGACCTCTGACTTCTGACCTCTGACCTCTGGCCAAGGTCCGCGTAACCACCAGCAGGCAAAAAAAAACTCCCTACATCATTCAAAGTCATTAAGTACATCCAGCAATACACCGAAGAAAAGGACAGCCTCATGCGTCGTGAGAACCCGACCGAGGCCTTGGATCGATATCCACCCTTGAAGGAGGCTAGTCAGATGAACGTAATGAAAAAGAACAATCGTGCAGGTTTCAGTTTGATCGAGCTGGTGATCGTGGTCGTGATCATCGGCATCATCGGCGCCATCGCCATTCCGCGTATGAGCCGTGGCACCACCGGTGCTGCTGACTCGGCGCTGGTGAGCGATCTGGCGACGCTGCGAAATGCCGTCGATCTTTATGCCGCTGAACACGCTGGCTCCTTCCCGACCAAGGCCAACTTCGTCGATCAGCTCACCAAGCTGACCAAGGCTGATGGCACCGTTGACACCGGCACCGGCAAGGGTGGCGGCTTCATCTACGGCCCCTACATCCGCAAGATTCCCGCACTGCCCGTGGGTACCAACAAGGGCAACGCCGGCATCACCGATACGCTGGGCACCGCAGGCTTTGGCTGGAACTATGACGCCACCACCGGCGACTTCCAGGCCAACCTCGCCGCCACTGAGAAGGATGAAGCAGGCAAGGCTTATAAAGATTTTTGAACTTGATGCACCGCGAACTGTTGAATGAAAAGCTGATTTCGTGCGTGTGAACAAAAGAGGTGAATCGAATGGCGATCCGCTCGGCCGACCGTTGAAGAACGGACTGCCGGGCGGGTTGTCGTTGCGGGCAGAGGAAAGAAGCAGCGGCAGTAGCAGTAGCAGAGGCAGAGGCAGCGATCAGCAAAGCTATTCAAGACCGATGGTGAGGCTTTGCGAACCGTCGGGGTACAACAGAGCAGTAGTCAGGCAGAAGTAGAAACGAGTCGAGCACGCCTGCACTCAAAAGAGAACAAAACTTGGAGAAGGATTCAAATCCAATCCGGCACGATAAACCAGCGATGGTCATTCATCGCTCGGCTGGCTTCAGCCTCGTGGAGCTGACGATGGTGGTGGCGATTGTTGCCATTGTCTCGGCGATCGCAGTGCCTCGCCTTTCCAATGCAACGGTACGCTATCAGCTCGATGCGGCAGCACGACGACTCGCTGGCGACATCGAATATGCCCAGCAGGAAGCGATCGCCTCCAGTTCATCGCGCACCTTGACCTTCAACTTCCTGGGCATGAGCTACACCATCACCAAGCGCGATAGCAGCGGTAACGCATCGGTCGTATCGGTCATCTCTCTCAACGATGGGCCTTATCGCGCCAGTTCACTGACCGCCTCCATCGCGGGCAACACTTCTACGCCGATCATCTTTGACGGCTTTGGCAAGCCCAATGGAGCCGGCACGATACAACTGAAACTCGGGGCAGAAACGAGAATCATCACGATGGATGGCATCACCGGAAGGTTGAGTGTGAGATGAGAAAATCACATCAGGCATTCACGATGATTGAAGTCGTCACCAGTCTGGCGATATCGTCCATCCTTCTTGTGGCCATCGGTTCCGCGATGGTGCTGGCCAGTCGGGCGCTCCCCACAGCCGACTCCACCGCCACCGCCACGCTCACCGCCGCCAACGCGGTGGACAAGATCGCCGCCGAGCTTCGCTTCGCCTTGCAGATCACCGAGCGCACCAGCACCGCCTTGCGCTTCACCATTCCTGATCGCGATGGCGACGGCAATGCCGAAGTGATTCGCTACACGTGGAACGGCAGCCCCGGCGCTCCACTGACCCGTCAATACAACAGCACCGCCGCGGTCACACTCATCGATGGCGTGCAGTCAATCGATCTGAACTTCGAACAGCAGTCCGTCAAGGAAAGCTATCCCGGCCCTATCGTCGAAGAAGCTGAAACGCTGCTCGCCAGCCATGCGCCGGCCAGCTATGTCAGCGGCGAGCACTATCTGAATCCCTTCACCGGTGCCGGCCAGTTCATCAAGCCCGCGCTGCCGGTGGATGCCTATCAGTGGAAACCGACACGCATTGTGTTTCGCGCCAAGCGCAACAGCGTTCTGCTTCCTCTGGGACTTGTCGCGCTCAAAATTCACAAGGCCGGTGCTGACAAACTACCTGCCGGTAGCGCCCTGACTTCTGGCACCATTGCCGAGTCAGCGCTCTCGTCAAGCATGAACTGGGTCACTGTCAACCTGTCTGGATTGACAGGCCTTGAACCCTCTGAAAACCTCGCATTCCTCGTGGAAAACGCGATAAATCTGGGAACAGCAGCTAGAGTGGAATACTGCGCAGGCAGCGGCGGGTCGATGCTCACGGCAAGTTCAGGCAGCTACTCCGTCAATCCCAGCAACTCGATGCGCTACTTCATGTATGGCCAGATTTCCAAAGCCACGACCCGCACGCTCACGCGCTCACTGGTCACCTCCGCTCGCATCGGCTTGCAGACCGCCAGTGATGTCAGAGGCAAGATCGAAACCGCCGTCGTCCTGCCCAACAGGCCCGAATCGCTGACCGCTCAATGGGAAACGGATTTCAGCAGCAACCCCACGACCGCCGATCAAAATGCCGATGGTCAACCCGATTGGTCATCCGCCACCGGCTTCGATACCGGTCGCCTCAGTAGTGGCGTCTGGCGCGCTGATCGCACACTCACTTCCAATCCGCTCAACGCGTTCACTGACTTCACCACCGTCGAAGTGGGCATGCGTGACACCACCATCGACGGCAGCGGCGCCGCTCTGGAAATGCGCGTCGAAGCAACGCTCCTGGGCCACGGCATCATCGAAGCCTACGTCGCCAAACAAAGCAACGGCAAGCAGACGTTCACCCTTCAGACCCGCGATCTGCTTCTGCTTCCCAAGGTGCTGCTCACGGTGCCCAAGCTTTCCACTGAGATGGTGAATGTAAAGCTCTATGTCAATCCCGCTGATGACTCGATCGGCGTCGTCATCGACGGTCTCTTTCAAGGCTCCTACAACTACAACCGTTCCGTTGATCTGAGCGATGGTTCCATTCGTATCTCCAGCACACTCTTAGAAAGCGGCGCTGAGTTCGACCACATCAAGGTGCGCGTCGGAGGTGCGCCATGATGAGAAACCCACGCGACCAATCGCGCCATCGCAAATGCGATTCATACAGCGCGAAGTGCCAAGGCTTCACAATGATTGAAGCGGTGATGTCGATCATCATCGTCGGCATCATGTATGTCGCTGCGCTGCAAACCGTCGCCAGTTCACGGATCACTGAAGCGATCACCGCTGACAATCGCCGCGGGCACGAACTGGCGCAGCAGTTGCTCGCCGAGATCACGCCGTTGCCTTATTGGGATCCAGTCAACCTCGCTGGCTTGGGACCTAATACCACCGAACAGGCCACTGGCAATCGCTCGCTCTTCAACGATGTCGATGACTACAACAACTGGTCAGCGTCGCCGCCCAAGCGAAAAGATGGCAGCACCATCGCGGGCTTTGACGAGTGGACACGCACTGTGAAAGTAGTGTGGGTCGAGGCAGCTAATCCGAGCACTGTTCGAAGCAGCGAGACCAACTTCAAGCGCATCACTGTCACCGTTAAAAGGCGGGACAAAGTCGTCGCCACCATGATCGCCTTGCGAGGCAATGCGGACTAAGCCATGAGTACCACCATCACAACCCGATCGCAGTCGCGCAGCGCTCGCTGCCGGGGCGGTGTCTATCTGGCGGTGCTTGGTGCATCGATGATCATTTCGATCCTCGGCGTGGCTGGCCTCTTTGCCGTGAACCTTCAGGCCAAGATCAGCGTCAGTGCGAACAACGCGATGCGCGCAGCCGTGGCCTGCGACTCGGCGGTCGAGCTTGCCCGAACTCAACTGCGCAGTAACGACTCCTGGCGATCTGCGTTCAGCAACAACACATGGACCAGCGACATCACTTTCGACGGCGGCACCATCGCCTTCAAACTCATCGATGAAATAGACAGCAACCTCAGCAACAACACCACCGATCCCGTCCGGCTCTACGCCAAAGCGTCGTATGGCAAAGCTGTGCGCATTCAGTCCGTCGTCCTCGTGCCCAACGGTGCTGGCCTCATGTTTCCAACCGCTGGCACGTGGCGGCAGGAAGTGCTGCCTTGAAATAGAGAGGTTCAAAGTTCAAAGTTCTGCGTTCAAAGTTTCGCTGCACGCACCTCCATCACAACTTTGAACTCAAAACTCAGAGCTTTGAACTCAGAGCTTTGAACTCTGCTTTTTTGACTTTTCCCTTTCCTCCCCGACAATCGTGTCATGCCTGCACTGGTTGTCATCCCTGCCCGTTACGCCTCCACGCGATTTCCCGGCAAGCCGCTGGCCGATGCCACTGGCAAGCCGCTCATTCGCCACGTCGTCGAACGTGTTCGTTTGGCCAGGCAGGTAGGCCGGATCATTGTGGCGACGGATGATCATCGCATACTCTCAGTTGTGCGCGCTTTTGGCTGCGAAGCGATGATGACCGGCGAGCATCCCAACGGCACCGCCCGCATTGCCGAGGTGGTTCGCAATATCGAGCAGCATGTCCGCGATGAGCAGATCATCGTGAATGTGCAGGGCGATGAGCCGGACATCGAGCCACGCGTCATTGATGAACTGATCGATGGCCTCAAGATAGATACCGATGCCCCGATGGCCACGCTCGCCAGTGACTTTGCTGATGATGAAGACCCGGCCAATCCGAACATCGTCAAACTCGTCACCGCCAATGTGAACGGCAGACTGCGGGCGATGTATTTCTCGCGCTCGCTGATTCCGTATGATCGCGACAATCGGCAACTCGTGAAGCCGCTCAAGCATCCGGGCTGCTATGCCTATCGCCGTGACTTTCTGCTCAAGTATGTCACGCTCCCCGCGACACCTCTGGAACAGATGGAGCAACTCGAGCAGCTTCGCGCCTTAGAGCACGGCTACATCATCAGCGTGGTCAAGACACAAGTGCGGCACCACGGCATCGACACGCCCGAGCAATACGAAGCGTTCGTGAAGCGCTGCGCACAGTAATTTTGAAAGCATCTGCCGCCGCTTGCGGCGTAGCGCCATCAGCGCAGTGATCACCACGCCACGATTGCATTTCACTTAAGCGATTGCCCTTCGACATTGAGCGTGTACTTCATAAACTTCGTCGCCACATAGAGGCGGTATTTCCCCGAGGCAAGCACCATACCCGCGTTGCCTTTGGCTGCTTTGTTGGTAGAGACCACCGTACCCAGAGTCTGGTAGCTACCGGTGCGGTCATTGAGCTTGGCGACGGTCACGCGGAACTGCGGCACCTGTCCATCGGGCGTGGTCTCCCAGGTGAACTTCACCTTGCTGTTCTTGGCCACGTCGAATTGCTTGAATCCGCCTGGCTCATTGCTCACGGTGTAGAGATGCTCCCATGGCTGCTCGTCCTTTTCCTTCTTGTCTTTCCCATCGGCCTTGGCCTTGGCGTCATCATCGGCACCTTGCGCAGAAGGCGAGATGCCAGTGCAGGCCAGAAATCCCAACGCGAGTAGAAGGGCAAGCATGTGTGCCTGAGTTTTCATGTGAGGTCTCCAGTGAGAAACGCAAGCGAACAAGCAACCAATGGAACATCATCATAACACTGCTGATGCTGTGCCCCAACTATTTCGCTCGCGCTTGCGTCACCGCAGCTTCGCCATGCGCACCTGCCCTGCCTGATTCGCCTGCCAGTAGCGGCCGGTTTCTGTTTCGAGGCAGGTGAGCCAGCCGCCGCCGTAGATGTGCGTGTCGATGCAGATGGCGTAACCCAGATCAAGGGGCAAGCCTTCGCGCTGTGCGGTGTGGCCGCAGATGATGGTCTTGCTGGAGATGTGCGGCTGGGCATCGTTGAATCGTTTCCAGCGCAGCGTGGTCAGTTCCTGCTGCGACATGGGAACGGCTGGATCGACGTAGCCATGCACAAAGATATGCGAAGCAGTTTCGTGCCAGTCGCGGCAGTAGTGATTCAAAAATTGCCAGTGCTGGGCAGGCACATGTCGCAAGGCGAGAATGGGCGAAGCGATGCCGGGGGCGTAGGAACGGAGCGTCGCTTCGCCGCCCATCATGCACCAGCCGCGGTGGCCGTTTTGATCGAGAGCGCCGAGCATGAGTTCATCATGGTTGCCGCGCAGTGCGATGAGACGATGGGTGGTTGAAAGCTTGATAAGCCGATCGATGACGCCGCGTGAATCCGGGCCGCGATCGACGTAATCACCGAGCGTGATAATCAGATCATCAGCGGAAGGATGCACCGCATCGAGCAGTTGGTTCAGTGCCCGCAGGCAGCCATGGATGTCACCAATGACCAGCGTCCGCATGGTGGAAGGATAGCGGATCGCGGCGGTCGAAATTGCCGCATCTTGGTTTTTCAGAGCCGGGTTTTGTAAACCCGGACGGTTCGCCGCTGCGCAAGCAAGGCGAACCGCATCGCGCGGAAGATGTGAGCGCTGTCTAAGCGGTGATCGGCGGCGCGATCTTCAGTCTCGCTCAGCCTGCGGACAGGCATCGCGAGACTGACCGGAAACACAGTGTCCGGCTCTGATAAGGCAATCGATCGAATCCACTGCACACCACGCCGGGGCCGTTCATCGCTTTTTGCTATGATCGCCGTTTTGGATCAGGCCATGCCCAACGCAACCACATCCGCGTCATCTTCCCCGTCTGCTACTCCAGCCCCAGCGAAGAAAGCTGTGCCATTGGCAGCCGAGTTTCCCGAGCATTTGCGCGGCCAGGTCGTGCCCATTCTCGACTTCGGCTCCCAGTACGTTCAGCTCATCGCCAGGCGGGTGCGCGAGGCGGGTGTCTTTAGCATTCTCGTTCGGCCTGATATCACCATCGAAGAGCTTGCCGCGATGCAGCCCATCGGGGTGATCCTCTCCGGCGGGCCTTCGAGTGTGTATGAAAAGGATGCCCCGCAGTGCGATCCGCGCCTCTTTGAACTGGGCGTGCCGGTGCTAGGAATTTGCTACGGCATGCAAGCGGCGTGTCAGGTGCTTGGCGCAAAAGTCGGTAAGGCACTGGCACGCGAATATGGCCGGGCCCAGGTGCACATCACTGACAGCAGCGACCTGCTCGCTGGCATCCCGCAGCACACCACCGTCTGGATGAGTCATGGCGATCAGGTCAATCCAGTCGGCGCATCAGGCGAAACAGAATTCGTCGCGCTCGCTTCAACACCCACCTGTCCGATGGCGGCGGTGAGGCACACGACCAAGCCGTTCTATGGTGTGCAGTTTCACCCGGAAGTCACGCACACGCCCCACGGCATCGACATCCTCAGCAACTTCCTCTTCCACATCTGCAAAGCCAAAGGCACGTGGAAGATGTCCGACTTCCTCGACATGCAGGTCAAGAGTATTCGCGAACAGGTGGGCGATGGCCGAGTGGTCTGCGGCCTGTCGGGCGGTGTCGATTCCGCAGTCGTCGCGGCACTAATCAACAAAGCCATCGGCAAACAACTGACCTGCATCTTCGTGGACAACGGCCTGCTGCGCAAGCACGAACGCCAGTTCGTTGAAACTACTTTTCGCGATCACTTCGACATCGACCTTCGCGTCATCGATGCCACTGATGATTTCATGAACGATCTCGAAGGCATCACCGATCCACAGGAAAAGCGAAGGCTCATCGGGCACCGGTTTATCACCGTGTTCAAGGAAACAGCGGAAGCGTTGGAAGCAGGGCCTAGTGAACAGGGCCAAGGGCCTAGAGGGAAAGACAAGACTACTGCAACCGGAACGACTACCGACTCCGACCTAGGCCCTAGGCCCTCCTCCCTAGGCCCCAACTCCTCCATCGCCTTCCTCGCCCAAGGCACGCTCTATCCCGATGTCATCGAATCAGGTCACGGCCACAGCGGCCAGGCTGCGAACATCAAACTCCACCACAACGTGGGCGGCCTGCCCGAAGAACTCGGCTTTGAACTCATCGAGCCGCTGCGCTCCCTATTCAAAGATGAAGTGCGAAAGCTCGGCGAAGTGCTCGGCCTCCCCGAGCAAATGGTCTGGCGCCACCCCTTCCCCGGCCCTGGTCTTGCAGTGCGCGTGCTGGGCGAAGTGACTGCAGCACAGCTCGATATTCTGCGCGATGCTGATGAAATTCTGCTCGAAGAAATCGTCGCGAATAATCTCTATCGCAAGACCAGTCAGGTCTTCGCGGTGCTGCTGCCTGTGAAAGCGGTAGGCGTGATGGGCGACGGCCGCACACATGAACAGGTCATCGCCATCCGCGCGGTAGAGACGCAGGACTTCATGACCGCCGACTGGGCCCGCATTCCGTTTGATGTGCTGGCCACGATCAGCAACCGCATCATCAACGAAGTGCGCGGCGTCAACCGCGTGGTCTATGACATTTCCAGTAAGCCACCGGCGACGATTGAGTGGGAGTGAAGAGGGAACGCCAAGCATTTCCAGCAAGTACCACACAGGAACGCTAGACCAGTGGGTGAGTTGCGCTAGCGAAACCGCAGATCATCAAAAAGATCGCCTATGAAGTGCGTTTATTTTTTCCATCTCTTGATGTACCGATCCAGCGCAGCATGAAGGTCGCGCCTGATCTCGGACTTGCGTTCCATGATCAATCCTGCGAGCTGGTGCGCATGCTTCAACTCATCGGCAGTTGCACCGAGAATGAGTTGCTGCAAGTCGTCCGTATCCCTAGGGCGATGCTTGGATACAGAGAGCAGTTTCATGGCGATCAGGTGTGCGGTCTGAGCGACTGGAATGACGAGACCCGGGATGATTTCAAAAGCGGTAGCGCTCGCGACGATTTCAGGTTCGATACCACTGGTCATAAAGAGCAAATCAGCGACAACAGGTTTATTCCCTTCGATCATGCTGAGATCGATGCCCGGAGGCGCAAACCGTCCGGTGACGAGTCTGCCGGTCTTGTCGTGGTCGAACTCTTCGACAAGGCGAAAGCCATATCGAATCAAATGGCCGGCGGCTTTTTCGGCTTCCGCATCAGATGCGACCGAAACAGCTAGGTCGATATCCCTGGTGAATCGAGGTTCGGTTCGAACACCTACCGCCAGGGCACCGACCAACGCATACCCAACGTCGATCTCGTCCAGACGCTGAGCAATCATACGGAGCCAGTGCGACAAAGGCTTCAATCGCGATGCTCCAAGTGCGCGTGGTCTGTGCGCAAAAGTCCGGACGAAAGTGCGCGCTTACCGTGGCCCAGCCATTCAAGAGCCAAGACATGGATAGTCATCTCATCCGCCTCCGGATGTTTCGCCTTGAGTGTTTGACATTTCAAGGCGACGCCAAATTCATGCAGCGATTCAATCGTTGCGAATCTCGCGGCTGCTTCTTGTTGAGTCAGTGTTTTGTTCATGATCATCTGTATCGACGAAATCCATTCAAATCACCGAATCATACGTCGGCAGATTCAGACAACATATCGGTGGGAGCCATTCAATGGGCGCGTGATCTTACGTTCGATCTTTCCAATACCCCGGTTTTCGACGTGTGTGTGCAACGGCAATGATCTGAACGCGATCCACGAGCGTGCGATAGATGATCAGATAAGGAAGCCCTTGAACCACATACTTGTGGGTGGAGTGCAAATACTCTGGCCAACGGCGCGGCGACTCGCATATCTGACTCACGCTGTATTTGATGGCTTCGTACAGTTTTATCGCAGCGGATTCGCTGCGATCTGCATACCACCGGCCGGCAGCAAGCAGCTCTCTTTCTGCCTCGGGATGAAACTCATGCAGATACTTACCGCGAGCGACCATGCGTCATCGCTTTCAGCTTTTCGAGGACATCATCGCCAGGCACCATCTTCACGCGTCCTTCGTCAATGTCGCATAATCGCTGCGCCACCACATCGGCCCAATCCCCGGCCATCGCATCACTTCCCGATGTCAAGCTGGCGAGAATTTCATCGACCAACAACTCGCGGTCAGCTTCGGCAAGCTTGAGGACATCCGACAGAATGTTTAAACGATTGGCGCTCATACGCTCATTATAGTGTGCGATTGACTCAAATCACAGAATCATGCGTCGGCAGATTCAGCGCGGGTGCCACATTCACCTGCACCAGCTTTTTCTGTTGCAACTTCTTAGCTTCATCTGCATCAACATAATCGCTGTGGCACGAGAGTTTGTCTGCGTCAGGCTCGGCGACTTCAGCCGTTGTGCCAGCTTTTGAAGCTTCCGTGCCTTTAAGTGCCTTCTTGGTTTTGCTGGCGAGTTTGTGAATTTCATCGGGGCTGAGAACGCCGCGCTTGGCGAGGATTTCCTGTTGTTCGGGCGTCAGTGCTGCGGTCTTCACCGGCTTGTCCCATTTCATTTCTTCATCTTTGCCGCTGGCCCATTCTTGAATCTCTTTGCTGATGCGCACGCTGCACCAGTCGTGGCCACACATGGCACAGAAATCGGTATCGACATCCATGTCTTCATCGTGATACGCACGAGCAGTGTCAGGATCGAAAGACAGATCGAAATGTTTCTGCCAGTTGAGGGCAGCGCGGGCCTTGGTCAGTTCATCATCACGGTCGCGCGATTGCGGAATGCCCAGCGCGATGTCCGCAGCATGAGCAGCGATTTTGTACGCCACGCAGCCTTGCTTCACATCATCTTTCTTAGGCAGCCCCAGATGTTCTTTGGGCGTGACATAACAAAGCATGCTCGCGCCGTGATAGGCGGCATTGGTTGCGCCAATGCAGGAAGTGATGTGGTCGTAGCCAGGAAAAATATCAGTGACCAGCGGGCCAAGCACATAGAACGGCGCGCCGTGGCAGAGGCGACGCTGAAGTTTCATGTTGAATTCAATCTGATCCAGCGGCACGTGGCCGGGCCCTTCGATCATCACCTGCACGCCTTTGCGCCAGGCGCGCTCGGTGAGCTTGCCCAGCTCTTCAAGCTCGGCGAGTTGCAACGCATCGCTGGCATCGGCGAGTCCGCCGGGGCGACAGCCATCGCCGATGGAGAAGGTGACATCGTACTCGCGCATGATGTCGCAGATTTCTTCCCATGCGGTGTTCATCAGGTTTTCGCGGTTGTGGTGGAGCATCCACTTGGCGAGCATGGAGCCGCCGCGCGAGACCAGGCCGATGAGGCGATTCTTGGCTAGTTTCAGGTGCTTTTTGAGCACGCCTGCGTGAATGGTGAAATAGTCCACACCTTGCGAGGCCTGGAAGCGCAGCGTCTCCATGACGATCTCTTCGCTGAGATCTTCGATCTTGCGGCCGATGATCATCGAGTAAATCGGCACCGTCCCAATGGGCACATGCGAGTTCTTGCACAGTGCTTCGCGGCAGCCATCGAGGTCGCCGCCCGTCGATAAATCCATCACCGTGTCAGCCCCCCATTTCTCGGCCCAGCGCAGCTTTTCGACTTCTTCATCGGTGCCCGAGGAAACTGGCGAAGCGCCCATGTTGGCGTTGATCTTGGTCTTACTCGCGCGGCCGATGCACATCGGATCAAGCTGATAATCCAGATGCACTTTGTTCGCGAGAATGATCATGCGGCCGGCAGCGACTTCATCGCGCACCTGCGTTGCGGTCAGATGCGGCTCGCGCTCAGCGACGCGCACCATCTGCGGCGTGATGATGCCGATGCGTGCCGATTCAAGCTGCGTGGAAGGCGTGAAGCCAGCGGGATAGGTGACGCGGCGAAGAGAGCCATCGGCTTGTTCAAATTCAACCGTAGGGTGGGCACCGCCCACCTTTGTATCGCTGGCGTTTCGTGATCCCTGGTGGGCAGTGCCCACGCTATTTTCCTGGTGGGCAGTGCCCACGCTGTTATCCTGGTGGGCAGTGCCCACCCTACGTTCCGTGCCTTCCTCACTGCTCCAACCTTCGGGCAGAAAATCCCACGCCGTCTTATCACTGACGGGCGGCATATTCGGCGTATCGGGTGAGCTATAAGTCAGCGCTCCGCGCAGACCCGGCGCGATGCGAGGCTTATTCGCAAAGGAACCTGGCGTGGTGGCGGTGGCGAGTGTGCCGGGGTTGGAGCCGACGGCGGGCAAGGTCCACGCAGCATCGGAAGAGGTGGCGCTGCTGCCTGGTGCGGGATAGTTGGGTGTGATCATGATGATGGCGTCCTTCGTTGACGTTGCGTTAAGCAATGGCGAAAGGAAGGACAACGTGAAATGAAAAGCGTTTCACGCTCGCTTCCCTACGCCGGTACGAACCGGGTCAGGTTCCAGGGTTTGATCTCAGCCTTTGCCCTAGAGCAGAGGCACCCCTAGCGAACACGTATGATTGTAGGCGAGGTGAGCACCATTGCAAGAATCAATCACAATTCTCGCTTTGATTTTGCATCACACCAAGTATCCTCAGTCCACTGGACAGTCCACTGGAGGCTTCGCATGAATCGCAACATCTTTACGCTGCCCATCACGCTGCTCTTCGCTTTATGTTTGCTCTCTGTTCCGCTCCGCGCGCAGAGCAAGTCGTATCGTTTGCCCAGTGTCGACATCAAGCAGCCGATCATCTGGAGCACGCAGTGCGATGGACCTGAGGGCGCCGGCCTGGCCTTTGGCGGGCAGGATCAGGAGAGCGAGACGGGCGCAGCGCTGACGCGCATCAAGGCCCAAGGCGAGTGGATTTCCATCAGCGATGAGCTTTGGCGCGACCACCCGCTGGTGCCCAGTCATCGGCTGCTCGCAGAACTCACCGCTGATGTGCGCAGTGAAATGGTGCTGCTTCGCGCTGCTTACCTGCGCGGCGAGCTTCGCGCCGCTGATGCGAATGATCCCGTCATCACCGCCACGCATCAGCGCTGGCATCGCACCATGACCGCACTGGCGCAGGCCACGCAAGCCCATCACGATCGCATGGCCAAGCAGTGGTCCAAAGAGCAGCGCGACGCTGTCACTCGCGTCATCGCATCACTGAAAGATCTGGCACAAGGCAAGTACCCGCCGCACTTACCTGATGTACCGGCGAATCTGCTGCCTTGGCCCGCGATGATTGCAAAACTGCATCGCCTGCAAACCGCACTCGAACAGCTTCAGGAACAACTGGCCCCGCAGCCGGCCGGTCGTGCGCTGACGGCAATTGCTTACGACGCGAAGACGCAGTGCTACGTGCTCTTTGCGGGCGATCACTTGGACTATCTCACCAATGACACCTGGCTCTTCGATCCTGCGGTTCGCCAATGGTCGCTGCGGCATCCCGCCAGCGCGCCGCCGCCGCGTGCTAATCATCAGCTCATCGCCAGCGGTGATGGCACCGTCACCCTCCGCGCAGGCTACACCTACACCTCCAACACGGATTATCTCGGTGGGCAGTACCGCGACCATGACGATGGCGAATGGACCTATGACATCGCAGCCAACACATGGACATCGCAGCGCGAGCCCAAAAGCAAAGGCGTCTCGCCGCTGTCGCGCACCTATCGCACCGGCGCTCTTCACCCTGATTTCTTTCTGCAAGGAGAAGCCCCCGACGCCAAAGCGCAGAATGAAAAACTGCAAAATATCCCGGCAAACACGTGGGTTTCTCTCAAACCCCCGCACCTGCCTCAGCTCAACCGCGACTGGGGCTCAGCCATCATCGACCCTTCGCGCAACATGATTCTTCGCTTCTCCGGCGGGCACTCCGCGCACGGCGGCACCGATGTGCTGCACTATCACCTGGCCACCAATCGCTGGGAGCTTCCCTTCCCCGTCGAGTTCCCGCTCGGGCAGCTTTACTCCAACACGTCCTATCCGCATGGCTACAACTTCAACCGCCGTCCTTGGGTCACCGGGCACACCTACCAGAACTATGGCTACGACCCCGTGTCGCAGCAGCTTCTCTTCACCGGCCAGCGCGATCACACCTACATCTGGAACCCCGATGTCGCCAACTGGACCAGCCGGTTCACCAAGCCTGCGGCGATGAACTACAACGACTGCTTCTACACGCTCACGCTCTGCACCACCAAGCACGGCTTAATCACCTGGACCAATGCGGGCGAACTTTACCTCTACGATCACGACCATCGACAGTGGATGAAACTCGAAACCACCGGCGAAAAACTCCCCGGTTCTGTCGTCGATAATTCCACCGTCATCTACGACAGCAAGCGCGATCGGCTGCTCATGCTCCGTAAACAGTACGGCGACAAGGCCACCTACAACGGCGCGATTTACGCTTATGAATTTGCGACTCGCGCTGTCAGCACGCTTGCGGTGCGCAATCCTGATGCAGCGATCGCCGTGCCTTATCTTTGTCAGGTGCGCTACGACGAAGTGAATGACCTGCTGCTGGTGGGCGGTACGCTTTCACCTGATGATTCGGGCCTTCGTCGCACGCCGATTTATGACCTTGAAAAAAATGAGTGGCAATCGGCCAAGATCACCGGCGATGATCCCAGTGGTGTCAAAGGCCGCAATGTCTCGCTGGGCATGATGTACGACAGCAAGCGAAATCTTTTCTGGGCGGTGGATACCAAGAGCAACGTGTTTGTGCTGCGGCTTAAGCCAGCGGAGTCGCAGCTCAAGGCGATGGAGTAATGCAGATTCGCGAAGCACTCTGCTACATTGCTCACTCGTCAACCCCATTATTCTGCGGAAGTTCCCCACATGATTTCATTCCATCGTTTTGCCTGGCTCGTCGCGCTGATGTTTGCTGTTCTTACGGGATGCCAGAGCGCCAGCGAAATGGCATCGGATACCAAACGGCCCAACGTCGTTTTCATTCTCTGCGATGACATTCGCTGGGATTGTTTGAGTGTGGCCGGCCATCCGTTTCTCAAGACGCCCAATATCGATCGCCTCGCCAAGGAAGGCGTCTATTTCAAAAACTCCTTCTGCACGACATCGCTCTGCTCGCCCAGCAGAGCTTCGATTCTCAGCGGGCTTTATGCTCACTCGCATGGCGTGGTCAACAACTTCACCGAGTACCCTGAAAAATTGCAGAGCTTTCCGCGCGTGCTTCAGTCCGTCGGCTACGACACCGCCTACTTCGGCAAATGGCACATGGGCGAAAGCAATGATGAACCTCGCCCCGGCTTCAATCACTTTGTCACCCACAAAGGCCAGGGCAAATACTTCGACACCGAATTCAACATCAACGGCAAGAAGCGCGAGGTCGTCAAAGGCTACTACACCCACGTCGTCACCGACATGGCCATCGACTGGCTCGATCAGAAACGACCGGAAAACCAGCCGTTTCTTCTCATGATCGGCCACAAGGCCCCGCACAGCTTCTATTACCCTGAGCCCAAGTACGAGCACAGCTTCGATCACGTGAAGATCGAATATCCCGACACCGCTTTCATGCTCGATGACAAACCCGACTGGATCAAACAACGCCTCAACACCTGGCACGGCATCTACGGCCCGCTCTTCGATTATCGCAAAAAGTTCCCCGACTCATCACCCGAAGCAGTGAAGGATTTCGCCGCCATGAACCGCGCCTACCTGGGCACGATTCAATCTGTCGATGACAGCGTCGGCAAGTTGTATGAAGAACTCAAAAAGCGCGGCGAGCTCGACAACACTGTCTTCATCTTCATGGGCGACAACGGCCTACTTAGCGGCGAACATGGCATGGTCGATAAACGAACCATGCACGAAGCAAGCATTCGCGTGCCATTGATTGTGCGCTATCCGAAATTGGCGGTCGATAAGAAGATCGATGCGCAGGTGCTGACGCACGATGTCGCACCCAGTGTGCTTAATCTTTGTCACGCGCCAGCGCTGCCCAATATCCATGGCCAGTCGTGGACGAAGGTGGTCAAGGGTGATGCCACCGGCTGGCGCACCGGTTGGTACTACGAATACAACTACGAAAAGCAGTTTCCCTACACGCCCAATGTGCGCGGCATCCGCACCGATCAGTTCAAATACATTCACTACCCGCACGATGCTTTAGGCACACCCGACAAACACATGGCTGAGCTTTACGACATCAAGAATGATCCGTTCGAGAAAAAGAATCTGATCAGCGATCCCGCTTATGCTGGCGCGATTGCGAAGCTCAAGGTGCAGCTCGCGCAGCTGCAGAAAGATGCGGGCGGTCTGCCTGACAAGATGCCGGTGGATGAAGGGATCAAGAGCGAGTTGCCCGATCAGAAGATTCGCTAGCCGCGATTCAACGAGTCGCGGAAATCTGCGGAAACCTAGGGTGATCGATCTCCACACTAAACGAAAAAGCCCACGGACTCCTGTCCGTGGGTTTCTTACATTTCACACCATTCAACTTACAACACACCTCAAGTTCACTTCTTCCGCTTACTGTCGCGCGTAAAATCAGGCAGCTTGATCACCTTGCCTCCTTGCTGACACGACTCATGGGCGAGGATGCCCACGCAGGTCCAGTTGGCAGATTGCCGGTGATTTGGGAAAGTTTCGCGGTCATCGCACAGAGCGGTGACGAACTCATGCGCGAGATGCGGATGCGAGCCGCCGTGGCCTGCGCCTTGGGTGAATGAGAGGTGAGTCTTCTTGCCAACGCCATAGACACCATTCGTTGTGAACGGGCGAATCGCCTTGGGCAAGAGCTTCGCAAAGTCAGGCGTCTTGACGCGCTTGGGAATCTTGGGCTCAGGCAGCTTCGCCGTGTGCATCACCAGCGGCTCATGTTCAACGAGTGGCCACTCGATGGATTTCTTACTGCCATAGACATCGATCGATTCGCGGTACTGACGCGCAACATCGAAGAGCGAGCGAATGATGCGGGCGCTGAGGTCGCTGTCGGCAAGTTTGATGTGCGTGGTCTGCACAGCATAAGGCGAGTTGTAATGCTTGATGAGTTCTTTACGGATGGTGCCTGAGCCGAAGCAGGAAACGGTTTCCGCCTCGCCCTTGGTGAGGCCCACAACTGGGCCGACGCAGTGCGTGGCGTAATGCATCGGCGGCAAGCCGGGCCAGTAGTTAGGCCAGCCGTCCATGTCCTGCTGATGCGACGCCTGGAGGAATTGAATTTTGCCAAGCTCGCCGCGCTCGTAGAGTTCTTTGATGTAAAGAAACTCGCGGGCATAGACCACGGTCTCGGCCATCATGTAGCGCAGGCCTGTCTTCTCAGCGAGCTTCACAATCTCCCGGCACTCCGCGACCGTCGTCGCCATCGGCACGGTACACATGACATGCTTGCCCGCCTTGAGCGCGGCAATCGACTGCCAGCCATGCTCAGGGATGGGCGTGTTGATGTGCACCGCATCGACCTCCGGATCAGCGAGCACGTCTTCGTATTTCGTATAGCGCTTCTCGATATCGAATGCGTCGCCGATCACGTTCAGCTTCCGTGGGTCGCGCTGACAGATGGCGTACATGTTGGCATTGGGATGCCGCTGATAAATCGGAATAAACTCAGCACCGAAACCCAGACCGATGATGGCGATGTTGATTTTCTTGGCCATGTGGAACCTCTAGGGGTGAATGGGGAGATATAAAGCGGGAAAGCGGGAAAGCGAAAGAGCGGGAGTTTCGGAGCGACGGGCAGGCATGCAATGTCTTAAGCCACGAAGTGGCGACCTACCGTAGCCGGGGGCGTAAGCCCCCGGTAAGACGATGACGCGCCTTCAAGCCACGAAGTGGCGACACATCTTCCAACGCAACATTAATTCCAAATGTACTGCGGGTCATATTCAATCTCGTGCTTTTTGAGAAAGTCCAGAAACTCTTCCTGAAACGTTTTCTTGCGGTGATGCTCCTCTTGCTTCTGGATGTATTCGCAAACGGATGGAAGGATCGACTTACTCACACTGAACGCACCATACCCATCTTGCCATTCAAATCGTGTCGTGCGGTCTTGTTGTTCGTTGATCCATTTCGATGAATTCGTTTTTATCAATCGCATCATGTCGGAGACGCTGCTCGTCGGATGTAGCAGACACAACACATGCAAATGATCCGCCATGCCGCCAATTTCCAACATGATGCCTTTTTGATTGTGAATGATGCCGCCGATGTAGTTGTGCAGTTCTGTTTGTAGTTCGGGTGTGATGAGTGGTTGTCGATGTTTCGTGCTGAATACAAAATGAATTCCGATCTGCGTGAATGTGCCGGCCATTGATTGCCTCCGGATGTTCTCTTTTTATGTCGCCGCTTCGCGGCTTTGAAACCTTGGGCATCTTCTCCGGGGGCTTACGCCCCCGGCTACGGTATCCCGCCACTTCGTGGCTCAAGGCACAATTGTGTTTGATCGTCGTTCTACTTGTGCTTGCTTGTCATCAGATACTGCATCAAAGACGAAACTTCATCGGGCTTAAGCATATCAATCAATCCTGGCGGCATGATCGAGAGCACCGAAGCATTCACATCATCAATATCAGCGCGCTGAATCACGTGGCGTTTGCCTTGGGTGTCGAGGATTTCGATGGTGGTGCGCGATTCGGTGTCGAGCCGACCGGAGATGATGTCGCCTTCGGTGGTGGTGATGGTCCAGAGACGGAAGTTGGCCTCGAGGGAACGATTGGGGTCGATGATCTCAGCGAGAATTTCCTTGGGATCGCGGGCGCCGATGCCGGTGAGGGGTGGGCCGACCTGGCCGCCTTTGCCTTCGAAGGTGTGGCACTGCGCGCAGGTCTTGGTGAAGATCGCTTCGCCAGTTTTGATGTCGCCCTTGGCATTCAAGTGCGGCAGCATGGCCTGATAAATTTTCTGACGATCAACGTTGTTGCTCACCTTATTCAGTTCCTTGGCGAGTGAGGCGATCGATTTGTCTGCATGGAGCGAAAGCTGCTGCCAGTGTTCTGCCGCCAGATCGCCGCGCGGAATCTCATCAGCCTTGATCGCCTCGAGCAACTGCTTGGCCCACGGTGCGCGGCGGAGCATCACCGTCACCGCAGCGCGGCGCGGGGCAGGTGTGAACTGTTTCCACTGCGCGAGAATCGCACCACCGGTGTCGTCCGACTTGCTGTCCGCCAGAGCAGTCACGAGTGCGACGGCCAGGTCGGCATCGGACTGCGGCTTGATCGGGGCGAGGATCAGCTTGGCGCTGGCGGCGGTGTCATCGAGTCCGATCAGGCGTTTGGCGGCAGCGATGCGGTTGGCCGTAGCGCCCTTCTCGTCGGCGACGGCCTTGCGCATGGCATCGGTGACCTGCGCCAAGGCGGCGGCGAAGAGGTCACGCCGACCCCAGCGGTCGGCCAGGGCGACAAATCGGGCTTGAGTATCCGCGGGCAGCACACCCAGCAGGTCCACGAGCATCGCCTTGTCGGCATCGGAAATCGTCGGCGCCTTGTTCGCCGGCCAGCCGGTCGCCAGTGCATCGATCATCACGCGGCGCAGCGAGTCATCGGCATGTCCCAGCGCCTTGAGCAGCGCCATCACCGACTCGGTGGGCCCGCGCTGAGCGTAGTTCGTGGTGACGATGGAGGTCACCCGGCCGACGGTTCCGGGCACGATGCTGGGCACCGGCTGCGGGCCGACCACGACCAGCTCGATATCGTCATACCACGCGGTGCCGGTGGCCAAGCCCCACCCGCCGAAGAGGCAGTTGATCGAGAGCGTGGTCTGGTTGCCGGAGTTGAAGACCACATCAACATAGGTCCAGTCGCTGTCGCCCAGGACGGGCTTGGTTTTTTCGTGGTTGATGTTGTGGACATTGAGCAGCGCGCCCATGCCCTTGTTCACGCTCTTGACGCCCTGCGTCTTGATCCACGCGGAGAGGCGGTAGTTGGTGTTGGGGGCGACCTGTACATCGGCGAACCAGCTCGTATCTGAGCCCTTGGCCGAGTCGATGCGCAGGCTGCTGGTCCCGGTGCGGGCCACCTTGTCGAGCGCGTGCTTCGCCTCGCCGCCATAGGTGCGGACCGACCAACCCTTGGGCTTGCCATCGACGGCCTCTTCAAAGGACGCATTGGCCAGCAGGTTCACCGACGTGAACCGCAGCGGAAGGCTGGGGGCTCTGCCGCCGGCGGGATACGCCAAGATCACCGCCTTGAGAAAGCCCGCATCATGCTTGGCAGCAGCAGCCGCGGCAGCATCGGGAATCCAACGGTCGTCAGCGTTTTCCTTCTTGCCAAGCATTGCAAAGATCGCAGCGCCGGCTTTTTCATCAGCGGGCATGTCGGCGAGAGCGAGGAGCGCGGACTTGCGGACCTGCGGGTCTGGCTCCGAACGCAGCGTCGTGTTGTGCTTCACCAGGTCATCGCGCCACTTGGCCGTCAGAGGCATTGATTCATAGATCGCCTTGCGAAGCGCGGGCGAAGCGGCCTCCAGAGCGCTCGGTTCGCCCAGAGTTGATGGAGCCATCCCCAGACCGTTGAACGTCCACAGCGCATGGATGGCTGCCAGCGACGTTGTGCTTGAATGATCCGTAACGCCCTTTGCAATCAACGCATCGAGGGCCCGAGCCGTCCCCTCAAGGCTTCGGGTCCCCTTGCTTTCGACGATCAGCCGCTGCGCGTGCAAGCGCCAGAACATATTGTCGCTCTTGAGCACTTCGACCAGTTGTTCCCCCGTCGCCTTACTCAAGTCATACTGCTTCGAAGGCGTGCCATCCTTATAGACAATGCGGTAGATTCGCCCATGCCGTTTGTCGCGCACGGGTGTCTCATACGCATTGCCTTTGCCATTCTTAAAACCCGCAGGCGTCGGGTTGTGCTGGATGATGTAGTTGTACCAATCGATCATCCACACCGCCCCATCAGGCCCGACCTCGGCTGCGATCGGGCTGGTCCATTCATCTTGGCTGCCGAAGAAGGTGTATTGATTTTTCGCGATGAAGTCGCTGCCTTTGGCCTCAAGTGCGAAGCGACCGACGATGTGGCCCGTCGGCTCAGCGACGAAGGCGATGCGGTTCCAATATTCCTTGGGGAATGCGCGAGCGGTATAGATCGCGCTGCCGGCGGCTGCGGTGTATTTGCCGTGATGATCGACCTGTCTCACTTTGTCGGTGATGGCGTGGAACACCTGACTGTCGGCGATGGTTTCAGTGCGCTTGGCGCTCCAGCCGCGCACCGATTCGTAGTAGCGGTTGGGGATGTGCAGGTACCACATCGCGTTGCCGTTGGCGGTGGAGCCGAGGATGTGGCCCTCTTCGGTCTGGGTCAGGCCCCAGGTGTTGTTGTTGGTGGAGGCGAGAAATTCGAGCGAAGAACCATCGGGCTTGAAGCGATAGACACCGGAGCCGAACTGATGTTTCACGCCACCGACGGTGCCGTTGAAACCGGAGTAGCCGACGGTGCCGTAGATCCAGTTGTCGAGTCCGTAGCGGAGATTGCTCGGGCCTGCGTGGGTATCGCCGGTGCCCCAGCCGGTGAAGAGGATTTTTCTTTCGTCCGCTTTGTCATCGCCATCTGTATCTTTCAGGAACAAGGTATGCGGCGCTTGCGTGACAATGAGGCCGCCACTACTTCGCACCATGCTCGTAGGTATCGAAAGCTTGTCGGCAAACACGGTGAACTTATCCGCCTTGCCATCACCATCGGTGTCTTCGCACATCGTGATGCGATCTCGGCCTTCGCCTTCGCGCTGCATCTCGTTTGGGTAGTCAATCGTTTCTGCAATGTAGAGCCTGCCGCGTTCATCCCACGTCATGCAGATGGGTTTTTTGATTTGCGGATCACTGGCGAAAAGTTTCACCTCGAAGCCGCCGGGCACGAGCATGTGCTTCATCGATTCTTCAGGCGAAATCGGCTGCTGCATCATGTTAAGCCGATCGCCTTGCTTGCCCCATGCGCCGCCTGCGAGATAGTTAGGCAGGTCTGCTTCTTTGAATTCAAAAGCCTTGGGCTTGGGCGCTTCAAGTGCGAGCGCCCAGTCGCCTGCGCTCCAGCGGATGCCGCGCTCCAGGAGTTTTTGAAATCCTTCGTTGCTCCACGTGCGCTGATCGTGGCCCCATGCGGTGTAGAACACACGGCCTTTGCCTTGCGTGCGAATCCAGGTCCAAGGCTCCTTGCCATCCTTGTCCTCGCGCACCGCCAGCACGATGCGATTTTCATCATTGTGCTTGTGATGCACGTAGGTCTCATCCCAGCTTTCAATCGCGGCCAGCCCCTTCATGATCGGATGATCAGGCTGGGTGATCGTTTCTTTGAACACGCCTGTGCCATGCTTGAGAAATTGAGCACCGGTGAGCGCCACCACTTTCGTCGCATTGCGGAAGCAGTAGGACGCGCAGTGAATCGGCACAAAACCCTTGCCCTCTTCGACAAACTCAAGCAGCGCTTTTTCCTGATCGGCGGTGATGCTGTCGATGTTCGCAAAGACAGCGAAACAGTCGTAGTTCTTAAGTGTGTCCTTTGAGAGCGCGACATCGATATCTTCGGTATAGATCACATCGATGCCGCGCTGAAAGAGCACCGGCACGATCTGCTGGGCGCGGGCCGCTGGCTGATGATGGCCCTTGTCTCCGAGCAGCAGCACCTTGATGCGGCGAGCATCCTCGGCCTTGGCCATGCTGACCACCGAAAAGAAAAACGCGGCAAGCAGCAGAGCAGTCACACCGCGGGCAAGCAAATGAAATTTCATGAATGTCATGGCGGGCATCTCCGTACAAACTCAAAGGTAAAAGAAACCATCGTCCCCTCAAGGCAATCGAACAGACGATACATCTTAAACGAGATCGCCCCGACAAGGCACGCGAGAAGCTTGCGCATCGCGCCGCCGCTTGCGGCGTAGCGACGTCAGCGCTGCGATCCACGCACCGCAACTGCTCATTCATTCATAGCCAGTTACATCAACTTGAAGTTCATCAGCTGCGCCAAGAGCGACCAGTGAGCGAACTTGGCGATGATGCCGCCTTTGCGCTGTGACAGATTCGCTGACACACGGCGAAGGGCCATCTTCATCGCGGCATCCTCTTTGATCCAAGGACTACCCGCCAGCGCCTGACGGATCACCAGTCGGCCTTGCGCGTAGGCGACATGACCCTCACCAGCAGGAGCGGCGACCATCGTCGCCATCACCTCGATGAGCTGATGCAGCAGCTTGAGATAATCATCCAGCGAGGCGCGCTCGATGTGGGCCACCGCGTCCATCGCCCCTTGCAGATCGCCCGCCATCACCGCTTCAAAACCAATCCATAGCTCGTGATGCACCGAGCCGTTGTCAGGCGGCAGCAACAGCGCGTGATGATTGATCGCCAGTGCTTCTTCAAACTGATTCAGACACCTGCGCGCATCGGCAGCATTGACGAGCATCCAGGGCTTGGCGTCTTCGCGCTGATGCCAGTCGGCAGTCCAGTTCACACACTCGCGCAGCTTGCTGGATTGCAGAAGCCCAAAGCTCACCTGTCCCCAAAGGCGAGTCTGCGCGACAATCGCCTGGCGATAACGTTTGAGTTGCTGAGCGATCGCAAAGTGATGGCGCTTGCGCGCTGCCGTATCGAGCAGCGCCTCCATCGCGCTGATCCAGACTTCGCTTTGCGGATCAAGGCGTTTGAGAATCGTGTTGCAAGGGACGTACTCCGAATCGACCGCGTGCGCAGCGATCATCGCAGCGACGGCTGCGGGATTGACATCGGCGTCTGCTGCCGCGTGACTGATGATGTGATTCACATCCTTGATCCAGCCCGCGGATTGCATCGCACCGGCAGCAATTGAATCGACAAGCCAGCGCTCGCTGGGTGTGTGTACCAGCGCGGTGAAGTGGCGCACTGCTTCATCGTGCTGCTTCTGGGCGGCGGCCAGTTGCACGCTGTACGCCAGATAAGCTCCGGGAATCATGTGCGGCCGGTGACGCTCAAGCGTTTCACTGGCGGCGACGAAATCCTTGTCTTCCACCTGCAATTCAAACAGTTTGTCGCCGACGTAGTGATAGTCGGGCGCCAGCGCGAAGGCACGCACCAGCGCTGCCTTGGCACCCTCGCGGTTGTCAGCGCGCAGCCGGGCGAAGGCGAGATTGGCCAGCGACTGCGGATCATTGGGCGCGAGTCTGGCGAGGTTGGTCGCGGCGATGACCAAGCCATCGGTGTCTTCTTTTTGAGCGCACCAGTCGCTGAGTTTGGTCCAGCCCCAGTAGAGCGAATCATCTTCGTGGAGCACTTCGCGCATCTGCTCGATGGCGGTATCGATGCTGCCGCGTGCAGATTCGATCCATGCAGCGCGAGCGCGCAGAATCAGCGGGATGGCGATCCCGAAGATGGCGGGCTTGCAGGCTTTGCGGGCCTCTTCAAAGCGACGTGCTTCAGCGAGAAGAACGACGCGACGATCGTGACTGGCAATGAGGCGCGGCGAAAGTTTGATGGCGTGATCGATGGCGGCAAGACGTTCCTTGAAGTGATCGCCTTCATACAGCGCATCAGCCAAGGCAAGCCAGGACTGCGGATCGCCGGGGCGCTGCTTGGCCATCGTGCGGGCTAGCTGCGGCACGCGCTGCGGGCATTTCATCTGCTGACACCACTCATCGAATCGGCCCCAGGCCCAGGCATATTCAGGCGACAGCGACAAGGCGCGTTCGATGGCTTCTAGTGCCGCTTCGCGGTCGCCCAGTTTCCAATACGCCTCGGCGAGTGTGCCATGGCTCACCGGATCAATCGGATCGCGCGCCACCGCGCGCTCGAGCAGTTGCTGCGCCTCTTCCAGATCGCCTTCGCGGTCGTGAGCCTCGGCCAATTTGCGCAGAGGCACCAGCCAATCGGGACGCACTTCCACTGCTTTTTGCAGCGCAGCCAGTTCACCTTCGCGGTCCAGATTCAGCCGATATCCTTCCGCCAAATCGAGCCAGAGCTTGGGCATCAGCGGGAATCGCTGCGCTGCTTCGGTGAGCAGCGCGATCGACTCGTGCATGAGATTGGCTTGCATCAGTTGCCTGCCAAGAGCAGACCAAGTGTGCCACAAATCTTTGCGGGCCTGATGTGCTTCGCGAAGAACTTTGAGCAGTTCTTGAGGCTCCATGGCTGCGATGGCGGCATCGTGGAAAGAGAGAATCGCTCCGCCGAAGGTGACGCCGTCGCGAAGCTGTTTGACGATGAAGTTCAGCTCTTCGCGGCGCTGAGGCAGCGTCTGAGCGATGGCGACCAGACGCTGAAGCGCCCAGTCATTTTCGATATCCATCGAGATCGCTTTGCGAAGGTGACCGCGCGCTTCATCGAGCTTGCCCTGGCCGATGAGTAGATCGGCCATGACGTTGTGATACCCGCCCGACTCCGGCTCCAGTTCGCCTGCGCTCTCCATCAGAACAAGGCCTTCATCGAAGCGTTGCAACTCGCCAAGGAGCGAAGCGAGTTCGCGATGAGCCCAGGCATTTTCGGGATGAAGCTCGATGAGCGTGCGCAGCGACGCTTCACATCGTTTGGGGTCTTCACGGCGAAGCCAGGCGGTTTGAAATTCGCGAAGCGAAAGCTGATGCGGGAACCGCTCGATGAGTTCATCGAGATGCTTCATCGCAGCGAGGCGACCTTCGATCTCTTCGAGGCGGAAGGTGTAGGCGCGGTGCGCATCGAGTGCCAGCGGTTCCAGTTCGATGACGCGTGCCCAGTGAGCCAGTGATTCGCGCAGCTCACCGCGATAGTTGGCGATGATCGCCGCAGCGCGAAGCCATGCGGGCTCGCGCGCTTTGCCTCGGGCCTGCTCGAGCAGTTCCTCGGCTCGCACTGTCTCGCCGCGCTGGGCATACATCTCTGCCGCGAACAACTTGAGCGAACCATCTTCGCCCTGCGTGGCGATGATTTTTTCCAGTACCTCGAATGCTTCGCTGAGCTGCCCCACTTCATCGAGCGCCCAGAAAAGCGTCTTGCCCGGATCGGGTGATTTTTTTCCAAAGCGTTCGAAGCGATCGCGCAGGAATCGCATCGCTTCTTCTTCCTTGCGCAGATGGCGGGCAGCTATGAAATAAGACTCAGCCACGAATTCGTTCTTGTCGCCCAAGCAGGCAGCAGCGCGGTAGGCCTGCATGGCTTCATCGAACTGGCGCATGTCCCAGAGAATCGAAGCGAGCTGGTGATAGCCTTGCGGATCATCGCGGGACATGCGTGTGGCTTTGCGGGTGAGCTTGAGCGCTTGATTGCGATGGCGTGCATCTTCGCGAAGGCTGCCCGAGTAGTAGAGCGCGAAGACCGGCTCGGCATCTTTCTGCTGCGACAAGTCGCGCATGAGCGTCATATATTCTTCGCGGCGGCCGAGCCTGCGCAGACGGCTGCTTTTCATGAGGGCCCACAGGCGACTGTCGGGATAAAGCTTGAGGAGCTCTTCGATGCAGTCGAGTTCGGTGACCGGATCCGCATCGTAGAGGGCCAGGGAGAGGCGACTGTCGAGAGTCAGGCGATGCTCGGGCGCCGCGGCGAACATGGCGTCGTAAAGTTCGTACGCTTGCTTTCGGTTGTGCTCATTGAGCGCGACCATGAGCTGATGGTGCAAGTCCCAGAGCGATGCGTCAGGAAGATCCAGGCCATTAAAAAGATGTTCGCGATCAGCGGGCACCATGGCCATGGCGCGCGGGCCGACGTGTTTGTAGCGATCGAGTGTTTGCTGTGCGAGAAACTCGCGCACCTCGCGCACAAAGGGATCGCGCACAAGCAGCACTTTCTTACGGCTGTCGTAACCGATGACCGCTTGCAGATGGGCGCTCGTTGTTTCGGTGGTCGAGAGCGTGAAGGCGATGCCGCGATCGATGAGCGCGACGGCGCTTTCCCAGTTGAGGGTGAACTCGCGCACGGCCCAGCCGCTGCGCTGGGCCCAGTTGCGCTCACTGGCGTAGGGGGTGCCGTCGTAGCAAATTTCCTCGGCGACGCTCAGATGATCGGCGGGCATGTTCCACAACCTGCTCACCGCTGAAAGCGTCGCCGGCGCACAGGTCACGCGGTGCTGTCGCACGAAGGGCACGCTGAGCATCACGCGTTTGGCATCAGCGGGGGCGGCTTCGAGATTTTCTTTGAGCTGCTTGTAATAAGGATGGTCGATCTTGCCAGCCAGTTCGGTGGCCAGCGCGAAGTTGCCGCCGCGGTAGGCGGCATCGCAGCGGCGACTGTGAAACCATTCTTCGAAGAGACGATCGCGCAGCGGTGTGAGTTCCACCATGCGCTCGACGCTTTCGTGTACCTGCGTGGTCATGCCCAGCTCGGTTTGCAGTTGGGCAAGTTGCCAGACGACGCCGTTGCTTTCGATGTGCCGCGTGGCCTCTTCGAGAAAGGCCAGGGCCTCGTCATCGCGGCCAAGCAGAACGAGAAGATGTCCACGCGACTGCACCGCCGGCCTGAAGAAGGGACGCAGCGCCAGCGCCTGCTCGGCGGATTCGAGCGCTGCTTCGTAGCGATCTTGCGCTTCAAAGACGCTGGCTTTTTCGACGTGAATCCAGGTGTGATCGGGTGCGACTTTTTCAGCGACCTTAAGCCAGTGGTCGGCTACTTCAAAGTCGCGCAGCGTTGATGCGATCACGGCGCGGAGCGTGGCCATGTCAGCCTGCTGCACAGGTGTGCCCCAATCGCCTGGCACATTCGCATCGAGGAAGCGCCAAGTGGGTAAGCCGCCCAGCCGCCCGAGCATCACCCGCGCGTAGTAGTAGGTCGCATCAATGTGCCCCGGGTCTTGCCGCCAGGCGCGCAGATGATGCGCATAGCCCAGGCGCGGCCCGCCCAGGTTGTAACAAAGGCGACCGGCAAGGACGCGCTCGTCCGTCGTCTTCCACGATGCCAGAGGCCCGCGCTGCTCGGCGATGCGATAAGCCTGGAGGTACAGCCCTTGATCGTAGAGCGATTGAACGGCAGCGAGTGAGGTTGTCTGATTTTCAGTCAATGGAAGCCCCCGCATCAAAGTTGAAGATGGTGCAGCATCCTGAAAGTGTGCGCGTCAGTCAAGGCTTAGTTATTCACGTGCCAACGCGCAGCAATTCTGGCACCCTTGAAGCGCGAGACGGCGGATGATGATGACGCTTTGCCGCAGGTGGTGAAAGAGCCAAGCCCCAAGCGGCGAAAGCGCGGAAAAATTGCCGATCTGCGCCCAAATGCTGCGCCGGTAGCCGAGGGTTGCCCATCGGCCGTCAACCTGCGCGATAATTAGGCAGTATTTAATGGTCATGCTTTGATAGTAGCCTATCCCTTACAAGCATCCGCCTATCTTGCGAACAATGTAAGGCTATGTTCTCAATGGATTTAATGGATTGTCGCGAGACATGCCCGATCTTTTGGCACTGTGATTGCATTTACTCAAAAGCCGCAAGGCCGGGCTGTCCGGCTCTGGCGACCAATCCCCCACCCCTTCGAGGAGGTCCATTGTGAAACGTTGGATGAAGCACTTGTCGTTTTTACTCTGTTTGGTCGGTGCGTGGACGTTAACGCCACTGCCAGCCCATGCAGATGATCCGGCCCCGAAGACCGACACTCCGGTGGCCACCCCTGAAACCCCGGCAGCGGCAGCTGAACCGGAAGCACCCAAACTGACCCAAGAACAAGCCAAAGCAGAGATGGAAGCGAAGAACAAAGAGATCCCCGAATACCTGGGCGGCAGCTACGTATGGCAGATCAAAGATGGCGGTGATGATGGTTGGACCGTCAACCTCCATAACCTCAACGAATTCCGCACCAACAACCTCTGGATCATGATTGCCGCCATGCTGGTGTTCATCATGCACCTGGGCTTCGCGATGGTGGAATCAGGACTGACACGTGCCAAGAACACCGTCAACATCCTCTTCAAAAACACCCTCATCCCCTGCATCGGCCTGATCATGTACGCCATCTGCGGCTGGCTGATCATGTATCCCGGTGGCAACTGGATCATCGATGGCGTCTTCGCCTTTGGCTTTGGCATCGGCGGCGGGCTCAAGGGTGATGAGGCGGCCAACAGCCCCACCTACAACGCAGGCTACACCGTCTGGACCGACTTCCTCTACCAAGGCATGTTTGCCGCCACTTGTGCGACAATCGTCTCCGGTGCCATGGTCGAGCGCGTCAAGCTGCTGCCCTTCCTCATCTTCACCGTCTTCTTCGTCGGCATCCTCTACCCGATCACCGGCTCCTGGAAATGGGGCGGCGGCTGGCTTGCCGATCTGGGCTTCATCGACTTCGCAGGTTCGACCCTTGTCCATGCCGTCGGCGGTGCTGGTGCACTGGCCGGTGCCATGATCCTGGGCCCCCGCATCGGTAAGTACGCCAAGGACGGCACCGTGCAGCCCATCCCCGGCCACTCGATGCCACTGGCCACCATCGGCGTCTTCCTCCTCTGGTTCGGTTGGTTCGGCTTCAACGGCGGCTCCGAACTCTCCGCCAACCCATCGGGCGTTTCTTACGTCCTGGTCACCACTGCTCTGGCAGCAGCGGGCGGCGGTATCTCCGCAGCAGCCATCACCTGGACCCTGGGCGGCAAGCCTGATCTTTCGATGACCCTCAACGGCATCCTCGCAGGCCTCGTCGGCATCACCGCCGGCCCGGACATCCCCTCGTGGATCGGTGCCTTCGTGATCTGCGGCATCATCCCCGGCATCATCGTGTACTTCGCCGTCCTCTTCATCGATAAACTCAAAATCGATGATCCCGTCGGTGCCATCTCCGTCCACGGTGTCTGCGGTATCTACGGCACCCTGGCATGTGCGTTCTCCGGCGGCTTCAACGCCAAGCAGTTCGGTATCCAGGCCATCGGTGTCGGTGCCTGCTTCGCCACCGCCTTCCTCTTCGCCTACGTCGTCTTCATGGTCCTCAAGGTCACCATGGGACTTCGCGTCAGCCACGATGAAGAAATCGAAGGTCTCGATCTGGGCGAACACGATGCCTCGGCTTACCCCGACTTCCAGCAGACCTATATCAAGAGCTACCACGCTCGCGAAATCTGATCGGAAGCCGACACCAACGAGTATCATTGAACTATCCCCCCAAGCAACGTGTCTGATGTGAATCGCAATGAACCCCCAGCCAGGTGAGCCACGCAACTTTACAAACCTTGCGAAAAGCCCTGGCCAGTAAAAACGCAGGCCGATGAGGCTGCGACGAACTCAAACGAAAGGAAAGTGTGTCATGCATATGATTGAAGCAGTGGTGAAGCCTTCCTCTTTAGACGGCATCAAAGCCAAGCTCACGCAATTGGGCATCTTTGGTGTGACCGCTCTCGAGTGCAAAGGCTTCGGCAAACAGAAAGGTCACACCGAGCGCTACCGAGGCGGACGCATGGATGTGGGCTTCGTGCCCAAGATCCTCCTCAAGATCGCTGTGCGAAGTGAAGACAAAGACAAAGCCATCGAAGCCGTGATCTCCGCATCACGCACCGGCAAAGTCGGCGACGGCAAAATCTTCGTTTACAAACTCGACAGCGTCACCCGTGTCCGCACCGGTGAAAAAGACAACGACGCGCTGTAAGCCTCGCAATGCTGTAAGCCTCGTAGTGATGAATAGCCTCTTGCAACCCGGCACTCGATGAGTGCCGGGTTCTTTTTTTATGATCGACATGCTCGCCCCTTCCGCTCATAGCCGCAGCGTCCTCGCTGCGCGTCCTGCCCGCCGATCAACCCCGCGTGTGACACGTGGCTTAAGGAACTCACCGCCCGCTCATCCCACCCCCGCAATCACCAGACGCCTCTGCTCGCCGTTGTTCATATCATCATGATCGTCTGGC